>Ga0307427_1001831_pt1 | contig 10550 bp, 6 predicted proteins | sample SalMarWE160190MG_FD_202162 | JGI IMG/M metagenome (GOLD analysis project Ga0307427, IMG submission 202162) | Salt marsh sediment microbial communities from the Plum Island Ecosystem LTER, Massachusetts, United States - WE1603-190 | ecosystem: Environmental > Aquatic > Marine > Intertidal zone >... | reverse complement strand
GAGATGGGCCGTGGCGGTCGTGGTCCGCAGCGCGATGGTCCGCCGGAGATGGGCCGTGGCGGTCGTGGTCCGCAGCGCGATGGTCCGCCGGAGATGGGCCGCGGCGGTCGCGGTCCGCAGCGCGGTGGTCCGCCTGAGATGGGTCGTGGCGGTCGCGGTCCGCAGCGTGGTGGTCCGCCGCCGGAGAAGCGGGGTGAGAAGGATCAGTGGCGGCCGGAACCGCCAAGATCGCGCTACGGCCGTCCGGCGTAGGTCCGGCGAGAGAGGCCTGACAGACGGTCCCCATCCGGTCGGAATCGACTGGTGCGCCCGCACTTTGTCTTGGTATACTCAGGGCGTCGAGATGGGGTCCGCCTGTTCAGGCAAACAGAAGGAGGCCGATCGTGAAACGCAGCGTTCAAGTGACCTTTGTGGCCGCAGCAGTGGTCGCGGTCTTGGTGGCCTTGCCGGTTGCCGAATCGGCCCAGCGTCCGAGAAGCGCCCGCGACGAGGTATTGCGCGGCGAAGTCCGGCGTCCGGAAGGTCGTCCGTCTCCCTCGCCGCGCGGACCGCGCCCGCAGATCGGCCCCCCCGGACGCGAGGAGCCTGAGCGCATGTTCCGGGGCAAGATGGAGGGACTCGAGGCCCAACAGCGGCGGCTCCAGGAGGAACTCCAGGAACACGTCCGCCGGGTGCACCAGCAACTCGAGGAGATCGAACAACACAAACGCCGCCTCGCCGAGGAGTTCAAGCGCCACGTGCACCAGGCGCGACCGGACCACGAGCGCCGAATGCACGAGGAGCGCCAGGAGAGGCGACCTCACCGGCCCGAAGAGATGGCACGCCGCCAGCACGAGGACCGCGAGCGCCAAATGCACGAGGACCGCGAGCGCCAAATGGATGAGGAGCACGAGCGACGGATGCGGCCCGAACGCCAGGAGCGCGAGCGTCAAGAGCGCGGCCGGCAGGAGCGCCGTCGCGGCGAGGGCGAGCGCCCCGGCCCGCGCGGCTCGATGACCACCCGCCCGGGCGCCGGCCTCGAGAGGCTCCTCAGCCCCAACGTCCGCGAGGCGCTCCGCCTTTCCGACGAACAGATCGAACGCATCCGCGATGTCCTGGCCGAGGTCCGCAAAGCCATGGCCCACGTGATGGACCGTGTCCGCGAGGCCGCCAAGGATGTCCCGCCGCAGGAGCGCGGCGAGCGGGTGCGACAGATGATGGAGCGTGTCCGTGCCCAGGGGGCCGAGCGGATGCGAGCCGTCCGCGAGCGACTCATGCAGATCCTGGGCCCCGAGCAGCGTAAGAAGGTCGAGCAGTTGCTCCGCCGCCGTCCCTCCGAACCGCAGCCTGCTCCCCGGCCGCCCGAAAGGCCCGAACGGCCGGAGCCGCGAGATCGCCCGCCGCGACCACCTGAGAAGAGGCACCGCCCCGCCGCCCAGAAAGAGGCGGCCGAGTTTCGCCTCATCCAGGACGTGGCCGTCATCGGAAGTGCCGCGGTGAAAGTCGAAGTGCAGGCGGCCCCGGGCGGGACGCCGTCTCGCGTCAGCCAGGCCGCCACGGGCGCAGGCGGACGCGGATCGAGCGGGCGCCTGAGCGGTGCTATCAGCCGGTGGCGCGGCATGGACGAGACCCAACGCCAGGAAATGGTCAGCCGGTTCCGCAATCAGTACGCGTTCCGCATGTTGGCCGACGAGGATATCCGGGCCGAACTCGACCTGACGGACGCCCAGGAAAAAAAGATCGGCGCCCTCATCGAGAAGTCCCAGAAGCAGCGCGACCGCATCCAGGACGACGTGCGGATGCAGTTCGGCTCCAACGACGCGGACGGCCCCGGCGCCGGCGACCCCGCAGGCCACGAACGCCAGATGCGACGCGAAACGTGGCAGGCCCTGCGCGGCGCACAGTCCACCTTCGATAAGATCATGCAGGAAACCATCGACACACTTACAGAGGAACAGAAAACCAAACTCGAGGAGGTCGTCCGCGAGCGGGGCCGCCTGATGTTCGCGTGCGGCAACCTGTGGATCCTGACGACGGCCAGCGCAAAGGAGCGACTCGGCCTCGACGACGTCCAGTCCAAGAAGATCAAGAAGACCCTCCTGGAGGCGGCCGACCGCTTCGACGAGCACCGCAAGGCCCTCGACGAAAAACGCAAGGCCATCCAGGCGGCCAACCCGGACGCGGGGTCCGACCAGAGCCGCGACGCCTATCGCGCCCTGTTCGAGGGCCTTCGCACGTTCCGCGAGGAGTCCGTCAAGAAGACCCGCGAGCGCGTCTTCAAACTCCTGACGGACGACCAGAAACCGAAGGCCGAGAAACTCCTGGCAGAAGCCGACGCCAACCAGCGGTCGATGTTCATGAACTTCGGCGGCGGCGCCATGTTCGGCGGTATGGGTTTTGGCGGCCAGAGCCGGGCGCCCGAGCCCGCACCCGCCATGAAGCCACAGATTGTGCCGGCCATCTACGACGGCGCCGCACGGTTCTATCTGGCCAAGCAGGACTTCGACAAGCCCAGGAAGAGCAAGGCCAATAAAAAGGACCGCCCCAAGATGGAGAAGCCGCAAAAGTCGAAAAGCGCGTCCACCGACCGCAAGCGCGCCGTGGTGCTCCTCAGGCTCCTCCAGGACCCGGCCGTCCGGGCGGAACTCGGTCTCTCGGACGAGCAGGGAAAGCGGATCTTCGTCCTCCAGGAAAAGATCCAACGGCTCCAGGACAGCATCCGCGCCGACGTCCGGGAGGTGATCGGAGACCGCATGAAACAGGCCCGGACCCCAGAGGAACGCGGCGACATCAAACGCCAGGCCGCCGACATCGCCAAGGAGGCCACACGCGCCGCCGCAGGCGACATGGAAACCATCACGAAGGAGGCGGCCGAGGTCCTGACGCCCGACCAGCAGGCCAAACTCAAGACGATCTACCGCGACCGGGCCGAGATGTCTCGCGCCACCGGCGGCCTGGCCATCCTGCTCGCCGCGAAGGTCCGCGAGAAACTCGGCATCTCGGCCGAGCAGACCGACCGCATCCGCCTCATCCTACAGGACGTCTCGAAACGCGCGAACGACCTGCGGGGCCAGACGCCCGCCGGACGACCGCCGCAGGACCTTAAGCGCCGCCACGTCGAGATGGTCCGCGCGGCACGCGAGCGCGTCATGGGCGTCCTCAGCCCCGAACAGCGCGAGATGGCCGAGCGGCTGCTCGACCGCGATCCACAAAAAGCGCCCAACAAACGCGGCCCGCCCCAGGCCGCACCCGCCACCAAAGGCTACGGCCGCGCCGCCTGACGCGGCTGAAACGAACAGCGCCCCGTCCCATGACCCGTGGTCACATCCCCGTGGCCGGGGTGCGGCTCTTCCCCCCGGCGGGTTTTCCGCTTGACGTATCCCGGAGCGTCGTCGAAGATGCGGAGGCGCGGGGGACAGGCAGGGCAGGCCTTCGTTGGGTGCAACCGGGATGGGCCAGCCTGACCGACACATCGCAGCCAATCTGAGGGGTTGCGCCGGCGCGCCGGCGCGTCCGTTCGCCGCCATTCCGGCGGCGTCTGTGTTTTCCGTCCCGCTCCGGCAGCCGGAGTCCGCATCGTGAAGACCGAACACAAGGCGTTTCTCTTGTGCCTTCTGGCCGGCATCGGCTTCTGGGTTCTGGACGCCGCTCTCGATTGCTACGTTTCCCATGAGGGCGCGTTCTGGAACGTCTTGGTCCTGGACATCCCCGCCCAAGAAGTCTACGACCGCTCGGCGGCGTTTCTTGCGTTCGTGGTCCTCGGTCTGGTCATCGCCGGCTACGCTGCCAAGCGCCGGCGGGCCGAAGAGAGGATCGAGCACCTCAACACCGTTCTGCGGGCCGTCCGGAACATCAACCAACTCATCGTCAGGGAGACCGACCACGACACGCTCCTGAAGCGGGCCTGCGAAACGCTCGTCCACACGCGCGGTTATTACAACGCCTGGATCGCCGTGCTGGACGAGTCGGGGTCGTGGTCAACCTGGGCCGAGGCCGGTCTGGCCGAGGCGTTCGAGCCAATGGCCCGGGGCCTGGAGGCCGGACGCCTGCCGGAGTGCGGACGAACCGCGCTGGCCCAACCCGGCGTCGTGGTCGTTGAAGACCCCGCCCTCACGTGTTCCGACTGTCCCCTGGCGGAATCCTACGGCGGCCTTGCAGGCATGACCGTCCAGTTGGCCCACGGCGGGAAGGTGTTCGGTCTGTTGGCCGTCTCGATACCCCGTCGTTTCGTCGCCGATGAGGAAGAAAAGGGCCTCCTGGAGGAACTCGCCGCAGACCTGGCCTTCGCCCTGCACGATCTGGAAGTCACGGCCGCCCGCAAACGGGCCGCGGAGGCGCTGCGCGAATCGGAGAAGAAATACCGAACGCTCGTGGAAACTGCCCAAGAGGGTATTGGGATTGTCGATCCGGACGAGAACATCCTCTTCTGCAACCGAGCCTACGGTCGGCTGTTGGGCTACGAACCGGAAGAACTCATCGGACTCAACTTGCAACATCTCACGGTCCCGGAGGAATTCGCAAAGTACAGGGAGCAGACCCAAAAGCGAAAAGGGGGCGAGGCTTCACAATATGAGACGGTGTTGTACACCAAAGCGGGTGATGCCAAATACTTCTCTCTTTCCGCATCTCCACTCTGCGATGACGCGGGGACATTCATCGGAACGCTTGGGCTGATAACCGACATCACCGAGCGCAAACGGGCCGAAGAGGAACGCGAAAGACTCGTCGCCGAACTCGAACAGAAAAACGCCGAACTCGAACGGTTCGCCTACACCGTCAGCCACGACCTGAAGGGCCCGCTTATCACCATCAAGGGGTTCGCAGGACTCCTGGAGAAGGGAATCGCCGAAGGCACCATGGAGCAGGTTCACGAGGACCTGCGTCGGATCTCGGGTGCGGCCGACCGCATGCACCAGTTGCTGGATGAGTTGCTGGACCTGTCGCGCGTCGGCCGCGTCGTCGGCCCGCCCGAAGACGTGCCGCTCGCGGACCTGGCACGCGAGGCGATGGAACTGATGGCCCTGCGCGTCGGCGAGAGCGGCGTCGAGGTCCACATCCCGCCCGACCTGCCCGTCGTCCGCGGCGACCGGCCGCGCCTCCTCTCCGTGATGCAGAACCTTATGGACAACGCCGTCAAGTTCATGGGCGACCAGCCCCAGCCCCGCGTCGAGGTCGGCGGCCGCCACCACGGCGGTGAAACCCTCTGCTGGGTCCGCGACAACGGAATCGGCATCGATCCGAGATACCACGACCGGATCTTCGGCCTCTTTGACCAACTGCATCGGGGCGCGTCCGAAGGCACCGGCATCGGCCTGGCTATTACCAAACGCGTCGTTGAGGTCCACGGCGGCCGCATCTGGGTGGAATCGAAGGGCGAAGGGCACGGCAGCACGTTCTGCTTTGCGCTGCCAAGAGAAGGAGCATCGACCAATGGTGAAGACGAATAGTCTCCAGGGCGAACCCCTGACGGTCCTGCTCGTCGAGGACAACGAGGACCACACGGAGTTGATTCTGCGCAACCTTCGGGATCACCGCGTGGCCAACAAGATCTTCCACGTGGCCGACGGCGAGGAGGCCCTGGACTATCTGTTTCGCCGCGGCGACTATACCGATCCTGCGACCAGCCCACGGCCGCACGTCGTCCTGCTGGACCTGCGCCTGCCGAAGATCGACGGCCTGGAAGTGCTGAAGGAAATCCGGACCTCCGACGAACTGACCAGGACACCCGTCGTCATCCTCACCACGTCCAGGGCCGAGCAGGACGTCGCCCAGGCCTACGAGTACCACGCGAACAGTTACCTCGTCAAACCGGTCGACTTCGACAGTTTCGCCCGGCTGATGGACGACCTGGGGTTCTACTGGCTCGGCTGGAACCATTACCCGTGGTCCGAAGCAGGTGGCCAGCCGGCGTGACCCGGAGCAGTGTGCAAATTGGGGGGCATGCCGATGGGAGACGATCCGTGCCGCATCCTGATCGTTGAGGACGAACAGGACCACGCCGAACTGATCCGCCGCGCCTTCGCCCTGCGCGGTGCGGCCAAGGGCTTGGCCGTTGCCGGCACCCTTACCGAGGCCCGCGCCTACCTGGCCCGGTCGCGCCCTCACCTGGTCATCGCCGACCTGCTCCTTCCCGACGGCAAGGGAACCGACCTGCTCTCGGGCGAGTGGTCCGAGGCAGCCTACCCGCTCATGGTCATGACCGCCCACGGCGACGAGCAGGCCGCCGTCGATGTCATGAAGGCCGGCGCCATCGACTACGTCGTCAAATCCGACGTGACCTTCGCCGACATGCCGCGCATCGCCCGCCGGGCGCTGCGCCAGTGGCAGGACATCACCGACCGCAAACGGGCCGAGGAGGAACTTCAGGTCCATCAACGGCAACTCCGGTCGTTGGCTTCCGAACTGGTCTTGACGGAGGAACGCCAGCGCCAATGGGTCGCCGCACGCCTGCACGACGACGTTATCCAGGACCTGGCCGTCGCGAAGATCAAGTTGGGGGAAGCACGCGACTTGGCCGACGAGGCCGCGACGGTCGAGCCCATCGGCGAGGCCCTCCGCCTCCTCGACAAGGCGGTCCAGAACATGCGGTCGCTGATCCTCGACCTGAGCCCTCCCGCCCTCCACGAATTAAGCCTCGGCGCCGCGCTGCACGGGTTGGCCGAGCAGTTCGAGGAACGTCACGGCGTGCCCTGCGAGTTCGGCGACGACGGCCAACCCAAACCGCTGGCCGAGAACCTGCGCGTGACGCTGTTCCGCGCCGCCGGAGAACTGCTCGTGAACGTGGCGAAGCACGCCCGGGCCGGCCGCGCCGCCGTCCGAGCGCGACGCGACGGCGACACGGTTCAAATCACGGTCGACGACGACGGCGTCGGCTTCGACCACGCTGCCGTCCAATCCCACCCCGACTTGAAGGGCGGGTTCGGCCTGTTCAGCATCCGCGAGCGGCTCGGCTATCTGGGCGGACGGCTGGAACTCGAGTCCGCGCCCGGCCGGGGAACGCGCGCCACGCTGATCGCCCCCCTCGAAGGTAACGACATAACGACGCCGGAGGTCGGCCATGAGCCTGAGAATCCTGCTGGCTGACGACCACGAGATCGTGCGCAGCGGACTGCGGGCGCTGCTCGAGAAGCAGGACGACATCCAGGTGGTGGCAGAGGCCGACAACGGCCGCGACGCCGTCCGTTTGGCCAGGGAACTGAAGCCCACCGTCGTCGTCATGGACGTTTCGATGCCCGACCTCAACGGCGTGGAGGCTACACGCCAGATCCTGAAACGCCGCCCCGAGGTCAAGATCGTTGCCCTGTCGATGCATTCGGATCGGCGATTCGTTGCGGAGATGCTGAAAGCCGGGGCACGGGCGTATCTCCTGAAAGACTGCGCCTACGACGAACTCGTCGGCGCCATCCGGACGGTGACGGGCGGCCGGGCCTATCTCAGCCCTGCCATCGTCGGCATCGCCGTCGAGAGCCTCGTCCACGGAACCACGTCGGCCGAATCACCGGTCTCGACGGTTCTGAGCGCGCGGCAGCGGGAGGTGCTTCAACTCGTGGCCGAGGGGTTGGCCAGCAAACAGATCGCCGCCCGCCTTCACGTGAGCACCAAGACGGTCGAAACCCACCGCCAGCAGATCATGGAGAGACTCGACCTCCACTCCGTGGCCGATTTGACGAAGTTTGCCGTGCGCGAAGGGCTTACCTCGCTGGAGTCGTGACGGCCCCGGCGGGGACATTCACCTCGTCTTGCCGACCCGCTTCCGGAGGGCTCTGGGGTATTTCGAGGCCCAATATACGGATAATTCCCTATTGTGCATGAACCCCCAGATGTGCAATATCCTGGCATTCGCATGGGGCGCGATGTGGCATCGTGTGTCAGGCGTTGCCCCTGCGCTGGGATGTGTGGGGCGACGTTGTGACTGGCGTCGCCCCACACAATTAGCACTATAGCGCCGCTTAGCCCTTTTGCGCGGTGGGTCGGGAGACCCACCGCGCTATGCCCTGCTACAGTTGAACGTGAACTGCTCTCGCCGATCAGGGCGTGTTGGTGTGCGACCCGATGACCTCGACCAGCCGCCGCGTCTCGGCCTGCGGGTCCTGGGCAGCGCAGACGGCACTCGAGACGGCCAGCCATTCCGCCCCGGCCGCCAGGACCCCGGCGGCGCCGGCGGCCGTGATGCCACCGATCGCCATCACCGGCAGGCCCACCTTTGACGTCACCTCGACGGCCAGCGCCGGTCCCGGGATGACCTCCTGCGGCTTGGTGGAACTTTGGAACATGGGCCCGCACCCGATGTAGTCCGCCCCGGCTTCAGCCGCCGCCAACGCCTGCTGGAGGCTGTGCGTGCTTGCGCCGACGATCCGCCGGGGGCCGACGATCCGCCGGGCCTCGTGCGGCGAGAGGTCGTCCTGCCCCACGTGCACGCCGTCGGCCGCCGCCAGGACCGCCAGGTCAGGCCGGTCGTTGATGATCGCGAGCGCTCCCGCCTCGTGGGCTGCGCGGCAGACCTGCCGCGAACGCGCGAGAAGCACCGCGTCCGGCATCTCCTTTTCGCGGACCTGGATCGCCGCGGCGCCGCCGGCCAGCGCGCTGCGGAGCACCTCCTGCCACGGCCGGCGGCAGAGCGATTCGGTCAACAGGACGCACAGCCCGCCTGCGGCCAATTTGCCGACCGGGCGTGCGGCCTCCTCGAAACGTTTCTCCAGGTCGTACGCCCGATACCGGAGCCGCTCGACGGCCGCCGCGACCTGCGGATCGACCGTCTTGCCGTACTCCTCGATGGCCCGCAGCGCCTCGGTCAGGCGTTTGAAGGCGGCCTGGGCGACGTCGGCGGTGCCGTCGCGGCGACCCTCGGCGTCGGTGGCAAGTTCGGTCCCGATGTCGCCGGCGGTGTCGCGCGCAAGGAGCAGCCGCCGCGCATCGAGCCGTCCGAGCGCCTCTCGAAGATCGTGCCGCGCGCCCTTCAGCGCTTCGGCCAGGTCCGGCCGCTGGAGCGCGAAGCGTGCGGTCTCCTCCGCCACCCGCAACGCTTCGCGCGCCCGGTTGGCGTTGGCGTCGAGCACGCGGTAGACGCTCGTTTCTTCGCGATCGTTCATCGGCGTATCACCTGTGCGGCAATGGCATCGAAGTTGACAAAGCAGCAGTGACCCGGCGCGCCGGATTGTACCGGCCGGCGGCCGTTTTTCCCATTCCCTAATTCTTGCCGCGCGGCGGCCGATTACTTCGTTGACCGTCTGCCGGCCGCAAGGTAGATAGTTGGCTGGCGACCTTGCCCGCCGCGCCGGGATGGCCATGCCACCCTGCCAGTCACCGGGCTCCAGACCCGAGAAGGGAGCCGCCCAATGCAAAGCGACATCCGCGTCCGCGAGGTCCGCTCGTTCAAGGTGCCCACCGCCTGCCGCACGCCACTGAAGTTCGGGGCGGTCGTTGTCGAGGAGACCTTCACCGGCTACGCGAAGGCCACCGTCGAGACGCGGGACGGCAAGACGGGCGTCGGCTGGGGGGCCATGTTCATCATGGACCTGTGGGCGTGGCCCGTCTCGAAGGCGCCGCACGAGGCACGCCAGCGCGCGATGGCCGACCTCCTGGACTCTTACGCCGCTTGCGTCGCCGAGTACCCCCGCTACGCTCACCCCATCGAGATCTTCTGCGAGACGGAGGACGAACTGCGCCGCCTGGCCGCACGCGCTGCCGCCCAACACACGCCCGAAGACGAGATGCCCTTCCTTGCGGCCCTGGTCGTCGCAAGCATCGTGGACCACGCCGTCCACGACGCCTTCGGCCGGGCCAACAGCATCGACTCCTACCGCGGCATGGGGCCGGATTTCATGGGGTGGGACCTCTCGCGGTACCTCGGCGAGGCGTACAACGGCGTGTACCCGTCGCAGTTCCTGCGCGCCGACTACCTGCCTCGCGTGCCGCTGTTTCACCTCATCGGCGGCCTCGACGTGCTGCGCGAAGCCGACGTGCCCGGCGGCCTGCCGGAGGACGGCGTGCCGAACTCGCTGGAGAAATGGATCGAGCGCGACGGCGTCTTCTGCCTCAAGGTCAAACTGCGCGGTACGGATATGGCGTGGGACATCGACCGGACGCTCCAGGTCAGCCGCATCTACCACGAGGTCCGCAGGGACCACCGGCCGGACATCCCCGCCCGCCCGTTCCTGACGGCCGATACGAACGAGCAGTGTGAGTCGCCCGAATACATCGTCGAGTACCTTGAGAAGGTCCGCGAGGGTGCGCCGCGCGTCTTCGACGAAATCCTCTACATCGAGCAGCCGACCGAGCGGGACCTCTCGGCACACCGGTTCGACATGCGGCCGATTGCGGCCATGAAGCCGGTGCTTATCGACGAGAGCCTGACCACGCCGGAGGATTTCCGCCTGGCGATGGAACTTGGCTGGTCCGGCATCGCACTGAAATCGTGCAAGTGCCTGTCGAGCGACATGCTCTTCGTGCCGATGGCCGAACTCGCCGGCATACCGTACGCCGTCCAGGACCTGACGAACCCGTCGATCGCGCTTATCGAGTCGGTGGGCCTGGCGGCCCGGACGCACACCATCAAGGGCGTGGAGGCGAAC
>Ga0307427_1001830_pt1 | contig 10554 bp, 21 predicted proteins | sample SalMarWE160190MG_FD_202162 | JGI IMG/M metagenome (GOLD analysis project Ga0307427, IMG submission 202162) | Salt marsh sediment microbial communities from the Plum Island Ecosystem LTER, Massachusetts, United States - WE1603-190 | ecosystem: Environmental > Aquatic > Marine > Intertidal zone >... | reverse complement strand
TAATGTACGTCTGGAGAGTATTTTTTAAGATGAAAGTTAATACAATAGCTAAAAAGCTTAAGCTTAGAGATCACTGTATGGTTCTATATGCTAAGAAAAAGGTTCCTGAATGGTTAAAATATGATTGTGAATTTGCTGAAAAAGTTAGTCCCATTTTAGATAAATGTAAAGAATGTAAATGTCGAGTGACCGAAAAACCGGATAGAATAAGTTAAACCATCAAGAGAATATGGTTGCTCGGCTTTTTAAAATAGGAGGATATTATGAATAATTTAGTATTAAATCAAACAACTGATCAGAACCAGGCAAGGTTATACATCCAGAAGATATATGATCTTGTCCAGTCCGGGGAAGAGTTTCCCGTTGATCTCGATGAGGTCTGGATGATAAAATATTCAGGTAAAAATCACGCAGTATATGAACTTCAAAGAAGTTGGAGGGAAAATTATGATTATAAAAAGAATTTTGACGATCATTCGTCAAAAACCAAAAAAGGCAGACCCCCAATGAAGTATTTTTTAACAGTTAATTGTTTTGAACATTTTATTGCCAGACATATTTCGTGGCTCTTTGAAATCTACCGGAGAACCTTTCATGGTGTATTATCCGGACAGATTAAACCAAGTCCCGAATCAATCAGCAGAAAACAGCTTGCCCAGATGGTTTTAGAGGCTGAGGAAGAAAAAGAGAAGGCATTGGAAGAAAAACAAAAAGCCCTTCAAAAAGCAGAAGCATTTCAGAATCAACTCACTTTAGCTAAGCCTAAGATTGATTTTGCGGATCAGGTTATGGATTCAGACAGACTGATCACTATGAGTCAAGCAGCTAAAATTCTCAGAATACCACATAATAAGAATAAACAAAAAGGAAGAAATCTTCTTTTTAAAGAGCTTCGTCAGAGGGGAATTTTTTATAAGGACAAGAACGAGCCGTATCAGTATTATATTGATCGGGGATATTTTCAATTAAAGGAGAAACCTGTTAATGTTAATGGAAATCATCAGATTTTTCTTGTTGTGCTTGTAACACAGAAGGGGCTGAATTGGTTGATAAGAGTATTTCTTCGGAATAGAAATTTAAGAAAAGCAAGTTAATGTCGAATCGCTGGGTGGTATATACTACCTGGCTTTATTAAAATTTTAGAAGAATGAAAAAAATTATTTTGTTTTTGTTAAGCATTTTGGGTTTAATCGCCCCTAAAGTTGAAGCCGAAACAAACTTCAAGGCTTATCAACATATAGAGAGATTTGGAACCGATGAGGTTGATGGAATTAATATAGGTACTTGTTGGATATTTAGCAAAATTGACGGCACGAATGGCAGTGTGTTTTTAGGCAAAGACAGTAAGGTTCATACAGGTAGTCGGAAAAGAGAATTGTCGAAGAGTGATGATAATTATAATTTTCATAAAACGATTATTAAAGATAAAAGGTTTTCCCATTTTCTTTGTAAATATCCCAATTTAAGGTTATACTGTGAATGGTTGATACCGCACACCTTAAAGACTTATCGGGAAGATGCCTGGAATAAAGCATATGTTTTTGATGTTTATGATGATTCGCAACATCGATATTTACCATATGAAACTTATCAGCCCTTATTAGAAAAAGAGGGAATAGAATATATTTCACCACTGGCAGTGATTAAAAATCCTACTGAGGAAAGACTAATCGGCTTGTTAGAAAAAAATGTTTTTCTTATCAAGGATGGTCGTGGCGTTGGTGAGGGGATCGTTATTAAGAATTATGAGTTTAGAAATAAATTCGGGAGAACCATCTGGGCTAAGATTGTCCGGAATGAATTTAAGGAACAGCACGGCAAGGCAATGGGGGCTACGGAGATCAGGGAATCATTGATTGAAGAAAAGATAGCAATGGATTACCTTTCTATCCCATTAGTTGATAAGGTTCTGGCTAATATTAAAAATCAGAGAGGAGGGTGGAAGTCGGATTATATTCCACAGTTATTAGGAACCGTATATCACGATTTTGTGACAGAAGAAATATGGATGATCCTAAGGAAATACAAATATCCAAGAATCGATTTTAAGGTGTTAAATCGTTTTATAATTCAACAGGTTAAAGTGCTTAAGCCAAAGCTATTTTAAACAAAATATATCAATAAAAAGATATATTATCTCACTTATTCTCAATCATAAAAGTTAATTTAAGGCATAGTTATTAACAGACTATTAACGTTCTTTGTTGAAAACTTTTCGCAAAAAAGTAATAAAAAATAGCAGATATGTATTACGATGTATTGCACATTAAAAAAATATTACTACCTTTGTGGAAGATTTCAATATGTTTAGCAGCAGGATCGGGGGAGTCAGAATCCCCATAACGGTGCGTGAGCCTGTGATAATGGCTTAGCCCTGCCGGATGATAGTCCGATAAGGGGTCAGGAACGATGAGAAGTTGATGGTTCGAATCCATCCGAGGCCACAGTTATCTTATGTTTATTAACTTAAATACACAGTCATGAAGTATTCAAAATTAAATTCCTTAAAAAAGGAAGTCGCTAATCAAAATCATCTTAATAGTAATACAGCTTATCGGTTAAGTGTCAGGCATGATATTCCGCCAGGCTGGAAACAAAAAGATTATACAGTTTATCTGTATTATTGGGACAAAAATAAACCACACACTTCAATTTATATTATTCAGTCTCTTATTAAAAAGATAGACGATATTAGTTGGTATGTGTCCCTGCGCACCATTAGGGGACGAAAGGTGCCAGTCGTTGTTTTTTACTAGCCGCATTTGGAATCTATCGAGGATCGTTTCCTCAGTGCGGTTCAATTTTTCTTACATTATTTATAATCAAAACAATACAGTCATGAGAATTGGTAAAAACGAAAAGGTGACCGAAGATTTTTCGGCACTTCAAATTAACTTACAGCAGACACTAATATTTTATCATAATATATTGGTGGCTGGTCATTCCCAACATAGGGAGAAGCTTATTATCCAAACCGATTTAGCGGTTCCTGGAACAACGATTGAAAAGTTCATGGAAGAATATCTTCCAGATCATAAGTATTATGATATTGAGTACACAGATTGCTTTGGTTTAGAATATTGGAATCCGGTAGAGTATGATGTTGTGGGGGTGTAATTATGATACGAGTTGAGTTCAATTCAATTGATATCTACACTGGTCGCCACTTAGAGATCAGGCAGTCAGGTTCGCAGATAAGATTCTACGAGGTAGACGAAGATAATAAAAAAGAGTATTGCCTTTTAAGAGACACAGTGAATTGGTTAGTTCATAAGGGATCAATACCACGGAAACAGGTTGTTAAGAAAGCCCTTAAGGGTGATAAGTCAATTTTTAGATTATGACTTACGATCAGTACATAAGTTATGAGATTATCCCCCCGGCAATTATATACCAGTGTAGTTGTGGGGAGGAATTTTTTATTAATGAATTAACTGACCATGCGCGTAAGTGTCATGGTCGGATTACTAAACAATGCTATGAGATTGAAAAAATTTAAATGTTCAGATGATCTTTTGTATAATTCCTTCATCTTAATTGCTAAAGTGCCCAGGGTACCGTGTTAAGTAATGAGAATTTTAGGAATCTTGTTAGCAGGGAATTAACAAGAATGGCATTAGAAGCAGTTAATCTTCATATGTTAACCGTTTGTTTAAACTAAACAGTCATGAGTGAAATGCAAAATTATTTACAAAGCCAGGTCCCGATGAAATTAAAAACATTTATGTCCAAAGCGGAAGATGTCGATCATTGGAACCAACTAAGGGAGATCGCCAAGGGCGAGTATTCTTTTGAAATTATTAATCTATTAGATGCTTCTGGTTTTATCCGGAAAGTGATCAAGGTTTCGGATAGACTGGTGGCTTAAAAACAAAACAGCCATGAGAACAAAAAAGTATTATTCTCCATCCGATTCTCTTGAATATTATGAGGACGGCGTTTTTTATAATTCTGCGGGTGATCCATTACGAGACCCGGAAGAATATGATTCTTATTCCGAAGGCTACACGCCCTTTGGAGATGAATAACCCCTTTTGGAATCTACTCCGGATCGTTTCCGGAGAGGGGTTCGACCAATTTCGTTACTCGTTACTCATGACTCTGTTAAGTGATCATATTCAGGATTCTCTACGGTCAACGATTTGTCAGGGAATCCTGAAATGCGAGATGCGTAGCCAATGGTAGCTCGACGGTTTCATATGCCGTAGTTGGAGGTTCGAATCCTCCTCTCGCACTAAATTATTACGGGGAAGATGTATACTGGGAGATACACTGCACGTGCGGTGCGGGATCGGCTTGAGAGGCTTGACGCTTGAAGTTTTTGAAGCTCTGGAGCATTACTATACAGCGTATATTAGTTTGCCGATTGAGTAGGTTCGAATCCTACGTTCCCGACTATATGAAGTCAGAGATAGCTCAAAATGGTAAAGCGATGATGGTGAAAGTCATCATTAAATTGGTGGTTCGAGCCCATCCCTTCACCCGATGTTTAATTTAAATAATATTACCATGACAATACGTGTAAGATCATTTCATCCGCTACATTTAATAAAGGATGAAACAATGAAAATTCTCAATAGGGCTGGAATAGAGAGTTTTGAACAGCTATGTGATACATCCAGATTAAAATTAAGAACAATAGGGTTGAGTAAAGATGAAGTTGATTACCTATATCGTCTTTTGAAGAGTAAAAAATTAAGTTTCGAATGGGAAGAAGAACAGGAAATGGAAATTTTAAACAATTTGGATGATTTTCAGAGCAAGGCATCATTATTCCATTATTATGCAGCTCATGCTCCGGAAACTATCCCGGTTTGGTTTTGTCATAAAAAGTCAGGGAGGCCAGAAAGACCTAAATATGGTTATGAGATTACTAATAATGAAAAAGTTGCAAATTTCATTGATAGTTGGATTAGTGATCCTTGCCTTGATCTTAATAAGCAATATCATGATCTTTTTGGTAATAATGATGATGTTTTTAGTGTTAAAGGTATTGAAAAATTATCGGATGAGTGGCAACAATATTGGAAAGATATAGAACAGTGGAAACTTAAGGATCAGGCCAGCCGATACTTTCAGTGGAGAAAATATTATGCTAATGTTATGGCTAATGGGCTATTGCTCGAAGATGGATTACCAGGAGGAATCGAAGCTCTTAAAGAAAAAGAACGGGCAGAAAAAATGAGAGCCATTTTAGATTTTTTAAATGAAGACATACGGGATGCTGCGTCCCGGTTTTAAATATTGAAATGATGAATGAAGCCGAATTACATAAAACTAAAGCAAATTGGATATATAAAGGTGAAAAACTAAGAATCGCATGGTTTAGATTATGTTGGTGGAAAAAATTCGCATTGCCAGGATATTGGTTTTTTAGTTTCGAATTAAAACCATTACCAGATATGACAGGAATATTAGTGAGTTTGTGTTTATTTGGTTTATTGATTCAGAAAAGAGTTCTAATTTTAAATATTGAAATGATGTATTACTGTCACAATTGCAAGAAAACAATTCATGATTCAGAAATAGAAAAATTATGGTATAATTATGATTATAAAAATCTTAATTCATGTCCTTATTGCGGAAGTGATGATATTGAGGAATTGAATTTTGTAAATTCTGATTCTGATTAACTTTAAATATTAAAATGATGGAAAAATGTAAAGATTGTTATTGGTGGTTATCGCATCCTTATTTCAAAGGACACGGTTGGTGTGATTTAGCAGAGCATGGATTTAAAATATCAGAAGATTCTGAAATATGTGAAAATTTCTTAGATAAATATAATATGATTAAAACAAAAAAAGCATGAAAGCAAATCAAATAACTGTTAATATAGTTCAAAAGTCTGAAAATTTATTTGAATCAGAGATTATTGATTGCGAAGGTAAGGAAATGTATTGTTTACACGATGTTATTAGTTACGGCAAAACACTGAATGATTGTATAATAAATTTACTAATAGCTATAAAAATAAAACAGAAAATTAAATTAGTTAAACCATGAAACCAGTAAAATTTAGAGAACAAAATTGCACTTATGCCGAAAACCAGCCTGAATATTTACCGCTACCGGTTTATAAAGACCCTGGTCCAGGTGGAGATGTAGTGTCATGTTGGAGGTTGTCGTTTATTGAAAGATTGCGAGTAATTTTCACAGGAAAGATTTGGTTAGTAATGTTATCATTTAATAAGCCATTAACTCCGATTCGTTTAAGTACTAAAAAATCAGATATATTTTAATGAAAACTTAACAAGCTTAAATATTGAAATGATGAATGAAAAAGACAAAGTAATTGATTTCTTAATTAAAAATGGATATACAGAAGATTCTGAGGAAAATTCAGAGTATAGAAGTTTTTATAAAGATAGTTTATGCAGCATTGATGTTGGAAATGATGAAATTGTATTTATAGGTGAAGAAGGAGACTGTCTTACTATACCATTAAATTGGTATGCTTTATTAGGTGCATTGCTTCACAATAGACAATTAGCAATTAATTACAAATTATAGAACTCTACAACGCTAAAATATTGAAATGATGAAAAAAGAGATAAACAATAAATCAGATTTTGTGAGTGGGATATTATATGCTTGTCAATATTTGATAATTTATGCCGATAGACCTGAATTTGCCAAAGATATAATGATAGAAAGTGGTTATAATGAAGAAGATTTTTTAAAAGAACAGAAGAAGACAGGTTTTTATACAAGGAAAATTAATCAAATTATAAAGGAGGCTTTTGAATGAAACCAATTAACGCTAAAATCACCAAGATAGACCCCGAAGGAGTTTGGGCAAGCTGGCCGACAAAGGAGAAACCGGAAGATTATTTCTTTGGAAGAGAACAGCCCGAAGAAGAAGAATATGAAGAATATTGCAAAGCCTACGAATCCAGCTTTGTAACTAAAAAAGTGGAGAATATTGACCGTGTTTCAGAAGATAGCGAATACTGGATAATTTTCCCAACAGATTCAAATATGAGTTACGAATATCCTTTAAAAATCAATCAATCCTGCCAGGTAATTGAAACAAAAACGGGAGTCAAAATAATTAAAATTGATTCAAATGAAACTCTACAACGCTAAAATAACAGAAATCTCAGATAAGGGAGTAAAGGTGACGGGGTATAGATTGGAAGAACCAAATCCAGATGACTATTTGATGATGAAATTGGATTACCGGCGGAAGATTTGATCAAGGCAATAAAATCAAATGTTAGAAGTTCTCCGTTATTGTCAGATATTTAACCGCACCCGAACCGGATTTGTGATTTGCGAATTGAGAATTATGTTTAATCTAAATAATACAGTCATGAGAAAAATAAAATTGAAATCGGATCGAAAGTTAGGATTGTGGCCATAGCTAAGGAGGATGCCTTTTATGGTGGTCGCCAACTGATAGGTAAAAGCGGAGAGATTGTTGATAATTATTATACGAGAAGTTGTTTTAAAAGTGTTGGTAGAGGGTGGTTTGAAGGTGTTCGAATAAAATTTCATAAATGTTCTTAGTATATGTTTTTACATATAATTTATGTATATTTGCACAAATTATATTTATAAACATATAATGAAAAGATTATCAGATTTCGTATCGGAAATCTCAATACTATTTCGTTTTATAAAGTAAAACTTGCGAAGGTCTGATTATGGAAAGGGGAACGAGAATAAAAGTATTAGCTTTAATTTTTTTTTGGGGAGGATTAATTATGAATGAAACTATATCACCATATGTAATGCCTGGAATTAATAAAAAGACTGGGAAAGCATCAAAGTCTTTCCGTCTTGATCCGGTACTTTTATCAGACCTCCAGGAAAGAGCCGATAAGGAGAACAGATCACTTAATGATCTTGTGGAAACCTTTTTAATGATAAGCGAGATTAATGCCCATCGGATGGATCAGATTAAGAAGAAATATCGGAATGATTGGGGAGATTATGATAAAATAAACGAGACGCTAAACGAGATTGTAGACGAGGAAAAGGAATTAAATAATAATCTGGGGTATTAAGTGGAATATATTCCAGTAAGAAGTGGAATATGTGGAATGTTAGTGGAATGTTTTGGATAATTATTATCATATCATTGTATAAATAGTTACAATACAGATATAATAATTATCCCGATTTATATTAATTCAATTCTAAGCTCCTTTAAAATCAATTCCAAAGTTTTAGAATTGATTCCTCTCTTGCCATTTTCAAATTCACAAATCGTTGCCTTCCTTGCCCCAATCCGGCTGGCAAGATCGGATTGTGAAATGCCTAGCTCAAGTCTTTTTTTTCTGATTATTTCATTTATCATGATATTAAGTTTAATATTTGCACCCTGCTTCAGAATCGAACTGAAGCAAGCCGCCTGGCAGGGTTATTTTGAAAGAACCGATTCAATTTCAAAATCCTCTTTTGATTCAATAATATCCTGAATCACCTGATTTTTAAAATCAGCATCTTGAAGATTTTCGGGATATTTTTCGCAGAGATCGTTGTAAGTCTCTGTGATCTCTTCTGAATAAACTTCTTCAAGTTTATTCATTTTTTCTTTTGATAGTGTTTTCATCGTTTTAGTTTTAAATTCACCACGAAGATATTATAAATAGTAACACAAAGTCAAGTGTTTTGATAATTATTTTACTATAAAGCGTAAATTTAGAATGATTATAAATAAAAGATTATGATTGTCAGGGATTTAAATATTTTTCACAAAAATAACTAAAAAAGAAACGCACCACTTCTGATGCGTCTGGCTAAAAATACTATTTTTAGTGCTGCTATCTTAATTTATTCTGAAACCTCGGTTCATACAATAGATCAAAATGAGTGATAAACGTATCTTCATCACACTTGCCGCCGGCTACGATAATAAAATATCTACAGGTCATCGGGGTATGTTGTAAGTCAATGTCGAACATTTCTCCCAAGGGTTTCCTACCGTTGAGCAGGTGATATTCCTGGTTATCTACTGATCCGAAGAGGAGATATCCGAACCCCTTCCCTGCCTGTGTATGGAGATAACCTCTCAGGATAGCTGAATTAACCTTTTTAAAGCCAGGATCGAGCTTAATCGGTCTTGTCAGGATGTGCAGGGGCGGATAAGTATTTTCTTCTTCTGTCAGGTTTAACATCCTGTATTGATCCCCTACTTCCCCTGTCTGATATCCGCAAACATCAGGATAATCCTGTACAAAGTGTTCAAATGAATTACCTATCTTATACCAGAGATTGTATTTCAGACTATACAGATATGAGTAGTTGTAATTTGAGTTAGATATGATCAGCTCCTGATGTTCTGAGTCGTGGGCCATCTTAGCCCCTGAGAGATATTCCTTAAATCCCACCTGAGAAATATAGTCCGTGATCTCGTAATGATTAGGATCGTCGATCCAGTTAGAGTAATCCAGGTCATCGTCCAGGGGGCTTATGGTTGATCCCTCAACGATCTCTGCTATTTCCCCGGCCTCTCTCCCCGTGAGAGCGAATAATCCTTCCTCTGTGGTGAATATGATGTTGTTAAGTGCTGAGAGTATGCCATCAGGGTTATTACATACCATATTACTCAGGGGTACGATGTTTTCGATCAGCACATCCGGATTACCGGAGATGTTCATTGCCCAGATACCATTAGATGAGAATACGATCAAGGGATATTGTCCAAACTGACCTTCTGAGACGGGGACAGTATTGGCTCCGAAGCCGACAATACTCCCGGCTCCGACACGATATGAGTTCTCCGCAGGCATCAGATAGGGATTATTAACCTCTGTTGCCTGCACCCTGTTTGTGTCGAGAAGGAAATGATTAATACTGCTTGCTGATGTTTCTGACCAGGAACTTTCCGGTACCTTTGTACCACCCGTATAAGCATAAGCAAAGTTAAGATGAGGATGTGGTGTCATTAGTTTTTCATAAGCCAGATAATCCTGATGTTCAATAGCCTTAACATTATCAATATCTCCCGAAAATATATCCCCTCCATCTTCTCCTTCAATTTTAAATATACCATCACCAGTACACGTTAGCTCTACTATGTGAGTCCGATCCCCACTTAAGGGATCGCTATTTGTTCCTCCCGCTTGAACTGTAAATTTTCCACTTGAATTAGATACAGGAACATAGAACGTATATGTTTTTCCTACTGTTAAGCAAATTTGAGATAATCCGTCAGACGTGGATGTTGCTGTTGCCTTACCACCAGAGATTGTCCAACCAGTACCACAGCTCCATGGATCACCACATGAGGTATCAAAGCCACCATCTTTTATATGATCTACATCTTTTACTAATATTCTAAATTTGGTTGCCCTGCTGTCAGGATATGAGATGAAGCGGGGAATATAGAATTCCCGATGGTCTGTAGGGCTGGATGACCAGTAATTAATAGTATACCAGTCTGTCCTTACATGCTTATCACCTTCTTTGGTTTTAATATCGTATTCAAAAGCCACCTTGTAATCTGTGCCTTCGAGAAAATATAGAAGGGTCTTGAATATGAAGAAATGAGGAAAAAATCCCTTAAAAAGCATTGATTTAATTAGCCCGTAGAATGTTCTGTCA
>Ga0307427_1001829_pt1 | contig 10555 bp, 11 predicted proteins | sample SalMarWE160190MG_FD_202162 | JGI IMG/M metagenome (GOLD analysis project Ga0307427, IMG submission 202162) | Salt marsh sediment microbial communities from the Plum Island Ecosystem LTER, Massachusetts, United States - WE1603-190 | ecosystem: Environmental > Aquatic > Marine > Intertidal zone >... | reverse complement strand
TTTCTCTTGCAAACGCCCTTTTGGAGCTCGATTTACCCCTCACCTTTTCTGTGTTACCTTTTACCCCTAATACGAGGTTAATTGCACGTAAGGCCTGGAATGATGGTCGAGAAACAATGCTTCATCTACCCATGGAACCTATGGATTATCCTGCTATTAATCCAGGGGATGGAGTGTTATTGATATCTATGGACAGAGAAATGATTTTGGATACACTTAACAGGGATTTGAGCCAGATTCCTTTTGTTGCTGGTGTAAATAATCATATGGGGTCAAGATTTACAAAAAACGAGGAGAAGATGGGGATAGTCTTGGCTGAGCTAAAAAAGAAAGGGCTTTACTATATTGATAGCAGAACGACCTGTGATACCGTGGCATTTGATGTGGCAAAAAAAATGGCTCTCAGGACAGCAAGCAGGGATATTTTCTTAGATAATCATCTCTCAGAAAATGCCTTAAAAATACAAATGGAGAGACTCCTTAGCGTGGCTAAACATAAGGGCAGTGCTATAGGAATAGGACACCCTCACAAAAAGACCTTTGATTTATTAAAAAATTTCCAGATGACCCTTACTAATGAAGCCGAGGTTGTGCCTGCTTCTAACTTGGTGAATAACTAATATTCAATACCTGTACATTTTATAAAAGGAGGACCTTTTGAACATACCGCTTTTAGATTTAAAGGCCCAATACAAATCCATTAAAGAGGAAATAATAGCAGCCACTATGGAAGTCTATCAGTCGCAGAGATTTATCCTGGGGCCGAAGGTCGAGGCATTGGAGAACGAAATAGCTGCCTACACCCAGGTCAAGTATGCGGTGGGTGTTTCGTCGGGCACTGATGCACTACTCATATCATTAATGAGTGCAAATATATGTCCTGGAGATCTGGTAGTCACTTCTCCTTATACCTTTTTTGCCACTGCTGGTTCAATTGCCAGGTTAGGCGCTATCCCTGTGTTTGTAGACATAGATACCCACACCTATAATATTGATCCTGAGAAATTGGAGAAAAAAATTTCAACACTGAATACAGAAGAGAGGGCCCGCTTAAAGGCAATAGTGCCCGTTCATCTTTTTGGGCAATGTGCAGACATGGAAGACATTATTGCCATAGGAAAGTCTTTAGATTTAGTAATTATAGAGGATGCAGCTCAGGCTATTGGAGCGGAATACGGATTTAGCGATGGATTGTTTAAGAGAGCTGGATCTATGGGCACCTATGGCTGTTTTTCTTTTTTCCCATCAAAAAATCTTGGCTCCTTTGGGGATGGAGGTATGGTTACTACAAATGACGAAAACATATATCAAGAGCTTAAGATAATAAGGGCCCATGGGTCTCAACCAAAATATTACCATAGAACTATCGGTGGAAATTTCAGGCTTGACGCCCTTCAAGCAGCTATTCTGTTGGTAAAATTTAGGTATCTTGATCAATGGACTGAAAAAAGAAGAGAGAATGCACGCATTTATAGAGAGTTATTTGCGCGTAAAGGTCTGGAAGAGATTGAGCCTCCTTTCGAGAAAAAGGGGAGACATATATATCACCAATTTGTCGTAAAGGTTGATCGAAATAGAGATGAATTAAAGAGATATTTAGTCAATCAGGGGATAGGGTGTGAGATTTATTATCCAGTTCCGCTTCATGTTCAAGAATGTTTTCGATATTTAGGTTATCACCCGGAGGATTGTCCTGTTTCCGTTGAGGCTGCAGCACAGACCATTGCCCTACCAATTTACCCGGAGTTACAATATGAGCAGATTGAATATATTGTAGAAAAAATAAATTCATTTTATAAAGGCAATACCGGTCGTTAGTTGTCAGTCAGTGGTATTGGTCCAGGGATTTGGGTTAATCCTTTTAAATAACTTTCTTGATGTACGAATTACTTAGAAGGACATGATAGAGAGATTATCTACAGTAAAGCACCATTGACACAAGCAAAATATTGGGAGAATATTACATTATGACCGAAGACCTCTTTACATTTTATCAAATGCCCCCACTCCATGATCCAGTACTTATTATTGGATTTGGAGACTGGTCAAATGCTGGTAATGTTGCCCTAAAGTCGATAGACTACATTATTGAAAAAAAGAAGGCTACATTAATAGCTGAGATAGATCCGGACTATTTTTACCAGTTTACTCAAAACAGGCCAGTAGTTACTATCAAGAAAGGAAGGCTTCATGGTCTGGTTTTAAAAAAGATCTCTTTTTATTTTTGGCCTAACAAGGAAGGAAAAAATGACCTTATTCTCTTAAAGGCTCAAGAGCCAGACTATAGATGGTCTATGTTTATTCAGGTCCTGTTTCATTTATGCAAACAATGGGGTATTTCCCTCATCGTCAGCCTTGGAGGGATGTATGATGATGTCCTTCATACTGAGGCCATAGTCTCTGGAATGTATCCGTTTGGGGACTGGAAAGATGTTTTTGTTGATAAAGAGATTCCCCTTATTGAATATGAGGGTCCCTCTGGGATACATGCACTTATTATGCAGAAGGCAGAAAAAGAAAGCTACCCATTTATTGGTCTTTGGGGCCGTTCACCATTATACTTGAGGGGTACAAATTTTAAGGTAGTAATGAGGATCGTTAATCTTCTGGCCTCTTTCTTTGCTTTTTCTATTGATACAGGTGAACTTGAGAGTTCTTTAAAGGAATTTGAGAATCAAATTGGGGAAATCTTGGAAAATAATTCAGAATTACAGGAATATATCGAGAAGATTAAAAAGATCAGGAGCGGGAAACTGCGGAAAAAAGATACACCAAAGATTATAAACATAAAGGATTTTATGAGGCATAGAGATGCATAGCGGTGATGGGTCTATCTTCGCCTGAAAAAGGCTGTCAAAAAGGTTCTTTTATCGAGGTATTAAAATATGTCTAATGTCGTTGTTGTTGGCACACAGTGGGGTGATGAAGGAAAAGGAAAGGTAGTTGATCTGCTCAGCGCTCAGGTAAATAAGGTAGTCAGATTTCAAGGGGGCAATAACGCCGGACACACGCTTGTGGTGGATGGTAAGAAATCTATTTTCCATGTTATACCTTCGGGGATCCTTTATCCAGATACGAGATGCCTTATTGGCAATGGAGTAGTAGTTGACCCTGAGGTTTTTTTAGAGGAGATACAAGGACTTTTTGATAAAGGAATAGCTATTAATCCCAAAAGATTAGGTGTAAGCGAGAGGGCCCACCTCATTATGCCTTACCATAAGGCCATTGATATAGCCCGTGAAAAGGCAAAAGGAGCCTCTAAGATTGGGACTACTGGTAGAGGCATAGGCCCATGCTATGAGGATAAGGTGGCCAGAGTGGGAATAAGGACCATTGATTTAACAGATCCGGATATATTAAAGGAGAAAATTAAGGCAAACTTAAAAGAGAAAAATTTTTATCTCACTAATTTTTTTGGAAGCGAACCCCTGGAATATCAGCCTATCGCAGAGAGATACCTTTCAATAGCCCACGAGCTTTCTCCATTTATTGTTGATGTCTCCACTGAATTGGATGAGGCAATGAGAAGAAATGAAAACATTCTTTTTGAGGGAGCCCAAGGGACACAATTAGATATAGACCACGGCACATATCCTTATGTCACCTCTTCCAACCCTGTGGCAGCAAATGCATGCATAGGAGCAGGCATAGGGCCGAAGAGATTAGACAGCATTGTCGGCATTGTAAAGGCATATACCACTCGCGTTGGTGCTGGTCCATTTGTGAGTGAGCTCATTGATGAGACCGGTGATTACCTTCAAGAAAAAGGGCAGGAATTTGGTGCCACAACTGGCAGGCCACGCAGGTGTGGCTGGCTGGATCTGGTTGTAGTCAGGTATTCAGCTCGTATAAATGGGTTGACCCATCTCGCAATAACAAAACTGGATATATTAACAGGTTTGGATCCGGTTAATCTATGTGTAGCATATGAGTATAAGGGAAAAAGGCTTGAAAATATCCCGGCTCAACTGTCTATCCTTGACAAATGTAGCCCTGTGTATGATGCGATGGATGGATGGCAGGAAGATATCTCTGGGGCGAGGACCTTTGAAGAACTCCCTAAAAACGCCCAAGGTTATATAAGAAAAATCGAGGATTTTATCGGAGTACCGGCCTCTATTATATCCGTGGGCTCAGAGAGGGATGAGACGATCGTGTGTAAAAATCCATTTAATGAAACTATTCCTTAAAGTGAATGACCTTTCCTGGTAGGTGGCGCTATAATAAATGTTATTAGCACTACTATGGCAAAGGCGGCATAGATTATTGTAAACAACCACCCAGGTGCATTATAAAAGAGAAGTGAGCCCACAATAGTGCCGATAAAGGAAACCTTCTCTTCAGAAAGATTAGACGCATACCTAAGCTTAAATTCAAGCACTGTCAAAGGACAATTTACCCCCAGTAATGCCTCACAAGCAACCCCAAGAATAGCCAACAGGTGAGTGATACGAAAAGGAAGGTTTTTTATCCATTTCCACTTAAGAATGATGCCCAAGATAATGAGAATGAAACCCAGGATGACAAAAGCGACGTATCCAAGATGAATGATAGCAATTACATCAGCCAGGAACAAATAAAGCATGGCAAAAAGATAATTAATTTTCTGCAGAAACTTTTTTATCATTTTATGGTAGCATACTATCTCGGTAATTTTCCAATTTTTATATTCATAGGAAAATTCATAGGAAAATCCTTGACTTTTTATAATTTAAGAGTATAGAGATACAATACAGATGAAGCAATAATGATTTTATCTACAATTTACTAAGGAGAGGAGAGGGGGTGGGGAATAATCAAGCCTTTAAAGATAAAAACAACGTTTAGTAAAGGGAGGACTAAGTTATGAACTCATTATGGGTATTATTATGGTGGGTAATAATTGTTGTTGTAGGCTACTGGGTATATGCAAGGTGGGCTGCAAAGAGAGTTTTTGAGGTTGATGCAGGAAGAGCAACACCTGCCAAGATGTACATGGATGGTGTTGACTTTATGCCTGCAAATAAAAATGTTCTCTTTGGGTTTCAGCTTAACTCGATAGCAGGGGCTGCACCTATCATAGGCCCTATAGTGGCCCTTCAATGGGGTTGGGTACCGGCACTCCTGTGGTTAGGGCTTGGCGTTTTCTTTATAGGGTGGCTCCATGACTACTCAAGTGCTATGGTATCTATAAGAAACGATGGGGATACCTTTGGAGCCTTGGGCTATAAATTGATATCACCCCGGGCAAGAAAGATACTTCTTACCTTCATCTACTTTTATCTCCTTCTTATAGCAACTGCCTTTGGGCATGTAATTACAAAGGGTGTAAGTGGAAATGCAGCACTCCCATTTCCCCTGCTGGTGGTTATCGCAGTGGCGTTTCTGGTTGGGCATATGATATATAAGGCAAAGGTAAACATAATTACAACCACTATTATTGCCATTGTAGCGATCTTTGTTGCAATCTGGTTAGGCACGGTTTGGAACATGAAGTTTTCCTATACCACCATCCTTATATGTGTGTTGATATTTGGTTATTTTAGCTCAATTCTACCAGTATGGCGTTTCATCCAGCCCTACAACTACTCTTCGGTATACGTGGTATACTTCGGGATTATAGCAGGGATTATAGGAATAATTATAGGCCATAAACCCATGACCCTGCCTGCCTTTACCAGTTGGAGTATTGGCATGGGACCACTCTGGCCCCTTCTTTTTCTTACCATTGCATGCGGTGCTATCTCTGGATGGCACAGCCTGGTATCCAGTACTGCCACATCACGGCAGCTTGAAAACGAGCTGGATATCAGACCAGTAACAGCAGGGGCAATGTTTGCGGAGTTCACCATCGCCATTATTGCGGTGATCGTCTGTGCAACGGCATTTGCTGATAAGGCGGCTTATATTGCAAAGGTAAGTAATCCTGTAGGCATCTTTGTTGGTGGCCTTGGAGGGGCAATTACCTCCCTTGGGCTTCCATTATCTTATGCCAAGGCCCTGGCAGGTATGATGATCATAATACTCGCCCTTACTATTATAAACCTGGTGTTCCGCTTTATGAAGGTAGCAACCGCTGAGCTTCTGGGTGATACATGGGGAGTTGCAAAGAACCCTCATGTAGCAACTATTGTGGCGCTGATTATCACCTTTGTACTGGTAAAAACAGGTACCTGGCTTTACGTATGGGTACTTTTTGGCGGCGCCAATCAGTTGATGGCATCTTTTGCGCTTCTCCTTATAACCTTGTTCTTGGTGCAGAAGGCCAAAAATTATAAGATCGCCATCTACCCGATGTTTTTCATGTATGCCACCACCGTTTGCGGCCTGTTTTATATGGCCTTTTTCAAGTTGATACCGGCTGGATTTGCAGGCAAAAAGGTATTCGGAAATTTCTTTGCTGCGGCAGTAGCCATTCTGCTTATAATCCTTGCCATTCTTCTTGCATATGATGGCTGGAAGGCATTCAAGAAGTATAGATCAGGTGCGGCGGCAGAGGCCCCGGCTGAGGCAGAGAAGGCACCAGCATAAGATTAGGTTACAAGAAACGTTTGAAGAAGGGGATATAAGACTAGGAAAGATTTTATGATCCTAGGGGTGTATCCCCTTACATTTTTGGCAGATGAAATACCCCTGGATACAGACTATAAAGGATTACCTAAAAGGCTTCTTTCTTTACGATCTGATAGGAGGGGTATACAAAGAAAAACGTTGTCTGGATGATCTGTTTATGGTAAACATATGTGGTAAGGCAATCGGGTTTCCTGGCCTTTTTAACTATTACCACTTAAGGCTTTTCCCTTACTATGTAAAGAGACTTGGGCCATGGAAGAGGAGGATTTTAAGGGAAAGGGATTTCTTTGACCACATAAGGGATTAATTTTAAAAAATTTAAAGAGATTGTAGCCATGGAAGAGAAAAAGAAAGAGAAAAAAAGGAAAAAATCAGGAGGTGTTATAGGTTTTGTAAGAGATTTTACTTATGGCATGGCAACACATGGAATGGCACGTCATGCGCTTAAACAACGCTCCAGCATGGAGCATCTTTTTATCCTTATAACCATGGGCGATATGCTCGGCATTCCCATACTCCCTCCTTACTATTCCCTCCGTTTGCTCCCCCATGTTGTGCCTCAGATAACCACATGGAAGCGCAGGATGTTGAGGGAAAAGGATTTCATGGATAGCATGTATTAAAGTGCTGCAAGGGTTTATATTACTGTTTAAACACAACTAAATAGATGTTCATATTGAGGGGGAATTATGTCTCTTGCTGATTTCTTTATACGGTATCCCAACAGAAGATACCTTATGTACGGAGGAAAGGGAGGGCTTGGAAAGACAACCTTTTCAGCGGCAACGGCCTATTATCTTGCAAAGAAAGGGAAAAGGGTGCTCGTTTTTTCTGTTGATCCCCAGGCATCGCTCAGTGATATTTTTGAGCGCGACATCTTTGGTAAAGGAAACATTGAGATAATGGAAAATCTCTTTGCCTGCGAGGTTGATGCTGACAAAAGGATTCAGGACTATCAGGAAGAAATACGGCAAAAGATTATCTCAATGTATGGCATGAAAAAGATCCCTGAGGAAATAGAGAGTTATATAAAGGCCTCATCGGCTGAACCAGCCATGGAGGAAAGTGCCATCTTCGATGCAGTGGTTGATATTGTGGTGAAAGGGGATTTTGACTACTACATTTATGACCTTGTCCCCCTTGGCCATGCCCTTTATTATTTGAGCATGGCGTCCGTCTATGATGCCTGGCTGGAGAAGATAACAAGCCTGAGGGAACAGATGAAAGAATATGACAAGGCTATTGCCACTATGAAACGGGAGGAAGATACGGAGCAAGACGAGATATATAACGAGTTGATGTATATAAAGGATCGGATAGGAAGTTCCTCCAAGATCATGACAGACACTGAAAAGACTGCCTTTTTCTTTGTGCTTACCCCAGAGGAGATGACCATAGTGGATACTGAAAAGGCGGCACAACTTTTTGCTAAGTATAATGTACCTCTTTCAGGATATATAGTAAATCGTGTAATTAACAGGGAATTGTTAAAAGATAACATACCAACCTATCTAAGAAATAGGATCGGGATGCAGGCCGGTGCCCTTGAGATGATAGACCAGACATTTGGCTCTTCTGTGCTTTCATCTGTTCCGGAATTTGATTCCGAGATAAAAGGGCTTGATGTAATTAGAAACCTTGCAGAAGTGATGTTTGAGGAGAAATTGCCATGAAAACCACAGTGGAAGATTTTATTAAGAGTCATCCCCAGATGAAATACACCTACTTTGGTGGAAAGGGGGGGGTTGGAAAGACGGTTGTTGCAGCGGCTGTGGCACTGTGGATGGCGCAACATGGTAAAAAAACACTCTTGGCCTCTACAAATCCTGTGCATAGCCTGTCAAACCTTTTTAAACAGGACGTCTTTGGAAAACCCGTTTTGATACCGGGAACAAATAATCTTTTTGTCCAGGAGATAGATACAAAAGACACCATAGAAAGATCAAAGAATGAGATACGGGAGAAGATAAGCTGGTTTCTTAAGTTTGCTGACATTCCTACAAAGGCCGATGACTTTATAGAGTCTGCCACCATGAATCCGGCCTTTGAAGAGTCGGCCATGTTTGAGAACATGATAAATATAATGCTCGAAGATGCCTTTGAGTTTTACGTTTTTGATACTGCTCCCACAGCAAACGCCAGAAGGCTTTTAGGCATGTCAAAGGTCTATACACTCTGGGTGGACAAGATGTACAAAAGCCGGGAGGAAGCTGCAGCTATGAGGCTGAGTCTTTCCTTCCGAAAAAAGAAGGTAGCAGAGGAAGAGGACCCATTAATGGAGTATCTCAGCACCTTTAGGGATAGGATAGAACATATGAGGGTTCTTTTAACTGATGAGGAAAAGAGTGCCTTTTTCTTTGTAACCCTTCTCGAGTCTCTTCCCATTGCAGTAATTCGCCGCTTCATTGGCTGGTTCAAGGACTTTGGAATCCCAATAGGCGGTGTCATTATCAACGAGGCTATCGATAAATCAGAAGTAGGTAAAGATTCTGCTCAATTCATACTTAATCGGGTCAAAATGCAGGACAAGTATCGGGAAGAAGCATATCAATCCTTTGAAAATGTCTGCGGTGAAATCCCTCTTTTTGAAAACGAGGTGAGAGGCGTGGATATGGTAAAAAAGGTAACCCAGGCCTTATTCTCTCCCCCTGATTAGAAGCACTCACTACCATTTCCTAAAAAACTTTTGGAATAGATATCTTCTTCATCTGGGCCTTGCCCCCATGAATGACAAGAGAGCATAAGAAAAGCACAAAATACTAATTTCTCAATAATGGAAAGAAGATCCTCATAGCCATTAGGCGCTTTCGCAAGATCTAGCCTGCATCAACAAGTGGCCGTACATCTGTAATCTTGAATCGAACAGCTGCATGGATCAGATTACTGGCCTGCGTGCCTGCTGCCTTGGCGATATTATGTTTGATCTTGTCGTAAAACTCGCCGCTGGTTTCCACATCAACCGCTTCTAGATAGACTCTCGCTCCTTTCCAATCCATAACTGTTTCGCCTGGCTCCATGACAATGAAAACCGCCTTGGGGTTTCTTTGAAGGTTCCGAAAAGTTCGGTTTTCCCTAATCCCCATGACCACGGTGTTTTCATCGATCATCTGGGGTGACCCAAAAACGGCCACATTGGCATCCCCAAGTTTGTTGGCAGTACTGAGAGTGCCAATCCTGGGTTGTTTGTTGAATAGTGTCATCAACTCCTTTCGGTCCATAATACTCCTCCTTCTGAATTTGACTTCAGCTAAGCATTACTCCCCGTTTAAATAGTTAATAATAAGTTAGCCCGCCAATTAAAACCTTGAGACCTAATGGCTCGATACAGGGAGTTTATCCACTATCAAGATATAGGATCAGGAGTGAAAGGTCAAGCTCTAGAGAAATGCCTATAATCCTTTTACTGATGAAGGTTAATTATGCTGCTTCGCTAAGCCCGCATTAATAAAATTTCCCGGGGTATATCTTGCAAAGCAACAAAAAAGAGTTATATTATTACCATTAAATAGGGCTGTGCCCATCATTATTTTCAGGGAGAGATTATAGATGGATCCAATACTTCTTGAAGTGGTTGCACCCATGCTTTCTACTGTGGAAATGAATTGCCGGGGATGCGGTTTCGTTTTTGGTTATTTAGGCTTAAAGAGTAAATATCGCAATGCCTGTACTAACGAATACCCTGAAGATTGGAAATGGGCTGTGGGTTACTTGTCAGAATGGATACGTGAAGTATCCTCTTTATATCAGCACCGGATTCGTATTCAGGTAATTGATGCACAGTCTCCCCTTGGTCTCTGGAAACAGATACGATATAAGCTCTTTCGATTTCCTGCCTTCATCGTCGACAAAAAACATACATACATAGGATGGGATTTCCAGCAATTAGAGTCCCTTATTGACGAACGCATCCATGAAGCTGTATAGTTAAATAGAGACTCCTTCATGCACTCGAAAAAGGGCACCTAATGCCTTTTTAATTCTTACTGAAACTTAGAATATTCTC
>Ga0307427_1001827_pt1 | contig 10560 bp, 10 predicted proteins | sample SalMarWE160190MG_FD_202162 | JGI IMG/M metagenome (GOLD analysis project Ga0307427, IMG submission 202162) | Salt marsh sediment microbial communities from the Plum Island Ecosystem LTER, Massachusetts, United States - WE1603-190 | ecosystem: Environmental > Aquatic > Marine > Intertidal zone >... | reverse complement strand
AATGCGGTTTGATTATTTAGTTCATCAGAAGCATTATTAACCTGCTCTAAGGGAATGTACGACCATTGAAAAATGTTCAAAGGATCAAAAAGAATGATGGCTCTATCGCGTTTGATGTTGGAAACGGGTGAGTCATATGCTGTCGACAAACCCTCCACTATGGCCCCAAGAGTGTACGATTTCCCTTGCCCTCTCCTGCCAACAATAGAGATAACCTTTTCCTTAGAAACATCAAATTGAACAAGACGACGTCTTCCGTATTCGGCAAGCTCGCCCATTAGTATCCATTGATCGCTTAGATTTCCGTCTCGGCCGAAATGTACGAACCCATTATGAGTGGGCAGTTCTGGAAACAAGCCATATTTTTTTGTCATGGCAGATATGAAACTTCTCTACTAAGTTTAACCAAGGACTTTACGTGCGAATACAGCATCAACGAGAATGTAATTATTAGCTACCTTCGCTTCTTGATACGCATCATTTGCGGTAGATGCTAGGTTCTCAATAACCAGTCGTGGAGCTTTAGTTTCTTCTTTCTCATTTAGCTTCTTAATGATTTCATCAAGCCCATCGGAAGTAAAGGGGATAAGTTCTGGAGTCGTCCTCGACTCCAGGCTGAACTCGCTGATCATTGAATTCGCTTTTTCCAGGTCCTTGAGATTCCTAAGAACGCTAAGGGCAAATTCCTTCAAGTCACTTTCTTCACGAGTGACATCTTTTAGCTCTATAATAGCTTGATGTAGTGTCGAGAGTGTTACCCCTAATCGATTCAGTATATCATCTGGAACCCTTAGCAATTCAGGGATAGCATTCATACCACTTCCAAAGATCGCCAAAACAAAACCTGCATCTGAGTTACTTTGATCCGCCAATGATTTAAATCCAAAATGAATCTCGCTCCTTTTCTTCTTAACGTCGTTTAGTTCATGGGCTTCATCGATTAGAAACACAATCCCCATATTTGTTGCCTTCTTCGACAAGATACTAATGTTAAGTAATGTGTCCACCATGTCTTGAACGGTTTCTATATTATGATTGACGCCTAGGTTTACACTAGATACTTTTTCACCGCGTAGCCAATCCCACGCTTGGGACGTTGGCCTCCCCTCTCTCAAGAAATTGTCTGCCATAACAACCGAGAGTGAGTATCTCAGGTTTGCGTCACCAAGCTTAAATTCATTTTCCATCGACTTTGCAAGGTTCCCCGTTCTGTTTGCGGGGAGTTTGTCAAACTCGACAACGATGTATCGAAGATAATGTTCCCCTATAGCATCTATCATCTTTCTATGAATATATCCCCAATTGTTAGCACGCGAGTTAGTATCATCCCAAGGAGCCAGCTGCATTTCTATGGGATAGACTTTATATTTGTTGGGATCACTCTGAAATAGAGTCCTCAGATGATTCAGTGTGTGAGTTTTTCCAATGCCCCAACGACCTATCACTCCACACTTTGGAACTCCTTTGGTGTTAAGGTCGCTATTAATCCTATTAAGCAAACGTATTTCGGGATCCTTGTTTCCGAAAAACCAGTGAGCGTCTTCCCTCTCGTCCACTCTCAATAATTGTCTATTCAGGCAACAATACTCGTAGAATTCCATGTTCTTTATTTCCATCTTTCACCTCCCAAACCAGGGCGCCCATTCCAGAGATGTTTCGCTCTTCCCTGGAATGTAGTCTGTCCCTATTAGCTCAAGCTCTTCTACAACCTTTTTCCCGGCTCCAAAACCGTTTACAACCAATCCTACTTCATACATCCTAGAACCATGCGGTGTGAGGTTGGCTGAACTCAGCAAGGCGAAACCGAATGGTTGGCATCGACAAACATAGACCTTCGCATGAACGCCATTATTATAGTAGAGTGTCAGCCAAGGAGCAATCCTTGACTTTAACATGTTAGCAGCTTCAATATTGTTAGCTTCCTTCTGTGGACTTCTCATAACAACGACGGTCTCAATTTGATATTTTTCGATAAAATCTACGATATCACTAAGGGTGATAGGATCGCTAGCTACTGAAGCCACCCATGGGCTAACTATCACAAGTCTACGAACTTCTACGGCGCTAAAAACTCGTTCAAAGAATTCGATATGCCCTTGCTCATAGGCAACCTCTAAATATTTTTCTTGCCAATGTGAATTATTTGGCATCTTGCTACTCTACTTGTTATCTGGAGATACTATTGCAGGTTTGATAATATAAATAATACATTAACTTTCAAAGTCTATATAGTCTTAATATGTCTCCTTAGACAGTGTCTGCAGGAGATTCTTCAAGATACTTACTATTGATATATCAGGATTTTCATAGCATAGATCTAAGCATTTGACCATGCTCCTCACTAGAAAACGTGGTGTCACTTTTTCTCCAAGTTCAACTACGCAACATTCTACAAAAGAATCTATCTTTTTATCTTGTGTCCTTGGGTCCCCGCTCCAATCATACGCTTCTAAGTATGTGTCCTTTATCATGAAAGCTAGTTCAACCAACTCTGAACGGTCCAGGTTTTGCATAAATGTTGTTTGACGTCCTAGAGTCTTCCCGTCAAGATTATGGTCTGGCAGGTGATCGAAGAAATATGGCGTGGTTGCATAGACAAAATATGAATAAGGAGTCGTGCCAGCAGCATTAGCCAGTCTGTTAAGATTTTGAAATGCCTCTATGAGTCGCGTAGTTCCGTATATAGAGGGTATAGTTTCTGCTTCATCAAACAGAATCACTAGGCCTCCTAGTCCTAGCTCACGAATCATCCTGTTTAAGTCTCCAAGCATCTCTAACGCATTACCGGATGTGATTACATCCGGCAAATTTGATTGTCTCGCTTCCAGCGATGATCCCATATCGCCATACATCCAGCTTAAAACTTTTTCTGCTAGTATATAATTATTTCGATTCATTGCGTCGAAGTAGATGATAAGTGCCTGTTTAAAAGGACGGCTGATTTTCAACAATGACCAAGGAAGTTTGCCCGTTGTGCCATAACTATAGTATTTTCTTATGCTGTCTGCCCATCCTTTTAAAATCCACTCTAGAGCGGGGTGGTCAAAACAATCCTCTGTCCTTATATTCTTCACTATATGCTGGTAGACTGTTCTTAAATCATAAAGGGGACATTCACGTGGGGTCAGTGTAACGAAGCTTGTTGCAAATTTCTGTTGAAATGCGTATTCTTGTAATATTCGGAGCGTGAGTGATTTCCCCGTACCCCAGTCGCCGCTAATAACTCTTAGAGCAGATTCTCCTCTTGAGACTTTATTTAGTTCTTGCTGAATCTCTTTCAGAATATTGTGACGTCCTACAGCTAGTAAAGTAGCCCCACGTATTGGAGAAGTGCCATACCTCAATGCATCTATAAAAGATTGGGCGAGGCCCTTGTTCATTCTAATAGCCTCTTGGAGCTGCAGTCTTTTTTTTATTTTTTCAAGATCTTCAAACTGTGTCATAGCCTATATTCTGCGAGTTTCAATTGTAACTATGCACTCTCAATGTCGTCCTCAAAACTAATTTTGTCTAGCAAGATATCAAATAGTTTTACATTTCGATCTTCTTCGAGACGGTCGAGGACATATATTAGAGGTATGATAAATGAACGTATTGATTTATTCGCAATTGTGTCAGTGAACTTTTTCATAAATACTTCTATGTCTTGGTAATTAAGATAGTCAAATGCATCCCATTCGTAAGCCTTAGAATGAATATCAACGACTTTTACGGCTAGCTCTTTTAGTTCTTCAGAATTTAGAGGCCTTAAATAAATTATCGGTGATCTCTTGCTAACCATTTCCAGCTCATAGCTCACTACATTGCGGATACGAGTCCAAAGAGCAGGATATGATTTAGCTCCACGGTCTGGATCTTGTAGAAACTTAGGTGTAGTAGCGAATAATATATACATACCCTTGTGTGCATCTGTATTGTCTAATAACTTTCTAATGTTCTGATTAGCATCATCACGTCGCTTAGATTGTGTAAGCGATGTTACAGCTTCGGCTTCATCTAACATAATCACTAGACCCGCATAATTTTGAGCGATAAAAATCAGAAATGACCCAAGTATCTCTGTAACATTGGTGATCTTTATTGAATTTCGGACCCCCATCCTTTTCAAAGCTGGGCTTACAGTATCTCCTTGTAGCCACCCTGCCACGTTTGATAGAACCTCCCGATGCATTAAGAGGTCTCCCTGCGCATGCATTACACATGCGCGTAATGCAGCTCTGAAATCGAGCGAAGGTGATAGCCGGCTGAGTTCAGCTCCTATTTCATCAGCCGAATGGTAAGGAAAAGTGGATGCCCAAGAATCCAGCATTGACTCTAGAGTTCCACCATTTGGTAGAGTAAGGCCACGAATTACTCGTTGAAAAACCACCTCAAAGCGGTCTAGCGGAGCATCTCTTGAGTGCAGCTCGACGTATGAGATAATAAAATTCAGTTTCAGCGCATTTTCTTGTAACATCAGTAAAAAATGCGTCTTTCCTCCTCCCCAAGGTGCTGCGATAAACCGAACTTTTGAGCCGCCCTTCACGATATGACCTAAGTCATCATTAATTGAGTCTAACCATAAACCACGTCCTATCGAAAGTTCACGTAGGCGACAAGGAGGTACCACGCCTACTTTATAAGCCTCCACAATTCTCATAGCATCAAATTGTGATATTTCATTATCTAACGACATAAAAAACCTTTCATCGGGGGCAGATATCCCGGCTTTATTGGCAAGAGTGCTGTAGATCCATGGCTTTGCGTCGCAGCCTTTCAACGAGTTTGCCTTTGTCGGAACCGTTTATTCGGTTTTTGCTTCTGATTCTGCGTCTTCCTAATACTGCTTATACACCTAAATGTTACTAGTGTTAAGCTAGCTATCTGTTCACGAGTGATCATGTCACGAAATGGCGTTACGTTTCCTTCGTGCCACGGCGATATTTGGCAGACCGTCAACATGATACCATCCCTGTCGCCCTCCCCACAAGAAGCGCAAGCCTCCTGCCATTACGTTAAGAAAGCGATCAGTAGTCCCGCGCGGTAGCGGAGCCGATGACGTCAAAATCTACAAGTTACATCTCTGAATCATCCTTGCCAATCTTTAAAGCCACCTAGTCAAAAATCGTGCTGCACTCCAAAAGCTCCACCGGTACCCCTACCTCACGCTCGATGTCAAGGTAAACCCTCCCCGTAATGTCGCGACCCCACCCTCCCAAACTGAAAGGGGATGATGGGATGACTATCAAGTCAGGTCTCTCTCCATTCCCCTTCAAATATTCCCTTATGAAGTCAATGAAGTCCTGAACCACAAGGAGATCGCCCATAAATATATTCCCCCCTAAGAAGCTATTCTGAGGGACCCCGATATCTATCCTTAGATTACCGAAGAGGTGGCTTTCAGTGAGCAACTGCTCAAAGGCGGGCTTTACCAGAGCAGAGGACAGGAAAAGAACGTGTTTCGCATTACAGGAATCGATAACCCCTCTCAGACTCTCCAGATAGCTCAGCCTGAGTCCCGTGCCCCTAAAAATTACCCCCAGGTGATGGTCAGTCTCCCTGGAGTAGGGATAGCAGAAATCCTCCAGATTAACGCTTAGCTCAATGGGCTGGCCCTCTCTTTCAACGGTAAGAGAGGCCTCACCAATCTCACTGTGTTGAAGGACAGAAAGAAGGTCCCGTGCCTGGGGTCGCGAGGATACGACAATGCTACCGACCTTTAAAATCTGGTCCCCTTTCTTCAAACCCGCCCTGGCAGCAGGGGAGTTTTTCACCAAGCCAATAATCCCAGGCAGGTTTTTACGCCCCTTACCGAGATTCTCCTCATACATGCTGGGCATAACCACGATGGGGCAAGCAGTACTATTCCTGAGAATTCTAACGATGGAGATGACCTTTACCCAAACCTCGTCGAGGTCAAAGAGTTCCTCCTGAGAGAAGTACGTGGAGTAGCCGGGAAGGTTGACCTCCACCAGATGAGCGTCGTTGTGGTCAGCGTAAGCCACAGTATTTGACAGGTCGTCAAGCATTTCACAAAGGGAATCTACAGGCCAGGGAACGATGACCAGAGCATAGGGAATCCCAGCCTCTTTGAGCAAAGGCAAGGACTCAATAGCGACCTGCGGGTTTTTGCTTTTCATCAGCATTGTGCGGCGCGAAGGAGAGACGCTATTAAGAGAGAGATAGAGATACACTGGCTTTAACCTCTCCAATTGAGAGATGATTTCAGGGGTTAGATACTCCCCATTTGTGGTTATGCGAAACACTTTCGAGCTCTTCTCCCGAAGCAACCGAAGTACCTCGAGAAAATGAGGATGGATAATAACCTCATAAATGTCACCCAGGCTTGGAAATAAACAGGATTCCGCCTTGGGGAAGAAATAGTCAAGTCTTGTCTTCATCTCCTCGAATTCTTCGCCGGGTGGCCTCCGCAAGTTGCCTAAGGCTAATGAGGGAGGATTACCCTTATTGCAGCAGAAAATGCAATTGCAGTTACACCGTGACCCTGCATAGCCAAAGATCTCAGTAGGGTCACAAGCAGAGGGAGAAAGCCAATCCTTAAGATTCTTCAGCCGGAAGCCATCCACCTCGACCACCTCCCCATCCTTCTCGAGGTCGACCATAGACAGGAGGCTCTCCAGTTGCTTCTTGATGAGCTCTATCCTTGGTTCGTATAAAGAGGCATTCCTGATATCTTGAAAGGAATTCATACCACACCCCTCAGCCACTATTGAAGCGGACGTTCTTCGAAGAAATCCGATGTTTCCTGCTCTTGGGGGAAAATCTTGTGAATAGTCCTGCGATCCCGGAGCAGCTTAAACCCATCGAGCTTCACCTCACGCTGCCCCTCCACAGGGATAACAACATTCAGGATGCTCTCCAGTTGCGCCCTGATCATCTCCAAGAGAGGATCCCTAAACACAGAGTCCGTTTTTTTTTCGAGTTTATAGCGGAAAATATAATCTGCCATCCACCAAATCACCTCCCCTTAAAATCGGGCTTGCGCTTCTCAATAAAGGCTATCATACCCTCTTTTCTGTCCTCACCACTCTCCACCGTGTTTATGAGAGCCATCATCTCAGCTTCATCCTCAGCGCTCATCTTCCGCTGCTTCAGGAGCTTGTTGAAGATAGCCTTGGTGGCGCTCACGGCAAGCGGCCCATTCTCAGCTATCTCTTGAGCTAAAGCATAGGTTTTAGCGGGCAATTCCTCTGTTGGAACCACGTGATTCACCAGGCCAACCTCCTTTGCCAACTGGGCATCGATAAATCTTCCAGTGAAGAATATCTCCTTTGCTCGGGCCATCCCCACCACATTGACCAAGCACTGGGTACCAACAGGCCAATAGACACTGCCCATCTTAACTGGGTTTATCCCCATCCTTGCCGTATCAGCAGCGATGCGAATATCACAAGCCGCAGCAAGGTCGCACCCGGCGCCCACAGCAGCACCGTAAATCATGGCAATACCTGGTTTGGTACAGGTGATAATACTCCCCCTGGCATAGTCAAGTGGATTGCCTTTTTGCGCCATCTCGTCTTCGGATATTGTTATTCCCCCCCTCAGATCCATCCCGGCACAGAAGGCTTTCTCCCCCACACCCCTGAGTACCACAACCCTCACATCGCTATCGTCGTTTAAGGCATGTAGTGCATCACCCAGCCGATACATTAGCTCTACCGTCAGAGCATTTCGCTTCTCTGGGCGATTGATGGCGAGGGTGCAGATAGAGTCCTCTTTTTCTATCAGAAGCACTTCTTCAGCCATAAGCCCCTGTTTCCACCATCCTCAAAGGTTATGCCAAAAAGCTTATCGCAGTCCAGCTAGCGTAGCTAACTTCAGCGACGGGATGCTGAACCATAAATCCCTGGCAATCCGGCCCCTAGCCCTATATCACCTACCCTTGAAATCAGCCTTCCTCTTTTCCATAAAAGCGAGCGTCCCCTCCCTGAAGTCCTCGCTCCGCGCAACAGCATCTCTGGCGGCTTCGATCTCAGCCTTGTCCTCAGCACTAATCTCCTGATACTTGAGAAGCTTGTTGAAGATAGCCTTCGTGGCGCTCACCGCAAGCGGGCCATTCTCAGCGATCTCCTGAGCCAGAGCATAGGTAGTGGAGAGCAATTCCTCCTCAGGAACCACATGATTCATCAAGCCAATCTCCTTTGCCGTTTGGGCATCAAAAAATCTGCCGGTGAAAAATAGCTCTTTTGCCCAGGCTACCCCTACCACATTCATCACGCCCAGGATGCCACCGGGCCAATACACACCGCTGATCTTAACCGGGTTTATCCCCATCCTTGCCGTGTCAGAGGCGACGCGGATGTCACAAGCACATGCAAGGTCACACCCAGCGCCCAGGGCGTTGCGATATATCATGGCAATAACCGGTTTGGTACAGGCGGCAATGCTGCCTCTGGCGTACTCCAGTGGATCGCCCTTTTGCATCTTCTCGCCTTCGCTAATCTGTATTCCTCCCCTCAGGTCCAGTCCGGCGCAGAAGGCTTTCTCACCTGCACCCCTGAGCACCACCACCCTCACGTCGGTATCATCATTTGCGGCATGGAGAGCATCACCGAGTCGATACATTACCTCCGTTGTAAGGGAATTTCGCTTCTCCGGTCGATTGATGCTAATGGTGTAGATATGGTCTGCCTTCTCTACAAGTACAACTTCTTCAGATACAACCTCTTCAGACATGACTCCTCCTTTCTATCATTATGTTAAGAAACTTATGAGCAATCCTGCTACAGCAGCGGAGCCAATGACGCCCGCAACATTTGGCCCCATAGCGTGTGGCAACAGGAAATTCTCGGGATTCGCCCGCTGCCCCTCAACGTGAACCACGCGTGCTGCCATCGGGACTGCGGAGACGCCAGCGGCACCGATAAGAGGGTTGACCTTCCCTCCGGTCAACCAGCACATCAGTTTCCCGAGAAGAACGCCGCCCGCCGTCCCGAAGGCGAAGGCGAAGATCCCCAAAGCAAAAAGCTCCAGAACCTTTACGCTCAACACCGCCTCAGCGCCCATCATTGAGCCCACGCAGACACATAGGAAGATAGTGACGATGTTTATCAGCGTTCCACCTGCCGTCCTCGCCAGCCTCTCGACAACACCGGACTCGCGGAGGAGATTACCAAACATCAGCATCCCGATAAGTGGCGCCGCCTTGGGCAACAGTAGAACGACAAGTATGGTGACCGCTATAGGGAAAAGGATAAGCTCCAGCTTGGATACACAGCGCGACTCCTCCATAACGATGGCCCTCTCCCTTTTGGTGGTGAGGAGCCGCATTATCGGGGGCTGGATAATTGGCACCATAGCCATATAGGAATATGCAGCAATGGCCACCGGACCCAGTAGATGGGGGGCAAGCAGAGCCGAGGTATAGATCGCCGTGGGGCCATCGGCGCCCCCAATGATGCCGATGCTTCCTGCCTCCGATAGGGAAAAATCCAGGGCGAGGGCGCCAAAAAGGGCGGCAAATATGCCTATCTGAGCTGCGGCGCCAAGGAAAAAGGTCTTGGGATCGGCCAGTAGGGGAGTGAAGTCGGTTAAGGCTCCAATGCCAAGGAATATTATTGGGGGGAATATCGCCAACTTTACCCCTAAGCCAAGGTAGTAAAGAAGACCGCCTAGCTCTGCCTCAGAACCTGTTAGCAGCAGTCCAGTAACGGGGAGATTGGCCAATATGACTCCGAAACCTATGGGCAATAATAGAAGGGGTTCATATTGTTTCCTGATCGCCAGGTATATGAGCAGACCGCCAACCAGAAGCATCACCACGTTGCCCCAATACAGATGGGCAAAACCGGTGAATCTAAAGAAGTCTAGAATTCGCTCTAGCACTCTCTATCCCTCGATATCGACCAGTGTATCTCTTCTTTTGACGTACTGGCCCTCCGTGACAAGTATTTCCTTGATTTTTCCATCTTGGGGAGCAGTTATCTCATTCTTAATCTTCATTGAGTCCAGTATGAGCAAAACATCGCCTGCTTTCACCGAATCGCCAACCTCAACATTGACGGAGACGATAGTACCCGGCATTGGAGCTCTAACCACCATTTTACTTATCCTTTCTAATCAAAATAGAAAATCTTCCTCTTCATCAAACGATGGTAACCAGGCGGTCCGTCCTTCTAACATATGCGCCTTCGGAGATATGTATCTCCCTCACCTCTCCATCTTTCGAAGCCTTTATCTCATTCTGAATCTTCATCGACTCCAGTATAAGCAACACATCACCAACCTTCACACGGTCACCAACCTTGACCCTAATAGAGATGATAGTACCCGGCATGGGGCATGTGACAACCTTTTCTGCTCCAACCGGCGGTAGCTGCTCTGCTACCGTCGTTTTTGGCTGTGGAGGTCTCTGTACTACCGGTGATGTTGCCCGTGGTGACGTCTCTTGGCTAATGATGGTAACCAAACGATCCGTCCTTCTAACATATGTACCCTCGGAGATATGTATCTTGCTCACCTCCCCATCTTGTGGAGCCTTTATCTCGTTCTGAATCTTCATTGACTCCAGTGTGAGCAGCACATCACCAGCCCTTACCTGATCACCAACCTTAACCTTAA
>Ga0307427_1001823_pt1 | contig 10572 bp, 12 predicted proteins | sample SalMarWE160190MG_FD_202162 | JGI IMG/M metagenome (GOLD analysis project Ga0307427, IMG submission 202162) | Salt marsh sediment microbial communities from the Plum Island Ecosystem LTER, Massachusetts, United States - WE1603-190 | ecosystem: Environmental > Aquatic > Marine > Intertidal zone >... | reverse complement strand
GATGATGAGCAACGTGAGGCAAGGCCTCAAAGCAAAAGCATCTCTGACCTTACCTAATTGCACATTTGTCCATTTTGTGCAGGTGGCAAATTGAGAACAAAAGGCATAGGCGAGATATGTTGACCGCCGGCGTTGAGGCGGTATAATCATTTGCTGAAAGGAGGCAAGCGGTCTTCGCCTTTTCTACAGCTTGTCTTACACACAGGAGGTCAGTGGTTCAAGTCCAGTACTGCCCACTTTAAATATAAGGCGAGGTCTTTAGACCTCCTGATTGTTTGGCAAACTAAAGGTGGCCAAATACAAGTCAATTGGTCTATTCCATAACAAGTAACGTTTCATCGGTTTGCGCAGTGGCCAATTTATTTTCGACAGGGCATGAACCGACCGGTAAACAAAACTGACAACTGTGCACTGGTACTCATTAGCTACAGGAACATGTTGGATTGAACTTTCTAGGGTGTTATCCTGATCTCGCGGACCAGGGAATTCAGCCCGTCAGCTGACGGATGAATACATAGATGAGTTCAGGAGCCACCGCTTTCTGATCAACATGGCGCGGGCAGGCAGCCCTTACGAGAACGCCATGATGGAGAGTTTCTTCAAGACTCTGAAATACGAGGAGCTGTATCTATGTGAGTATGAGACCTTTGAGGATGTGGTAGCCAGGCTTCCCTATTTCATTGATGAGGTCTATAAGGAGAATAGGCTTTATTTGGCACTTGGCTACGCTCACCGAATGACTTTGAGGAGGTGATGCTCATTCAGCAGAATAATAGGACACCCCGCCAGACTCTCCTAATCTTATCTATCCAATCATAGGGGTGCAGTCGCACGAAGATGCTGCTAGAATCATATCATGTTCAGCTTGAGGACTTGGCAGAAAAGGCTGGCTTTGGGTTTATTGGCTGCGATCTTGGGGCTCATCGGGGTTGCAATTTATTGGTTAGCTGACAATTACCGCCCGGCCGAGTTTTCCTCTGTCTTCTTCACTAGTATAGTTGCTACCGTAATAGGAGTCTTAATTGGTGCTTTGGTAGGAATCTTTGCAACAATAGCTGTCATAAACCCATATCTAAGACGTAAGGAAGAGGAGCGACTAGAGCCATTGAGACGACCTATATTGTTATTCTGGGATCATACACTGAGCCTTTACGCAACTAGCGTTCTTCAAGCCCTAATTTGCCCACCGAACATTACGCGAGCTGTGTCGCAGGTAAGCCTTGGGCTCAGCTCAAGGATGGATAGTTTAGTGGATGAGGAGAAACTAGTCGAAATACAAACGTGGCTAAAAGAATTGAATAGCAAGGAAGAATTATCGGTGCTAAATCTGTCCGCTTTTCAACAGACATTGGATGAGCTAAGAAGGTTTATGGAGCGGATGCGTGGCACATTGGTAGCTTTACCCTACTTGTTCAAGGAAACACCAGAAGTGGCCAACGGAATAGAAATGCTTCTAAGTAACTTCTTGAGCGGCTTAGGAATGTTGGAATACAAAGCCGATCATGAATCAGAGGGGACGAGGCTCGATTACTATAGCACGGCCATAATAAAAAGGACTATTGATGATAGCGTCGCATTGATAAGGGAAATAAGGCGCGCTAGGTTGAAACATAAACATAATCAGACGTAGAAATTGAGATACTTCTCTGAACCCCTGAGACTGGACACAATGGGTTAGGAATGGGACAAGTTCAACAACGAGCCCACTGGGGAAGGAGCTCCCCAAGACAGGATAGAAAAACTGGAACGGCTGGTGGGGAAGCTTTATGACGATAAATAAGACCGTGAACTTGTTGAGCTTGTCAATCCGCTAATGAGGTCCAATCTGAAAAAGATTGAGGGCTTTGCCAGTTGAGCGTCTGCTTCAGGCAGCAACCGCGGTCAGAGGGATAGAGGTCACAATCCTCGGTTTTGTTGTCCTATCTCTTCTGGTGGAATAAAATGAAAGAAAATACGTAGTCTGCGAGTTCTAAGGAAGGAGCGGTGTACAATACAGCAGAGTTGACTGCAAAGACATCCCCCCAGATTAGCTAGCGCAGAGTTACAGATCCGTCTATGTGGCAGTCGGGATAAAGCTACCCACGACGAGAAATGATCGAGGGATTTGAGTACAAAGGCCAATGGTGGCTTCCTAACGAGCCTGCGAAAGCAGTTTCAGGCACACTAAAATATACCCACAACGACGGAGCGGTGTTGGAGCTAATGGGCTCCTTTGAGGATAGTAGGGAGATGTACAAAATGGCAAGGCCAGTGATCATTCTGGGCACCTCTTCAAATGGTAAAGATATTTCTCTGCATGGCTGTTTCCTACTACAAGTTCGGAAGAGCTATCCTGGCCTTTCGACCTCCTCATACTTTGCCAACATGGTCTTAGTAGGAGCGCACTTTCACAAAGCGGAAGATATCAGGTTCAGGAGCATAAATGTTCGTTTTTCTCACTTCGATGAATGGGCAAATCTGTCTGGCTTCAAAATCGATCATCCGAAAGAAGAGAATGTGGTCATAAAGTACAAAAGGCCCGATGATATTCGAGTTGGTATCAGTAGTAATCTCACCATTGCGATTACTACTAGAGCTAAGTTCACTTTAGTTCAAAAGAAAGCCGGAGTAGAACAGCAAACGATTGCACGGATAGAGACCGTGCAAGGGTCTTCCATCGAAAACTTACACTCCATCATTCAGCATCTACAAAATTTTCTCTGTCTGGCAGTTCGAGAGCCTGTGTATGTGCTGAATATGGAAGGAGAAACGGAAAGAAGCAAAATGACCGACATGGATTACTATCCACCGGTTGGAATATTCTACAAATCTCCCTATATTTCAGAGGCTCCAGAATCCTTGGTGGGATTGGATATGCTTTTCACTTATAAGGATATCAATATTGACTTCGAGGTTCTGTTAAGGAAATGGTTCGAAAAGGCGGATGTACTCAAGCCCATTTGTGGGCTGTACTTCGGTACGCTATATAATCCTCATCTATATCTCGAGAACCGGTTTCTAAGCCTAGTCCAAGCTGCAGAAGCACTTCACGATCGTATCTATGGAGGAAGATATTTGCCAGATTCTGAGTACAAGGCTCGGGTATTTACCCCTCTTGTGAATGCGTTTCCAGATGTTGAGCAAGATCTAAGTGAAAGTCTGATGGATAGGCTGAGATACGGCAACAAATATTCTCTGAGAACGAGATTGAGCCAACTCCTGGATAAGTCCGGAAGAATCGTGCCTCAGCTACTTGGAAATAGGAAGGTTTTTATCGACAAGGTAATTACTACTAGGAACTATCTTACTCACTATGATCAGAAGTTGTACAAACGTGCCGCTCAGGGACAAGACTTGGTTTCCTTAACGAAAAAGCTGAGGATACTCCTGGAAGTGTGCTTGGTAACACAGACTGGGCTTGATGCGAACAAAGCCAGAGCCCTCTTCGGTAAACACAGGAGAATCCCGGCGGAAGCCTTCGGCCAGATCCCAACTGAATATTGAGGGGCAAGTTAATGAAAGGGAAGGTAAAAGGGGCTCCGTCAAACTATTACTCAAAAAGTTCAGCCATATCTTTAATAATATGTTAGATATACTTGACAAATTGCTTGCTAATTGATAGACTATATGTGACAAATGAGATAGGAGACAAGCAATGAAGTCAGCAGTTATCTATGCCAGGGTACCGGTTGAACTGAAGCAAGAGGTTGAAAGTTTTGGAGATTCAACCAACATTTCGAAGAGTGAGGCGATCGTAAGCCTGCTTAGGAAAGGGTTAGATTACTCTTCCATTCAGGAAAGAAGTGATCAGCTTCAGAAGAGGCTTGCTGATGCGCGACGAGCTCGATCGCATCTGGAGGGCATACTCAACATTGAGGTTGGCAGGTGCTCAGTACAAGGATGTGGCGTACCCATAACCTTACGTGATTTCGTGTTCCAGCGATGCAGGAACGGCCACTTCAGAACTATAAACCTCTACAACGACTTTAAGAAACTGCCAGGTGTTGGAGAGGCCGTCGTCGCAGGCTTAGCGATTTTCGGCGCCGTGGTAGCAGCAGATCACTTACTTGGCGGTGGCGGCTCAGAAACACAATAGTTGTACTCTAAGATATAACTATAGAAAACAAGGAAATATAGAATCGAAAACTAACCTTCAACGCCAATAATCACCAATAGAAACCATAAGTGATGCGGTAAGCTACGGTACAGTTACAATGATTTCACCGGAACTTCAAGAATTCTGTGAGCGATGGCTTCAGAAAGCTCGTGAATATCAAGGCCGGAACCTGCTAGAGTGCTTCGATAAGTTTTTCACGATATTTATAGCCTACAACAGGCTTTATGCGGAATTGACTTATTCACTAGCCAGAAAGGGGAAGGTCAGGCTACAGGGTCATAGTATGCCTGATGCGCGAGCGGCTAAAGAATTTGTCCATCAGTATCTGGGCACCAGTCATATCTGGTTAAATCTTCAAAACGACCGTGCTTGCAGAGAGGCTATTGAGACCATCGATGAGCTTATCGACCATCGGGTCTTTGCGATCAAACTGGACAGGTTACGAGGGGAACCGAGAAGGCAAGAAGATTTAAGACTGCTCGATGGCTTGAGGTCTAATGACCAATTTCGAAAGGTAGCGGCAGTGCTTGATATCATATATTCGATCAGATGCAACATGTTTCACGGGCACAAAGGTTTTCACGAAGTACAGACTCAAATCTTAATCCCTGTAACAATTTTGCTTGAGAAAATGACGGTTTTACTCTACGAGAAGCTGGGTCACGACTATGAAATGTAAATAACGCTACAAACAATGGCTTGGCGTGAGAATATCGAAAACATGGAGCTAATCTAGAAGATATTACACCTCTTAATATCTTGTTACTTCACTGCACGATTTAGCGTGTTGTGTAATAGATATAGGTCATTCCAGCGAGCTGGCGATCGGTTCTGAAACAACAACTGACAACCGTTCACCGTGGAATGGGGGATCCCCACTGACATCCTTCCTTATGACTAACCGAACGCCAACTCTATAACATGGTCTATTGTCATCGGCGACTGCCCTTATTAAGTAGGCGACCTTGATGGTATCTCTGACTTCCCGTGAGTATCTTACTGTCTTCTCCACTCTGCTACCGTTGCCTCCTCCTCAGATCTGCCCCACCTTGTAATCTTTAAGTCCAAGCAGGATTGTGGTACTATTTTCTTGGCCCTTGGCCATGGTGGTAAGATCTCCTCTCCTTGCTCTTTTGGCTCTGGGATCCTTAACACTGTGGAATATTTTGACAATTTACCCCGTACATTCTAAAATAGAGTTATCGGTCTATTGACAAGACGCATGTCTTGTCAATAGAATGAGGCAAATTGAACTTGACAAAACAGTCAAGACTATGTTAAGTAAATCTTCAAAGTGATTTTCCTCAGTGGGTCCGAGGCTTCCTTTTTGGAGAAACAGAAGGAGGGAATATGGGAAGAAGGATAAATCTTGTGTGTGCTATGGATATAGGATTTAAGAAGCGAGAGGAAAAGGGCAATCAATGGCTCAAAGGAGGCATTGAGAAATTTAGAGAGGCTCTAGAACAGGATGCCAAAGAGGCTGCTGCACGTGGATCCGGGTTACCGAAGGATTGGAGAAGCCGAATACTCAAATAGTTTTTCTATCTTAGTTACGTATTTGTAATCGGGCAAGGTAATGTTTGGGCTTTGCCCGATTACTTATAATAAGGTAAGCCGATGGCAAAACAGGGGGAGACATTATCAGTTGAAGTGTCTCTAGAAGACCCGTACCAGTGGTTTAGCATAGTTTACCCTGCTAATAAAAAGGGCCGGCAGGAAATAGAAGACCTACTACTCACTAAAGGGACGCTAAATCTGGTTCCCTATGCTATCCTTGATTACATACTTGCGCCACAGGCAGGTAAATCAACATCCGTCTGCAAAACAATAGTTATCGAACACAGGTACCGAGATAAAGACCACTCTAAAGCAATGTCTTCCTATTATGCTAAGTCGTTTCGGCAGGTCGAAGCTGAGTGTATTAGGTTACATTTTTTTAATCGGCGTTTGCCATCGGATTTTCTTGATACAAAAAGCACGCAAGAGCTTGAACACTCATATTTAGGCTTCTGTGTATTACGTCCATTTACTCGTAGAAAGATAGGTAGAACAGTACTTAGAAGGCTTAGGCATCAGCCTACGTTAGAATTTCCTACCTGTCAAGGTGTTTTTGAAGTTAACTTGGCGGGACACAAACTCAATCTTGAAGGGTCAGCCTTCATAGAACAAGATACGATGGTAGCTGCCTGTGCCTCTGCTGCTATATGGGTTAGCACTACTATTATGGGAACACGGTTTGGGCTACAGCAACGTTCTACATCTGAAATAACACAACTGGCTACACAGTATCTGATTGCAAATCGCCCAATGCCTTCAGAGGGTCTAATCACCGAGCAGATGCTTCACTGCCTGCACGCTATGGACTACGAGCCCTTACTGGTAGGCGTTACAAGCCAAAAACAAGCAAAACACGATATCTACAGCTACATAGAATCTGAAATGCCACCTATTTTGCTATGCAATTTCGTGTCTGGTGAAAGCCACGCTATTGTTGGTGTAGGACATGGTTATAATCTGCCAACTACCAGCCCATTCAAAACAAAGGTTGAATGGCCAGATGAACCTCCACTCGAATTTGCACGAAGTTCAGAGTGGGCACCTAGTATTTTAGTCAATGATGACCAGCGTGGGCCTTACCGAAAACTGACCTTCATTCAAGATACGCAAACATTGACACAAAGGATAAATAGAATACACCCTGATGTGAACGTGGCTGACCTAGGATTGGAAGAATGGAAGTGCCCTATTACAATCGATGTCAATATGCCTTGCTCGGGATACAGTGGCGGCGAGGAAATTGCCAATATTTGGGGAATAATTATCCCTTTACCGCAAGGTGTTCTCCTTACTGCCAACCAAGCGGAAAGCAAAAGCGCGCGTGTCATTCGATGGTGGCATTTGCGGAATAAAGTACCCTTGTCAAAAGACTTGGTGCTTCGGACCTATCTTGTGCCATCAAACGAATACAAGAAGAGAGCAAAGAGTAGCGGGATGAGTCCTTTCGTTAAATCGCTGCTAGCGGGAAAACCGATGCCTCGCTGGATATGGGTCACTGAGATAAGTTCTGTTAAATCATATAATTCCACCAAGCTCGAAGACTGGCTAATTAATGGTCAGGTAATAATAGATGCGACCAGTAACGCTTTTACGCCTGATTTTCTTTTGTTCCACTACATCATAGACAGCCAAGCAGTTTTAGTTACAATGAGACCTGAGCACAAAGACGCAGAGCAAGCATTCTCACGGTATTGGGTCAGTAGGACAGACTCCAAGTATGCTGGTTGGATTCATTAGGTAAGGTCACAGCAGCTTGTTTTGTTACCTAATTGCACAAACGTCCATTTTGTGCAGGTGGCAAATTGAGAACAAAAGGCATAGGCGAGATATGTTGGCCACGTCTGGTGAACTGGTTATACAACAATAGTTATACCAAGGTACCGTCAGGTCATCAAAGGCAATAGTGACCCTCCAGTTCGGCCTGGCTATCTCACTGAGAAGCGGGCGGCCTATGGGTTCTCGAAGCGCCTGCTGCAGCGTTGACAATTTCGTTACCATCATCTAAGATTATCCTAAGAGTAGAAGCTGGGGGTGTACGTGGCAAACAAAAAGCACTTCACTACCGAATAGGCGGGAAGGAGGTATCATGAAAAAAAGACACCTTACAACGAACCAGGGCGTACCCGTTACCGATAACCAGAATTCCTTGACCGTTGGCGAACGCGGCCCGGTACTGTTACAGGATGTCCAATTTATTGAGAAGATGGCTCATTTCGACAGGGAACGCATTCCCGAAAGGGTTGTTCATGCCAAAGGGGCAGGAGCCCATGGATACTTCCAGGTTTACAAGAGCATGAAGTCTTACACCAAGGCGAAGTTTCTTCAGGACCCGGCGAAAAAGACTCCTGTGTTTATACGGTTTTCCACCGTAGTCGGAGGTCGAGGCTCCGCCGATACGGTACGAGACCCCCGGGGCTTTGCCGTAAAGTTCTATACCGAGGATGGCAACTACGACCTGGTCGGAAATAATCTCCCCGTGTTTTTCATCCGGGATGCCATAAAGTTCCCCGATATGGTCCATGCCTTCAAGGGTGCGCCAGATACCAATATACCGTCGGCCTCTTCAGCACATAACCGCTTTTGGGATTTCATATCTCTGACGCCGGAATCGACCCACATGATTACCTGGCTTTTTTCCGACCGCGGCACGCCGAAGAGTTACCGGATGCAGGAGGGGTTTGGCGTCAATACATATGTGTGGGTGAACGCCGAAGGCAAAGCGGTATATGTGAAATACCACTGGAAACCGAAACTGGGCGTGCAGAACCTCGACCGCCATGAAGCAAGCCGCCTGACCGGTGTCGACCCCGATTATCTTACCCGTGACCTTCACGATGCTATCGCCGCAGGGGAAGAGGTTGAGTATGAGCTTAATGTCCAGTTGATGGATATCGCTGATGAGTTGAAACAGGACTTTGACCCACTTGACCCTACGAAGACGTGGCCTGAGGATAAGTTTTCCCTGATGCCGGTGGGTAAAATGGTGCTCAACCGTAACCCGGAGAACTTCTTCGTTGAAGTGGAGCAAGCGGCTTTCTGCCCTGCCAGTATTGTTCCCGGAATTGAGTTTTCGGCGGACAAGTTGCTGCAAGGACGGACATTCTCCTACGCCGATACTCAGCGCCATCGGCTGGGAGCGAACTACCTGCAACTTTCCGTCAACCGTCCCATAGTCCCGGTAGACAATAACCAGCGTGACGCCGCCATGCAGATAGGCCAGCTCAGTGGTCCGATCAACTACGAGCCCAATAGTCTCGGCGGTGGTATGCCTGGAGAGGCTCCTGAGGAGGGCACGCCGCGTGCATACCGCCTTGAGGGAGAAGTCACTCGCAGGAAGATAAGCATAACGAATGACTTCGCACAAGCTGGAGAAAGATATCGTTCCCTTAGCAAGATGGACCAGGAACATCTGTTAGATAACCTCATCGCCGACCTTATGCATATTGATAAAGCAATCCGGCAGCGGGTGGTTGAGAATCTGACTAAAGCTGATCCCGAATTGGGGCGCTCTGCAGCTAAAGGTCTTAAACTTTAGCAGGCTGATGGAAGGTCGGGACTGTTAACCAGTCCGTCAGGCTCCTCCTTTTGGGGCATCATACTGGCGGTCCTCCCAGTGCATGTAACCCAGGATCGCTTTGCCCGCCAGATAGCGCAGGGGTTCCGGCGGCCAGGGAATCGTCCTGCGGTTGACGAAGAACACGTCGGTTAAATCGGTCTTCCGCTCAAGTATCAAGTCGGCCACGGTCCGGCCGTTCAAGTGGGTCATGCTAACCCCATGACCCACAGCTCCCAGACTGTAAACCACATTCTTATCCCCGGCATAACCAATGGCCGGCGCCATGTCTAAGGGGACTGAAACCGGCCCACCCCACTCATGGGTAAATCGTACATCTTTTAATGCGGGGAAAAGCTCGCGCACGTCACCTTTCAGTTCTGCAAATATCTCCGGGTTCAGGTCCCTATCCATGTCTTCGCCGTAACTCATTGAAACGTCACGCCCCCCCATAACGATTCTGTTATCGGTCGTTAAACGGTAGTAATGAACCAGATTCCGCGCATCTTCGATTCCCTGGCGATTCTGCCAGCCGATTTCGTTGAAATGCTCATCTTTTAACGGCTCGGTGATGACGATGTAGGTCCAGGCTGGAACTTGCTTGCGTTTGAGTCCTTTGAAATTTTCTTTTTTCATACCAACCTCCTGTTCGCAAAATCATCAGGTTTTTAGCTTTGCTCTGTTTCTTTCTGCCAATGTCCTACTATAAAACCTTTTTGCCTTTGTTAAGTTTTTGTGCTGGCTGACCACACAGGTAACACCGGGCTGCGGATTTTAGTAAGTTCTTTTTCAATATATACTCTGGAGCAGGATAGTCAAAGCATTGGTGCGGACGATTGAAGTTATACTCAATAAGCCAGATTGTGCGACTCAGGTCAGGCTCTCCTTCGTTAGATGAAGCAGCGGCCAGGAGAGCGGCTTGCAAACCCGCTTTCGGAGGGTCGCCCTTCATGTAATCTTGCCAACTTTCCCCTTAGAATTTCGCAAAAACAAGGCGTTTCAATTCATCTTGATAATATTCCCTATGTTTCCCTTTGCAAGCAGTGAATGGGAAATCAAAGGGACACTTGTTGCTAATACATTTCAATCCCCTTTCGATGATTAGCTCTCCAGTAACAATTCATCAAATTGTGTGCCCCAACCCACTCTCTCCCGGTTAGATTAAGAATGGAAGTTGGTGAGATTGCCAAGCTCCGCAATCCCTGCGGATTCTCCCTCCCACCGGAGAGGGAGAATTACAAGGAATTTTGCAATTGACTATAATATTGCTCCGGTATAGATAGTCGCCCGATTTGAGATACAAAGTCAGGAGGTGAAAACATAGCTACCTTTTCTAAGATAGTAATAAAAGGAGAGCAAGGTAAAG
>Ga0307427_1001815_pt1 | contig 10599 bp, 3 predicted proteins | sample SalMarWE160190MG_FD_202162 | JGI IMG/M metagenome (GOLD analysis project Ga0307427, IMG submission 202162) | Salt marsh sediment microbial communities from the Plum Island Ecosystem LTER, Massachusetts, United States - WE1603-190 | ecosystem: Environmental > Aquatic > Marine > Intertidal zone >... | reverse complement strand
GCCGCCCCATCGCGCCACAGCACGTTGTAACCCCAGACATTGTAGTTTTGCCGGAACGGCTCATCCGTTTGGTGGAGGACCGATCCGGTTTTCGCGTCGATCGTAGCAATATAGGGTGAGTTGCCGCCGGAGATCGCACAACTGCCGAAGAGAATCACATGGCTGCCGGCCGGAACGATCTGGCCGGGTCCGCGTCGATACAGCCGGCCGGGCTTGCCATCCTTGCGATCGACGTCGCGACTGGCCACGTCCTTGCATTCCCACAGCGTGCGGCCATCGGACAGGTCGATGGCCAGGAGCGCTTCGGTATTCTGATTGGTGGGCCAGCGGCCACCGAACTCACGACGTCCCCCCGGCTTGGCAACGAGGCAGTAGACTCGCCCGCCGCCCTCGTCGACGACCGCGCCAAGTAGCAGTTTGCCTTCTCTGGCCACACTCCAGCACGGCCTGCCGGACCTGCGGTCAAAGCAGGCAATCCGTTCGCGCAGTCCGACAACCAGCCTGTCTCCGGCAACACGCACACAAGCCGTCTCTTCGCGCAGGCCGTTTTCGGCGTACCCCGTACCGGGGTATTTGCGTATCGGCTTGCCCGTGGTGATGTCCAACGCGGTCAATTGGCCATCCCGCTCCAGCCACGCGAAGACCTCACCGTCCGCCGCAACCAGCGACCAACGGCGTCCGGACACCACGCGATCACGGGGCACTGTCCACAGGGGGATGCCGTTGAACGCATCCCGGCCCTGTAGCACCCAGGTGTCTCGATCATTTGCCCTCGTGGCGGCATACGCGTCGTTGACGTCGACGACGGCGTACCGGTTCCAAATGCGGACTCCTGCACCGGGTGAGTAGCCGGCCGGATTCCCTTCGAACGGATTGGGTTGCACACCAGTGATCCATTGTTGCTGCCGGATCGGCGCGACCAGTACGTCTTGGGAGACTGGATTCCCGTCCGCGCCGTGGTCGAAGTGCTTCCAGTCGTCCATCGTGGCAGGCCGCGGTTTGCGGGTCACTCGCCACTTGCCTTCCGTCTTCACAATCAGCGCCCCCTCGGGTGCGACAACACGCACGAGTTCCAGTTGCCCGGGCGCGGCCGACCCAAGCGCATCGAGGTCGGCCACCACGACGGTCGCAAGGTTTGAAGCGTAAGGAAGCCGGTTCCGATCATGCCACGTCGCCACGCTGGCCAGGCCGTACACGCCCTTGATGGTAATTGCCTCCTGGGCGCGCTCGCGGAGGCCATTATCGACCGCGAGCCCATGCACCAGGTATCTTCCACGATCGGCCACCTCCGCCTCCAGTTGCCCATCCGTTACACCAACGTGAACGATCAGTCCGCCGCTGATATTGGTCTTGGTGAGGAGATCGACCGGCCCCCCTTGGCCTGAGGCAGCGGCGCAAAGGACGGCCCACGCGCACGCAGACAGAAGCGAGATGGTCTTGCTCTGCATTTGCATCGGCAGTTCCCTTGAGCCGGGATTTCCCGGACGGCCTCGGGCCGACGATCGCCGCCGACCTTTCTGGCGATTGTATCACGACCCGCAAGGCCGGCAAGCCCCTGGCCGGCGCAGCGGAGGCGGTATCCGGCCGTTGCCGGGCGATGATGCGGGCCGAACCAGCCGGCAGATGCCCGTTTGCATCCGGGAAATCCGGGGTCAGTGCAGTTCACGAGTGGTTGTAGCACCTTGCGCGGCGGGTCTGTGCACTTGCCGCGCCTGCCGCGGCCGCATCCCGACGGGCCGCGCCACGGCCGTCGCCGTCCCCGGCCTGGACCTTGAAGGCATGCGGCGGTTGGCCGAAGAGGAGTTGGGTGTCGGGTTCAGCGTGCGGCAGTACAACGTGGTGGGGTGACAGTGCGTAGGGTGGGTGCTTGCACGCGCGGCCTCGGCGTTGACACGCCCGCCGCCGTCCCTTCGGCCTTGCCTCGGGGGAGGGGTGGGATTAGGCTGTGAAGCAACAAGCGATTCTCTCATGGCGCCTGGCACAAGAATCGGGAAGGGGTCAGCATCATCTTCCCGCTCTCCTTCCTTTGCTTTCATCGCATCGATTCGGCTTCGCCGCAGGCCGCCAGGGCAAGAATGGCGTATGCCGTACCGGAGTGCGTTATGAATTGCCTGCTATCCTTGTCCATCGAGCGTGTGAACCATCGTCCGCTGGCCCGCTGATGGGTTTTCAGCCACTGAATTCCCTTCTGGATTCGCGGGTCATCCGCGGGGACGCCTGCGGTGCGCAGTGCGTAAATGACAAAGCCGGTGCCGTAACCGTCACTCGTCTGGTAGTCCTGTGGCGTTGCGTCGGCGCGTTTCCAGTTTCTGCCCAGGGTGGCCAGATTCCAGCCTCCGTCGGATTTCTGGAGGGCGAACAGATCATCAATGACCTTCTTCCGCTCAACCTGAGTCATAATCCCGCCGACGCGCAGCGAAGCCAACATTTTCATGGCCCGATTGTGCATGTTTGCCGGGGAGTTGTTCCTCAAGTACGCTCGTATCTTCTCAAGGCCCTTTCTGGCTGCGGCGGTCTTGCTGTAGTCCTCCGGCGCCATGCCAACACCGATAGCCGCCATCGTCACGCCATAGTGTTCCTCTATCTCCGAAGGAGGCTTATTGTCGTCGAGCCACTTCCATCCGCCGTCGTCACGCTGGTGCTCCCACATCCGGTCCAGGGCCTGGCGTGTCGCCGGATGCAGCCTGCCGGTTGTCGCCGCGTCGTTTTGCGCAAGCGCCGACGCGATCATCACGGCCTCGGTCGCTCGATATCCTGTCGTTCGCGGATGAGTGGCCAAGTACTCCGCGGCCTCGCGAATCTGCCTGTGAGCGGTCACCTCGTGGGTTATCACCGGCCGGGCCATCAGAAAGGCATAGTCCGAGTGGCACGAAAAACACGTGCGTTTCTTCTGCCACGTGAGCGCAACAGAATCGAGAAACCTGACCGCCTGCTGCATGGAGAACGTCTCGGCAAACGGCTCATCCGCCCGGTTGGGCCCTGGGGAAACAACATTCTCAAGTGCAATCCCCTCCCCTGCCACCAATACGCCTCTTGCCGATAGCAGGACAAAGGCGGTTAACATGAGAAACTGTAGGTTTGTTCTCATGGTTCAGTCCTTCTCTGAAACCTGCGTCACAACGCGTCTTGGCATACTCTGCAAATCACCGCGGTACGATACGACACGTACCGACAGCGTGCAACATGAATGCCCTGTCATACAAGACGAAAAGGCGGAATGTGGGTTTGGATGCCGGGCTACGGGCGATGACACCCCGCCGGGCCAACTGATGATCCGGGATTGCCCAGGCGGGCCCTTGCCCAGGACCGTCCTGGGGCATCGGACGTCAGTATCCCTTCACCTCGGGGGGATTGCCAACAACTTCCGTGGTAGCCAGAGGTCCCTTGGGACTCCATCTGCCCGCTGTCGGACCGTGAAAAACGCCCTTCATTGGAACACGTTCGCTTGCCACCGTCCTATGCCACGACCCTGAGCGGTTCCAACGCCGGTGGCCAGGGGGCATCCTGGGTCGGGCGGTAGGACCAGGTCAGGTCGGCCGCGCTGCTGTTCCGGCTCTGGAGAGATGTCAGGGCATCGTCCGCGCCCAGCCAGATTGCCGAGCCGTCGGCCTGGCCGAGGTCGTCCACTTCCGTGAACGCCACGCTGCCGAAGATCGGGGCCGCCAGGATGACATCGGAGGCGGCAGCCACGTCGCCGTCGCCCCGCCGCCAGCCAACCTGGACGCTGCGGATCGTTGCGTCGGCGTTGACCACCTCATCGGCGGTCACGGTCCCGTCATCCAGGGCGGCGGAGTCGATGCCCACGAGGACGTTCAGGCCCGCGGCCTGGTTAACCCGCAGTTGCCCCAGGTTCCCCGACGCCACGAGGGTCAGGCCGCTGGTGTTGCCGTAGAGGCAGACGTTGCCCACGGACCCGGTCAGTTGCCACGTGGCATCGGTAACGGCGCCGCGAACGTAAGCCTGTCCGAGCACGTCGTCCCCGTCAAGCGCGTTGCCCTGGAGGGTGACGTCGGCCAGGAAATCGCCCGTGCTGTACAGGCCGTTGATGGAGTTGGCCTCGAGGCTCCCGTCCGCAAAGGCGTCGCTGCGGAACGACTGGACGTCGGCCAGGCCGGTCATGGCCATCTGCTGGACATCGCCCAGATACAGCGACCGCACCGTGGACACCGCCGCGTCGTCCATCTGGAGCGTCCAAGCGTTAACCGTGCCGCTCTGGCGGATGAAGAGGACGTCGCCGCCGATGTCCCAGAGGCCCGTCAGATCGCCGTCGATTCGGGCCGATCCGAGGTTGCCGGCAACGGTCAGGCTGCTGGTGTCGAGCAGGCCGGCGGTGTCGCGACCGCTGACCGAGAGGCTTCGCAGGTCGCCGTAAACGGTGACGTCGGCGCCGAGGTGCCCGTCGCGGACACTGAGGCTGTTGATGCTGGTCGCCTCGACGGTGCCGAGCAGGTCGCCGCCGCTGACGTCGAGCCGGCCGATGTTCTGCTGCCTGGCCAGCAGGTCGAACTCCTCGGCGCCCCCCACGGCGTGGATGACGCCGTTGAACCCGCCCGTCAGGCTGATGCGCGACAGGAGCGGGGCGTCGATGGTGCCGGAACTGGCGGCGCCGGTCTGAAGCGACCGGATGCAGTCGCCGGCCTCGATGGTGCCGGTCAGGGCGCCGCCGACGCCATCGGCGGCCCGGATATACACGCTGTGGAGGGTTTCGTTGGTCCCGACCTGGCCGCCGGTGTGATTCTCGGTCTCGGTGAAGGCGGTGTGCTCGTTGACGCCGCCCTGGTTCAGTCCCGTGAAGTCCCAGATGTTGCGCTTGTAAACGTCGACGAGTTGGTAATCGCTCAGGTCGATGCGGTCTTGGCTGCCGTTGCCGTCGAACAGGCCGACGACGTACTGATCGTTGGAGCAGACCAGGTAGTCGCGGTCGGCGCCGCCGGTGTGGTTCTCGACGCTGGAGAAGGTGGGGTTGGCGCCAACGAGGTAAAGCCGGCCGCCGCTGGCGATGCCGAGATTCAGTTCGGCAGCGGCGCTGAAGCCCAGGTCGAAGACGACCTCGGGCGTGTCGGGCCCGGTGCCGTCGGCGTTGGCGCGATCGGAGACGTAGAAGCCGTCGAGCAGGTAACTCCAGTTGCCGGTCTCGCGCGACCGCTGCAAGCCGTAGGTGTCGTAGCCGAAGCCCAGGTGCAGCGTCGCCGACGCCGACCCGCTCAGCCGCATGCCCAGCGGGCCGTAGACCGGGAAGTACCGGGAGTAGTTCGCCGAGATGACCAGGTTCGGGATGGAGAAGGTCATCAGCGTGGCGTCGTTGCCCATCAACAGGTTGAAAATAGTCGAAGGCTGGAGGATGTTGAGCGTGAAGGAACTGTTGCCGGAGTTGGCCTCGGTGAGGAAATTCTTGGTGTCGGCATCTGCGCCGGATGCGCTGAGGTTCGACCCGAAGTCGGGCGTGGAGGTCCCGGTGATGGCGCCCCCCTCGCTGGTGCCGGAGTTGCCGGCGACGCTGAACGAGCCCATGTCCAGCCAGAAGTCGCCGGTGGGGGCGGAGGCCACCAGGTCGGCCATGTCGGCCACCCAGATGACCGCCTCGACGAAGGCGGCGTGTCGAACGCCGTGAAGTCGTACGCGTAATCGAAGTCGATCGTCAGTTCGCGCGCGTCCGGATCGATGTGGATCAGGTCCTGTAGGCCCGATAGGGCGGTTGCAAAGTCTCCGAAGTCGCTGAACAGCGGCGTGACCGTGCCCGTCCCGCCGTCGACCGTCAGGACGTTTGAGTTGACGCCGTCGGAAATCGCCAGGGGGATATCCAGGATGTCGCCGACCGTCGCCCCACCAAGCAGCGGCAACTCCTGCCGCATCACGTCGATGCCCTGCACGCCGCCCATATACTGCGACAGTTGCAGGAAGCCGGTGACCATGGCCTGTGGCGAGAGGGCGGTCGCCTTGATGAGGTCGCCCAGGTTCGAGACCCCCACGCTCAGGTCGCTCGACGTCACGAAGTCGTCGGCCGTCATGGTCAACACCGGCGCAGCCGCGAAAGCATCGAGCGTCACGCCCGGCGTGGCGGCAAACTCCAGCGGCACGTTCACGGAAGCGGTCGAGGCGTCGAAGGTGGCCTCCACCAGGGCCGACCCGCCCGTGGCCAACTCGCCGGTGTAAATCCGCCCGCTGCCGTCCGGGTCGACCAGCGAGACGCCCACCTGCACCCCCGAGCCCGTGATGGTGCCCGTCGTCAGAGAGAACATGTCCAGGTCGATGGCCAGCGGCACCGAACCGGAGAACCCCATATCAAGCGACAGGTCGGCTCCGGCCAGGAAGAACCCCTTCGGGCTGACGCCATCGAGCGTCAGGTCCACCCCCATGGTCAGGCTGCCCGAGAACGTGGCGTCGACACTCACGCCCAGGTTGCCGGCGGTCGGCGCAGGTCGTGCGGCATGCCTTTTCCCAGCGCGACGTTTCCTTCACGCCGGGGCACAACCACGCAGGTTCGGTTCTGCCACCGTGTGGCGGCGACAGAACCTGCGTGCCAGGCAGACACTCACACCCCAGCGCGAGGATCCCCTAGTGTCGTTTCGCGTATCGGCAAAACCAGGCAACAGGCTAAGTAAAAATCCCCGGGGGTTGCATGCAACAGGACACGTCCTGCTCGGCCGAAAGGCTTTGACCCCCAAGCAGGGGCTTTGAGTCTGTGCCTGACATGGACACTTTCAAGACTGACCTGCACCTGACCATGGTCGAACCCGCTCCTGCGATGGAAAGGGCTCATGCTCCCTGAGCCCGATAAACAGGTGCGGGTTGTGGAAGAACACGAGTTTGACAAGTTGCTCGCAGTGTGCGAGAATCCTGCCTTGCGGGCGCTGCTCGCGGTGGCGTACCGTCGGGCCTTGGGCCAACCGCTTGGGGCCTTGCCATGCTGACCGTGGATGAACGGGTAATAACCTGGCAAGAGCGCGGCCCCTCACAAGCCGCACCATGCGACATAAGTCCTTTACTGACAGATGCTTGCCGAAGTGGCGGAATTGGCAGACGCGCGGGATTCAAAATCCCCGCCCCAGGAGCGGCATCGTCCATTGCGATGCTTCGAGAGGCTCTTTGATGCGGCGCACGACGCGCTGAAACGCGCTGAAATCTGTGACCTGTCCGTGACCAACTTCGCCTGCCGATGGTGTTTGTCTCCCCGTGCCCGGACCGTCGGCGACGCCATTCATCTTGAACCACCAAGCGGGCGGGCCGACGTGTGAGGGTGACACCGAGCCCGGGCGGACGCGGGGAGGAGGGGGTGCGATCACAGCCGCTTCAGGGCCCCGTCTACGTCTTGCGGCGGAGCAGCACCAGCCCTCCGGCGGCAAGTAACGCGAGCGTGGCGGGTTCGGGGGTGGGTACGGGAGCGCCAAGGCCGCCCAGCGGCGCGCTGCCGGAGAGCAGCCAGGCGTTGTTGATCTTGTCGTAATCGTTTGTGTCGATGGTGCCGTCGAGGTTGAAGTCGCCGACCGCCCAGCGGAACCCGCCGGCGGGCACGGTCCCCTCGGCCGTCCAGAGGAGCCAGTTCGTGTTGATGCGGTCGTAGTCGTTCGTGTCGACGACGCCGTCGAGGTTCGCGTCGCCGGCCCAGGTATAATGGACGATGACCTTCTCGCCGTCGTCGATGACGCCCACGGCCGTCAGCCCCTGCGGGTCGTCTGCGGCGGCGCTTGAGTGGATGCCCGTACCGTCCCAGGCGCCGCCATGATAGCCGGAGGCAACGCTTGCATGGATCTCCTCAAACGGGCTCTCGCCGTCGTAGAGAACCGTCAGGCCGGCCGTCGTCACGTCGAGCGTGCCCTCCGGACCGACGTGGAGGGCCTCCGAGACGGTGACCTGCGCGCCCGCATCCGTGATGCTGAACGTCCCCGGCCCGTCGTCGCCCACGACCAGCGTCCCGACCTTCAGCGTCGCGGCGCCGACCGAACTCGTTCCCGCGTTGACCGCCAGCGTGCCCCAACCCAGATCGACGGTGCCGCCGTCGGCCACGGTGACGCCACCGGGAAGATCGATCCATCCGCCCTCTCGGGCGGCGAGCGTCCCGGCGCACTCGACGGGGTCGGGAATCGTGCCGACGATGCCGGAGACCTCCTTGCCCGCCGGAATGGGCAGCGTGGTGCCTTCGGTGTGGGTGATGCCGCCGTTGTAGAAGACCTGGAACCGTCCGGGCGTCCCGCCGGGCGGCAGGATGAGGAGGCTGGTCTTGCCCAGCGTCAGAAACATGCTGCGGGCGTTGATGAACTCGCCCTCGCCGACGTGGATAAAACAGGGGTCCCAGTGGAGCCGGCGGCCGTCGTACCAGAAGTCGAAGTCGCCGTCGAGTTTCATGCTCACGAACTCGAAGGTCCCGCCCTTCCATTGGTACAACCCGCCGGCGTCAACCGTGAGCAACGTCGTCGAGACGGCCCCGTCCTCCTGCTGGTAGAGGCCGGTGTCGCCGACGTCCAGGAACGGCGCTGTGACCGTTCCGCCTTCCTGCCGGTACGAACTGCCCTCGCCGATTTCAAGGAACGTCGTCGTGTTGGTGCCACCGTCCTGGAGAAACTCAACGTCCGCGCCGGGGCCGATCAATTCGCGGTTAGCCGAGAGGTTACCCGTGCCGCCCAGCGTGTAGGACCCACCGGACAGGTCCAGCGTCTCGGCCACGTGGCTCGTGCCGGCCGTATGAACGAACAGGCCGCCCCCGCTAACGTAGACGTTGCGTGCCTCCAGTTGTGCCGTGCCTCCCAGTTCGTACGTGCTCGTCATGTAGGTCGATTCGCCGGCAACCACGACGGATTCGGCAACCGTGCAGGTACCGCCCGTGTGGGTGAACACACCCGGACTTTGATACCCCACGCGCAGTGTTCGCGACTCGACACTCCCCGTCTTCAACTCATAGGTGGCGGGCGCACTGTAGCCGACCGCAAGGGTATCGCTCACGGCGACGGCGCCCACGTTGTGGGTGAACTCGGCGCTGCCGCCATACCCCACGCGCAGTGTGTCCGCGAGAATCTCCCCTCCGCTGAGAAGATACCGTCCCTTGCCGCCGACATAAAGCCCTTGCACGTCACAGGTCCCTCCCGTCTGGAGGAAAAGGCCGAGGCCCTCATCACAGACAAGGAGGTGCTGTGCGACAAGATGCCCCGACGGACCCAGCTCGAAGGTGCCGTCTGAACTCGGATGGTGCCCGATGACCAGCCAACCCCGAACCGTCAGTGTGCCGGCGGGCATGGCAAAGTGTCCCGTCCCTCTGTACCCCACCTGAAGGCTGCCCACGGCCAGGGAGCCCCCGTCGCTGAGACCCGAGGCCAAGTCCTCCACGTACAGCCATCCATCACCGAGGTCCACGTCGCCTCCCGGCAGCACGTCAACGCCGTCCAGCAGATTCAGGTTGGCGTCCGGGAGGGCGGCAAGGCTACCGGAGCAGACGACGGGGTCCGGCATATCGCCCTTGATAGCAACCCCGTAACCTGCGGGGATGGTAAACGTGGTGCCGCCCAGGTGCGTCAGGCCGGCGCTCGAATAGGACCCCAAGTCCGCATACGGATCAACGCCCGCGGGAAAGAGGGTGCAACCGCCCGCACCGGCAACCACCGAGGCATGAGCATGCCCCGTGAACACGGAGTGCAGGAAGTTGCCCACCACGCCGTCCCCAAGGACAAGTGTTGCGGCCCCGTTGCCGAAGTCCATAGAGCCTTCGTGGTGCGCCTGCCCGGTGATGTGGAAGTCACCCCCCGCGCTCTCACACACACCCTTCGGGCCAACCTCAAGCACGCGGACCGTGGCCGTGCCGCCGGTCTGCCGGTACCGGCCTTCGTCGGCCGAGTCGGGCGTCGAGTCGGGGAACACGGAGAGGGTGCCGGCCTGGAGGCTGCCGCCCGTGAACTCATACAAGCCGTTCTGCCGGATCATGAGTTCCTCTGTGACCTCGCACGTTCCGCCGTTCTGGATGAAGCGTGCCGGAGCCGTGCCGAGTTTCAGGTTGTGCGTTGAGAGGCTCCCCGCATCGAGCGTATAGGTACCCTCCCCGCCGGCTGTGCCGATGGAGATGAGTCCCGCTTCGACCGAGGTCTCACCCGTCTGCTCGAAATGCCCAGGGGTGCAGTCGTAGCCAATGCCAATGCCGCCGGTCTCGATGGAACCGGTTCCGCTCAAGTGGTACGAGCAGGGCGTGCCGGCACAGTAGCCGACCATGATGGAGGACGCCGTATTCGTGCCCCCCGTGTGAGTGAAGCGCCCTTCCTCCTTCTCGCCCACATAAAGGGGGCCTGTCGTCAGTTCTCCTCCCGACAAGACATACTCCCCGGGGAGACCGTCCTCGTAGCCGATCCTGACGGTGCTGCTGATGCTGACCGTGCCGCCTTCCTGTGTGAAGCGAGCAGTGGTTTCATCGCCGACGGTCAGATACCTCCCGTTGAACTGGCCCGATGTGATGCCCGACGTCGCGTCGCCGATGTGAGCCCATCCTCCTCCAAGGTCGAGGCTGCCGTCGTCCGTCACCCGCACGCCCCGGATCAGTTCCAGCCTCTGACCTTCCTGGGGTTCCAGGACGCCACCCTCGCAGTGGACCGGGTCCCCAATCTCGCCCCGTCCATAGATGTG
>Ga0307427_1001811_pt1 | contig 10612 bp, 9 predicted proteins | sample SalMarWE160190MG_FD_202162 | JGI IMG/M metagenome (GOLD analysis project Ga0307427, IMG submission 202162) | Salt marsh sediment microbial communities from the Plum Island Ecosystem LTER, Massachusetts, United States - WE1603-190 | ecosystem: Environmental > Aquatic > Marine > Intertidal zone >... | reverse complement strand
TTGAGCTTTGGCCTAATCCTGAAGTTGAAAATCCCCCGAAAGGAGTTTGGATAATACCTCCACCCGCAGCCACTTCAGGTGCTAAAAAAGTAGTTTCGGAAGTATAACGTTTTGGAATTAAAAAACTGATAACCATCGCAATTATCGCGGGCATAATTGTGCAAAACATTAGAAAGAATTTTTTGTTCCATAATTTATGGAATATTTCAATAATATCTAATTCATCTTTATTCTGCAATTGAACCTCCTTTTTAAGTCTAGTTAATAATATTTCTTTACAATACTCTCCACAGTTTTTTATTTTCAGACGTTGAAGAAATTAATCTTATTATTTCTTTTCTTTTTGTATTTATAAACATATTTAATTATATTTCAACAATTCATCAAGTCAATGGTTTATTAGTATAAGCATTCTAAATTTTAGCTTTTGACTGTCTTTTTGGGATTGAAAAATTATAATCAATGTGCTTTAATTAAAGTATTTATTACTGTAATATTATTCGTTTTTGGGAGTAAAGATTACATTCCCTGAGTAAGTTGTGTTTTTAAGAGTCGATTTTTATGGAAAGTTAACTTTTATGTAATCCCTTAGGATATAGTAAGCAGGTAGAGGTGAATCATTGGTATCGATAACCGACCAAACACTCTGTAGACGTTGTCTATAATATGCAGTAGGTCTATAAGTTGTATCATTTGGTTCGTTTCCAAAAACAATCTTTGGTGGATAATATTCGTTATTAATAGTATTGTCAGCGCAGAAAAAGAATATTTTTAGATTATTCAAGAAGTCTGCAGTGTTCAATATAGAGATTAATAATTTGGAATAGTTCTCAGCTTGAGTTTCCCATGTATTGTCATATTCTTCAGCCCAGTAATCAAATATTGTTAAAGTATCACCAACTGCTAAAGCTGTATCTGTACCTTTATATATAAGATCTCCACCATTGTATATTATAGTATCCCTTTTCCCCCAGTCGGTTCTATACTCAAGGATAACCGTATCTCCGATATTTAAAAACGTATCGATCATTTTTTTGCACGGTTTTTTATATGTCCATTTTGCCCAAATAGTGTCCCAAAAGATTTCTCTACTATTACAAGAGTATGTAACATAACTTGTTGTTGTATCGATGTAATTATTTCTACCTTTTTCTGCTCTAAAAGGATCGGAATTTTGGAAACCTGTTTCAGTTATCCAGATAGGTTTATCTTCTCCAGCAATATCTCTTAAGTCACTTATCCAATTCATGAAGTTTTGTGTGTTACTATATATATGATGAGAAACCACATCGATATTATCTGAACCTATTGAATTGACAAGGTTACTTACTGCATCTTCCCAGGAACCTAAATTAATTGTTTTAAATGAATGAGATAGTGTATCGTAATATTTCCACTCAAAAGTTCCGTTACGGCTTGTCATACAGAGACCCACAATTTTTGCGGTTGAATCTGCAGATTTTAACGCTGTTCTTGTGATTGTATACATCTCAGCATACTGTTCGGGAGTACCTAGGAAATAGGTTCCGTAAGGTTCATTTGAAAATTGCCAGTATTTTATTGGTATTAAATTATCCAAACCAAGCATATCATTTGAATCTCCGTCTCCATCGTATCTTTCGACGAGTGTCTTTATATAATTTTCATATTTATCCCAATATTTAGAGTCAGGAGGATAGCAGTTTCTTTTCTCCAAGTTTAGAGGTTTTGTTTCTGGATGCAAAGCCCAATTTGCTGTATAGCCTATCACGGGGAGGAGATGTAAGCCTCTTTCGCCAGCCCACTTTACCAGAGAATCCTCAGTGCTAAAATCCCAAGAAGTTGAATCTTGAGGTTGAACGTCACACCATCTGAAAGCACCCTGAGACCTCCACCATTTTATTCCAGCTTGGGCAACTAAATCCATCGACGTTTTGTATTTTTCTTTATATTCTTTGTCTTCAGTAAGAGAATGGAGTTTTTCGTAGATGCTGTAATTCATCCCGAAAGGGAAGTTTTCTCCATTGCTAAAAAGTAAAAGCCCACAAGAAAAGGTTATAATTAAGATAAGTTTTCGTATAATAATTAAGTTTATTTTTTTTTGAGTTATATGCGCAAGATCATGTTTAAGACTTTTGTTTTTCATTGGTATTTAACTTCCTTTCTATGTTATTATATTCCTGGCAAATAGAAATGTCAAGGAGTTTTGAATAGAAAAGGAGAAAGAGTAGCGAGTTTTCTCTGTAGTAATTACAATCCGGATAATCTATGTAGATCTACTTTTATTCTTTAGTGTGTAATTGAGATTGACAATTAATAAAATTCGTTTAGAGTTCTTTATCCAATGAAACCAAGATAAAATGGAACTATATAGGGATTTGTTCGTCTAATTATAATAAAAGGGAGGTTAATATAATCTGGAAAAAACAGCAGTTTCTGCTTTTGTTTTTTGATATTATGCTTTTATAAATTGTTGTCTGTAATCCCCAATTTTTCAAACACAAAATCTTTTGTTCTTGAAGCAATCTCAAAACATTCTTTGGCTTCGCCAGTAGAAGGAATAAAAAATTCATCAGGATACCTAACTTCAACCGCGTAAGAGGTAAGGTCTCCAACTTCCAATTTTTTAAAATCATTATCTTGTTCAATACATCGCTCTAAAAGAAATTTCAGGTCATGTGTCCTCTCAAAATCTACATTTATCGAGATTAGATATGCTTTTAATAACTTCTCAGCCAATTGTTGAGAATGAAAACATACAGCTCCCGTTGCCATTTCATCTTCAGGGAGACATAATTCGTGTTTTGCCACTTTGAAGTCTTCCATTGCTTTTATAATCCATCTCTTAAGATATTCGTCAATCATATCACAACACCTTCTCGCAAAGCTTCTCTTACGATACTTCCAATTTTATCTCTGTAATATTTAACTTCTTTTTCTGATTTTATAATTATGTCACTGGGGATTTGTATCTTAACTAGACTATCTCTTATGTTTTCTGCAATTGCTATCTTCTCTTTTATTGGAAATGTCTTTTCAGTAATTATTAAGATATCATAGTCGCTATATCTGTCGGAGTCTCCTCTTGCTCTCGATCCAAATAGAATAACTTTTCTTGATGATATTCCCATTTCATTAAGCTTCGTTAAAACTAAGTTTTTGATATCTTTCAACTTTTTTTCCATTTTTCTGCCTTTGTATAATTATACACAAAGAGTTTTAATTTGCAAGTTTGTTTTTTCTATTTTCAAAAGCCTTTGAAATATGAATTACGGGATTTTCACTGATTGATGTCAGATTACCCAAGCCAACATTCAAGATTTTTATGGGGTGTGGTGGGGCTTTGCTTTCTCTGCGCCTTTGCGGTGAAAAAGAAGATTAAAATGGAACTATATAGGGATTTGTTCGTCTAATTATAATAAAAAGGAGGTAAAAATAATCTGGAAAAAACAGCAGTTTCTGCTTTTGTTTTTTGATATACTATTTGCAGTAATCTCTATTATTTTAACATATCAAATTATTCCCGAAGAAATAATTGGATTTGTTAGTAATATTTATCTGGAATTGATTGTTTTTACTTTACTTGTTATTGCAATATTCGCGTATATTGATTTATATAATTACCTTGTTTTCTTGAACTGTTTCAGGTATATTTATAGAACTTTGAAAGGAATTGTGGTACTGCCAGGCAACTTTTTTATAAGAAAAATGAAAGGGTTAGCCATTGAGATTGACTCACTGCCTTGCTACTAGCAATGAAATTTTTCTTCGAGGCTGGGAACTTTTTCTCCAAAGCGGGAGATGAACCTCCGGGGTAATGGGGCTCGTTAACTAAACTTTTGATCTTGACAGAAGAGTAAAATTTATATAATTTAGGGAAAAATAATAAGGGAGGCAAAAAAAATGGACACACAATCTATACTGGAAGAGGCGTTAAATTTAAGACCTGCTGAAAAAATTCATTTAATTGAATGTCTTGCGTATAGTTTGGACAAACCTGACGAAAAAATAGATAAAATATGGAGAGAAGAATCTGAAAAAAGATATCAGGCGTTAAAAAAAGGAAAAGTAAAAACAATCCCGTTAGACGAAATAATAAAAAGATATAAATAATTAATGAGAATAGAATTTACAGAACCTGCCTCTATCGAAATGGATGATGCCATTGGCTATTATGATTATCAAGATCAAGGACTTGGAAGAAGATTCTTTAATGAAATATTAGAAATAATTGAATTGATAACTAGATTTCCCGAATTGTGGCCATCGAATACAGCAAATACGAGAAAAGCCACTTTGAAAAAATTTCCATATAATTTAATATATACTATAGAAGAGGATATCATTTATATCATTGCGGTAGCACATCATCACAGGGAACCCGAATATTGGATTGACAGGATTTTGTAAAATTTCTACATAATACTTTGCAAATTAGCTTGGATTCTACGATTTTGTCGTTGCGAGCTTAGCTGAATACTCAACTTATGCTAATCGATCTCTTTTCCAAAGCTGAAGCTTTTCTTTACGAGACGGGGGATAAAATTAGGTTTACTAAGATACTAACAAATCTTGATTCGTGCTATTCTTGCGAAACTTAATTTATGGAATTTTTAGGATTCGTGGAGTTCATTGGGTTTTAAATAACACAATATAATGAGTTGTGAGGTATGGCTCTGAGTTCTCTGTGTGTTCTTTTTTCTCTGCCTGCCCTGTAGGGAGGTACAACCGTACCAGGGTGTCCACTGTGGTTAAATTTCCAGTTAAAATGGAACTATATAGGGATTTGTTCGTCTAATTATAATAAAAGGAGGTAAAAATAATCTGGAAAAAACAGCAGTTCCTGCTTTTGTTTTTTGATATGCTATTTGCAGTAATTTCTATTATTTTAACGTATCAAGTTATTCCCGAAGAAATAATTGGGTTTGTTAGTAATATTTATCTGGAATTGATTGTTTTTACTTTACTTGTTATTGGAATATTCGCGTATATTGATTTATATAATTATCTCGTTTTTTTAAATAGATTCAGATATGTGTATAGGACTACAAAAGGACTTGTATATATGTTTGTTTTTTATTTGATTTGGTTGTTTGCTTCATCTGCGCTTCATTCTCAATATGTTTTTTCCTTATTTATACTTTTCGGAATTTTTTCCTTCTTAATATACTTTTCAAGAATTGTGCTTGTCCCTCTTTGTTCTTTATTGCTGCCTAAAAAAGAAATTGTGATTTTTGCGCCTGAAGGTAATTATAAAGATATTGAACATTGGTTACAGGATCACATAGTTTCAGGTGTTAGAATAATTAAAATTTCAGAAAAGCGAGAAGAGATTGAGGAATATGTAAAAAAGGGATTTCCCGTAGTGATTTCTACATTTACGGAGAATTGGGAAGAACTAATCAAACACCTTTTATATTTTAAAGGTAGAGTTCCTGTAATTTTGTTTTCTCCGCTTTTGGTCGGTATTGATGAGGTGGATTATTGGGCGTATCTTGAAGACATTCCAATTGTGTTGTTTAGATGGAGCGGTCGCTCAAAGGTTTATCTTTTTTTAAAGAAATTGATAGATATTATTGGGGCAATTTTCGCCAATATAATTTTTTCCCCTTTTATGATTATTGCGGCAATAGGAATCAAATTAACATCTAAGGGTCCCGTGTTTTTTATACAGAAAAGAGTTAGTAAAGGGGGAAAAGTTTTTCATATGTTAAAATTCCGTTCTATGCTAATGTCTTCAGATGATGAACCGCATAAAAAATTTGTTAAGGTTTATATAAATGGAAGTAATAGAAAAAGTGAATTTAAATTAACTAATGATGATAGAGTTACTGCTTGGGGTAAAGTATTAAGAAAGATAAGTATTGATGAATTTCCTCAATTTTTTAATGTTTTAAAAGGTGAACTTTCATTGGTTGGACCCAGACCTCCTCTTGAGTATGAGGTTGATCAGTACTCACAGTGGCATAAAGAGCGGCTCTCAGTTAAACAGGGTGTTACCGGTGTATGGCAGGTTTTTGGTAGGGCAAGATTGACATTTGACAAATCCTGTTTTCTTGATATATTCTATGTCGAGAACAGAAGTTTGTGTCTTGATCTGCATCTTTTAAGTCAAACGCCACATGCGATTGTTTTTGGGAAAGGAGCATATTAGGAGGTTTTATGGGGTTTTTAAACATTAGAGGAGAGAGGAGAAGAATTGATACGGGAAAGCCGCAGGACTTGTTGATTCCTGAATATAACATAGTTATAAGTAATTCAACTCTGAATGAGGGTGTTACAATATGGGGTAATGTAAACATATATGGGGCAGAGATAGGTGAAAATACAAAAATAGGAGCTTTTGTTGAAATCCGAAAGGGTGTCAAAATCGGAAAGAACGTAAAAATCGAACCTTTTGTTTTTATCCCTGAAGGTGTTAAAATCGGAGATTGTGTATTTCTTGGTCCGAATGTTATTTTTACAAATGATGTATATCCACACTCATGCAATGACTCGGGGGCTTTGAAAGAAGAGTATGAAATAACAACTACTACCATAGGAAATTCGGTTTCAATCGGAGCGCAATCAGTTATTAAATGCGGAATTACTATAGGTAAAGGAGCTCTAATCGGTCTTGGCTCGACTGTAACGGAAGATATTCCCGAGGGAGTAGTAGTTTATGGTGAAAAAGCAAAAATCAGGAGGAAATTAATTGAAGCAGATTCCGCTCGTTGATCTTCATGCTCAATATGAAGAGATTAAGGACGAAATGCATAGCCTCTGGGATGAGATACTCGATTCTATGTATTTATATCTGGGTACAAATGTCCAAGAGTTTGAAAAGGAATTTGCTTCTTATAATAATGTGAAGCACTGCATTGGTGTTGGGTCGGGAACAGAAGCGCTTCATTTTGCATTAAAATCTGTAGGGGTTGGGGAAGATAATGAAGTGATTGCTCCTTCTCATACTTTCTTTGCAACCGTTGAAGCCATTATCCATTCAGGGGCTTATCCTGTTATGCTGGATATTGACCCAAAATCATATACATTATCTGCGGAGAGAACCCTGGAATATATAGAGAAGAATTGTATGGAAACACAGGAAGGGTTAAAAGATAAAAAGACGGGTAAAATTTTAAAGGCTATTTTACCTGTTCATATTTATGGGCATCCGGCTGATATGGGTGCTTTTAAAGAAATAGCAAAAAAATATGGCCTTTTTCTTATCGAGGATTGTGCTCAGGCTCATGGCGCTGAGTATAAAAGTAAAAGAGCAGGAAGTATTGGTGATTTAGGAGCTTTTAGTTTCTATTTTTCAAAGAATCTTGGTGCTTTTGGAGAAGGTGGAGGGGTTACGACTAATGATGACGAATATGCGCGAATAGTAAGAAGACTGAGGGAACATGGTCAGAATGATAAATATTCTCATGAATTGGTTGGCTTTAATTCCCGGTTAGATGAACTTCAAGCCGCTGTCCTGCGTTGCAAATTGAAGCTTTTAGACCAGTGGAATAGAAAGAGAAGAAAAATAGCCCGGTTTTATAATGAAGCTTTAAAGGGTTTGCCCGTTGTGATTCCGGAAGAAGCCGAAGGGGTTCTTCATGTATATCATCTTTATGTGATTCGTTCCGATGATAGGAATGAGCTTCTTGAACATTTGAAAAAAAATGGTATTGGTTGTGGTATGCATTATCCTGTACCTATTCATCTCCAAGAAGCTATGAGAAGTAACGGATATAAGAAGGGAGATTTGCCTGAAACGGAGAGGATAGCAGATGAAATTTTATCTCTTCCTATGTATCCGCATTTAAACGAGGAAGATGCAGGTAGAGTTGTGGAAACCATAAGAGATTTTTACAAATAGGAGTGTTCATGAAAATAGGAGTTATTGGACTTGGATATTGGGGACCGAATTTAATGCGTAGTGTGCTTTCCTTGGGAGGTGTAGAAGTTGTTGGTTGTGAAAAAAAGAAGAAGCGCTTAGAAGAGGTTGAGAAAATGTTCACTAATGCTATATATGTTGATAATTATGAGGAATTACTTGCCGACGATGAAATAAAGGCTGTATTGATATCAACTCCTGTGTGTACTCATTATTCGATTGCAAAGGATTTCATTAATAGCGGTAAGGATGTTTTTGTTGAGAAGCCTATGACAGAATCTTCGGTTAAGGCTCAGGAACTTATAGACCTGGCGGCAGAGAAAAAATGTGTTCTGATGGTCGGTCACATTTTTGAATATAACGATGCAGTGATAAAGATTAATGATATTATAAAAAATGATGAGGTTGGGGAACTTCAATATATAACTTCTACCAGGGTAAATTTGGGGATACACAGAAAAGATGTAAATGTTCTGTGGGATTTAGCTCCTCATGATTTGTCAATTATTTTTAAATGGGTCGATTCGGAGCCTGTTTCGGTTTCTACTATGGCGAAAGCTTCCGTAGTAAATGGATTACCGGATGTGGCTTTTGTTCAGTTGGCTTTTGATTGTGGAATGATCGCGGATATTCAGGTAGGTTGGCTGGCGCCTTCTAAAGTTAGAGAAACAATAATAGTGGGAAGCAAGAAGATGATTGTCTATAATGAAACTAATCCCCAGGAAAAAGTAAAAATTTATGATTCCGGGGTAGATTTCGAGGACCCGCATGATTATGGTGAGTTTTTACTCTCTTATAGATCGGGAGATATTCATTCTCCTACTCTTTCCAATAGAGAACCTTTGAGGATGGAAATGGAACATTTTTTGGAATGTGTAAGGGAACGAAAGAAACCGCTTACGGATGGTTATAATGCCTTGAGGGTAATAAAAGCAATTGAAATGGCGGAAAGAAGTTTTAAGGAAAAGAGAATTATTTCTAAGGGAGATTGAAAGTAGCTACTTGTTTGTTTTGCTTTTTCTATGTTAATTCTAAATCTGCTTAGAGCTCCGAACCTACAAGTCATAGCTATCTTTAAACGCAGACGGACGCATATCCTCCTTGTTGTGATAACCCTTGACTTTACAGTAAAATACATTATTGTTGGGGCGCTATGTTAGGATTGATTTTTTTATTTGCCTTCCCTTATGGAGAGATAATAGTAGAAGTAGATGTAGAAGGACTTGTGGAAGTCGATACTTCTCTGGTTGTTCGTTCTTCCGGTTTTAGGGTAGGTGAAGTATTGACGCAGGAGAAGGGAATAAAAGCGATAAAAAGTCTTTATCTGACCGGATTTTTTGCTGATGTGAAACTCCATTCTAAACGCAAAAGTGGGGGAGTAAGGTTGATAATTGTGGTAATAGAAAATCCTCGTCTTAAGTCATTAGAGTTTGAAGGTAACAATAAATTGAGCGACGGAGATATTTCATCGCTGGTTGATTTATCCCCTCCGGCTATGCTTTCCGATTATAAATTGCACAGGATAAAGGAAAAAATATATAATTTATATGAAGAAAAGGGATTTTCGGGAACCGAGATTTCACTTTCAAAGGTAGAAGAGGAAGATGGAGTAAATGTGACTTTTATCATTGATGAAGGAGCGAAATATAAGGTTAAAAAGATTAATTTTATTGATAATGAGGGTCTTTCAGACCATGTTCTTTCCAAGGTTCTTTCAAATAAGACTAAAACCTGGTACCTTTTCTGGAGGGATAATGGCTTGAAATTGGATTCATTGCAAACCGATGTGCCGAAAATTGAAGCATTGTATAGGAATCATGGATATTTAAGTGCTGCTGTAGATACTTTTTATGTGGATTATCAAGATAACGCTGCTGTAATAAATTATGTTGTTGACGAAGGAAAACTTTATTACTTTGGGGATACTCATCTTGAGGGCACGGAGGACCTTGGTTTTATTTCGAGTAGGATAAAATGGAAAAAAGGCGAGTTGTTCGGCGAGGATAAAATTCAAAAAACAATGGAAGATCTTTCTATTTTTTATTCCGAGTTCGGTTATTTGAATCCAACAATTTTACCTAACTATAATATTGTGAAGGATTCGATAGTTGATATTGACCTTTATGTTGATAAAGGGAGTCCTGTTTATATAAGGTTTGTCAATATAATGGGTAACAATAAGACTTATGATAAGGTGATCAGAAGAAACACAGTTGTTTATCCTGGGAGGCTTTTTCAAAGAGATAGAATAATGCACAGTTACAGGAATATTTTTCGACTTGGTTATTTTTCCGATATGAAGATTGATATGAATTTTCCCTCTTCTGATTCTATAGATCTTATTTTGGAAGTAACGGAAAAACCTACCGGATATTTTTCTGGAACCGTAGGTTTTTCCGGGAGTTACGGTCTTACCGGAGGAATTAATGTGACGATGCCTAATGTATTAGGAACAGGGCAAGTATTTAGTTTTTCCTTAGAAAGGACTCTCGCATCTACTGAAGGCAGATCTCTTCAGAATATATTATTATCATGGAATCAGCCGTGGCTTTTTGATACACCTACTTCCGTTGGTTTTAGTCTTTATAATAGAAATTGGCAGAGAACTTACTACAGTGTAAAGGAAGTGGGAGGTTCTGTCTCTGCTGGTAGAATTTTAAATAAAGAAAGAAATCTTACATCATTATTTACTTACAGGTTGGAAAAGGAAAGTGTGGATGCTTCCGGTCAATATGCGGACTTCGATTCAGGGATAAACTGGGAGAGTTC
>Ga0307427_1001810_pt1 | contig 10613 bp, 8 predicted proteins | sample SalMarWE160190MG_FD_202162 | JGI IMG/M metagenome (GOLD analysis project Ga0307427, IMG submission 202162) | Salt marsh sediment microbial communities from the Plum Island Ecosystem LTER, Massachusetts, United States - WE1603-190 | ecosystem: Environmental > Aquatic > Marine > Intertidal zone >... | reverse complement strand
CTCATTCCTGCCTGATATGAGCCCGTTGGGCTCGCCTGTTTGAGGTTCTTTATGAATGATCCCCCCAACTGGATCCGGAGTCTCTGCTGTGATGCCCACCAGCCGTAGCGCCCGGCTATTTAAGACACACTCATGTCCAGAGCGATGAGTAAGAATTACCGGGTGCTGAGGGGATGCTTCGTCCAACTCCCAGCGGTTGGGAGGGTGCCTTTCGGCGAGAGAGGATTCGTCGTAGTTAGCCGCTCTCACCCATTTGCCCCCGGGTTTCTGCTGCGCTTGTTCTCCAATACGAGCTTGAAGCTCAGCGATATTCTTCACTGCCAAGGGCGAACAATCGACGTAGAGCAAAGTAGCAGCAAATGAGAAAGGATGGCAATGGGCATCGTTGAAGCCCGGAACTATTGCCCTTCCTTCACAATCGATGAGCCTAGTTCCCGTCCCCTTGAATAGCTCGAGGGTGTCCTTATCACCAACGCCCAGAATCTTATTGCCCTCTATAGCAACTAGCTCTGCATCTGGGCATTCCTCATCCAATGTTATTACCCTGGCATTGTAGAGAATGAGATCCGCTGAAGTGCCAAAATTAATGCGATGCATTGTAAAACAGCGAAACCTATACAATGAGGGGTGTGAGAAGCTATTCCCTGGAGAATTCGTTGGCCGTCTTGATCGCTTCTTGTATCAGGTCAGCTCCCACCCCCATATTGAAGACCAGGTCAGCAAGCTGGACTCTACTTTGCTTTGTGGACAACTCTCCCGCCCGCACTTTTACCCCCTTTTGAGCCGCTTTGATAAAGGTATCTAACCCTTTCTCGTATGTTTGCTTAGCCTCACGCAACTCTTTCGCTCTGGGTCTGGGCACCTTTTCCATAGCGCTTAATACAGGCGGCAGCTTCTCGACCGCTTCCAGGTAATCTTCTAAGCTGGCGGTCGGATTACCATCAGCGTCAACCCGACAAAGTGCGCGTATTATCATGGCAATCTGGTCTTGTAAGAGGGGAAGCGCCTGTAACCACTCCATCTCACCTGTTCTCTCTACCTCTTCCATTGGATCCACCTCCACAATGGTCATTTTCGCAAGCCCGCAGGTCTTACCTGTGTCACTGGCTATCGATCTTGAAGTACCAGTTATAAGCCCTTCTCATCCCTTCCTGAAATGGCATGTATTTGTAGTCCAATATCTCCTGCAGCAGTGAGCCGGAATAAATGAGCTGCTCCTCCAGTGGAAAGAGCAATGGTATTCTCTGACTGTCTATGTCGGCGATGGACATTCGCTGAATATCGAGCTTGCCGGACTTTATCTCCTCCAGGACCTCTATAATCCGGTCACACGAGACCAATCCCTCGGAAGCTACATTGAACGCTGAATTGAAAACCTTCTCGTTCCCCAGACAAGCGATGCAGACGTTGGCTACATCCCACACCGACACTACTGAGAAGAGCGCCTGGGGCAGCGGAGGCACAACTATCGGTTTGCTCTCGGCAATGAGGTCGAAGAAATAGGACTCTCTTGGTGCGTAATTGTATTTGCCATAGATAAAGGCGGGACGCAACGAGGTATGAGCGATGCCCTTTTCCTCACACAGCTCCTTCAGCTTCAGTTCGGTGAGCCACTTCTTATATGCATAGTCGCCATGTGGACCGGGCAGCGGACCAGCCAGTTTGGGGAAGTCCTCTTTCATCGGCAGGTCCAGCGAGTTTTGATATACAGTGGCGGTGCTGATATAGACATAGTGTTCAACTGAGCTGGGGAGGTTATAGAGTAATAGGTCGATGTCATCCGGTTCGTAGGCGCAAAAATCAACCACGGCATGCCACTCCAGCTCCGGCACAAAGGCACCTATAGAAAGTGCATCGTGCCTATCACACACTATCTCCTCTACGCCCTCAAAGTTCAGAGGCGCATTGCCCCGGTTCATAACATATACAGCATATTCACTGTGATTTCTCAATTCCTCAACGAAAACCCTGCCGACAAAATAGCTTCCGCCTACGATGAGTACGTTCTTCATGTCCTCATTCATCTCCTTTCCCCGGTTGCAATAGCAGGTTTCTATCCACACATCCAGGCTTCTTATCTCCGGATCTTGAATCTTGTTTTGAACTAGCGGCCCATGGTCCAACAGAAAATCGCTTGGTGAATCGCTCAGCCCCTCTTTTCGCAGTTGGTCAATGATGAGGGCACAGGTCTCTTCTATCAGCCGGCTCTTTTTCTCGTAGAGACCCTCCATCAGGTCGGACTCGTGAGTGTTGACGATCTCCAGCAGCAAGTCATGGACAGCCTCGCCGAGAATGGGCAGTGACTTCATCGCGCGATGCATCCACTTGTAGAATGGCTTATACTCCCTATTCAGCATGAATGTCAATGAAATCGTATCGGCACAGAATTTTGTCTCGGCATACTGCGCTGCTAGGTATTCCTCTCTACTCACACACCGCATGAAATTGTATTGCCCGGACTGGGCGATGGTCATGCAGCGCGACGCAATCTTTTTCAGTCTGACATCCTCAGGATAGAAATCCTTCAGGCCTTCACGAAAGGCAGTGAATTCCCCCAAAGGGTCAACGAATACCTTTCCATTTGTACAGGCCGCCAGGCTGTCCTCTGGTATCGCTCGCCACTCCCAGTTGTCCGCCGGAACGCGGTCGAGCCCAATAAATCGCTGGTAGAACTGGCCAATCTCGAAAACACCGACTCTACCACTGCCCCAGGCGCTCACCTGTCTTCTAGGAAAGCCTTCGAATTCGGCAGGGAGCTTTGCAAACTCCTCCTGCAATTTTGCGCCGATTGCTTCGTAATCTTGACTGTTCAGCCACAGGCAGAAGTCTGGTCCCCAGTCGTGATCCCTTGAGATCTCGTCATCAAACCCGTAGCATTCCGAACCGTCCCCCACCAAGCCGGCGGCAATTCTTTGACTGTAGCCGCCGAATTTCTGCTCTATCATAGGGGCACCGTGCGCCAGAAAATACCTCTCGGAAATCTCCAACCCCTTCACTATCCATCCCTGCTCTAGGATACCCAGTTTATCATGGCTTCCCTTCCACACACTGCGGGTAGGTAGGAGCCCTTCAGCTGAAGGGCTCCTACCGTGCCTGGAGCAGATGCTCCAGGCTACCCTGTATAATAAATAACTTAGACACCCTCTTTATATGTTCAGGACTATTAGGGACTGCCTTTTGCCTTTGCGCGGAGCCTTGCTGCTTCAGACACTTTGCCCATTTTCTCATATAAGGCCGCCAGATTACTCAAGTTATCAACATATTCGGGATGTCCTTCCCCAAGGAGCCGACGGCGGATGTCCAACGACTGAATATACAATTGCTCACCTTTATCATAATTACCTGCCGCCTCATATACCAGCCCCAGGCTACTAAGCGCACTGGCATAGTTTGGATGCCCCTTGCCCCATATTTTATCACAGACCTCCAGCACCTGAAGGTAGCGCTGCTCCGCCTCACTATATTCGCCCCTGGCGTAATACAGCCCAGCTAAATTGTTGAGTGCCGAGGCGTAGAGTGGATGCTCCGTACCCACAGTCCTGCCGTATATCTCCAGGGCCTGGCGAAGAGCCTCCTCAGCCTTCGGCAGGTCATCCTTCGCCATATATATCACCGCCAGATTGCTCAAGCTGGTAGCATAGGCAAAGTCATCCTCTCCCCGTGTGCGGCGACCGATCTCCAAAGCCTGAAGCTGCAATTCCTCTGCCCTGTCATAATCGCCCATATCCTGATACAGCAGCGCCAGATTGTTCAGATTGCTAGCATAAAGGAAGTGCTCCTCGCCTAGTGTCTTGCCATAGATATCCCATGCCTGAAGAAAAAGCTGCTCAGCTTTGTAATAGTCTCCCATCAGACGGTATAGCCCTGCCAGATTATTTACGCAGGTAGCATAATCTGGATGTTCCTGGCCGATGACGTCGCCGATAATGTCCATGGCTTTGACGAAGGCGGACTCCGACTTAGTATACTCGCCCGTCGCACGATACAGCGCTCCAAGGTCATTCAATGCTGTGGCATAGAGCGGGTGATTTTCGCCATACTCCTGAAGCGTCAATTCCAGCGCCCGCTGTAGCAAGGGCTCAACCTCATTGTACCGTCCTTGCTGATTCAGGCTGGCAATCTGCTCGTTAAGGTCTTCCAGTTCTTCTTGCATTGGACTATATCCCCCTTTCGCAGTCTTTGCGCTACTTATGGGAGGTCACATATAAACTGGGGTAGGTTGGAGCATCCGCTCCAACCAAGCCTAGAGCAGATGCTCTAGGCTACCCGGTTTGGCTACCCTTTTTTGCGTCGATAGTGACATATTCCACTTGCCCTGAGCCTGTCGAAGGGACGTTCATGGTTCGACAAGCTCACCACGAACGGTGGAGGCTTACCACGAACGCATTTGCAAGCCTGTCCTGAGCTTGTCGTAGGGCCGATTTTCTTTTTATCCCCTCCCCCTTGAGGTCCTTCTTAGAAGGACTCGCCTCTGGTGAGGGGAGGGTTAGGGAGAGGGTGAAACGCTTCACCTTCCCTCTCCTTCCGCTAAAAAGCTCCAACCAAGCCTGGAGCATCTGCTCCAGGCTACCCGGTTTACTTGCGCTGCTGGCTGTACCCTGATCCCGCATTCGTATTCAGCGTTAAGGACCGATCTCGCCGTACTCGGTCCAGGCAAGCACGGTCTCCAGCCCAACCTCCTCGTTCAGTATGTCGCGGATTCGCTCCATCTCGGCGTCACTGGGCGGCGAGATGTGGCTTCTGTAATCGGCTCGGTACCGCAGGACGCCCACCTGAATGGCAGGGTTAATCTTACAAATCCTCTCGCCAATGTGCACCACCTCAGCCGGTGGGATGAGCGCACCATTGTAGGGGATACCAACGCCGATAAATACTTTATCCCGATAGCTCTCGACTATATATCTCACCGCCTCCCAGGCGGTATCCTTGTACTTCTCAGCTATATCCCTGTCCTTCAGGCCTGTTATGCGCATGAAAGTATCCGTTTCCATACCTTTAAGGTCTATTCCAATGTCAGTCATGCCTGCATCTACCAGTTCGTCAATATAATCGTGGCTGAGCAGCGAGCCATTAGTTTGAACGTGGAAGCGAGCCTGGGGGTCGGGGTTAAGTGCCTTGAGCTCTTTTATGAACTGGACCAACCACGGTCTGTTCAGGGTGCACTCACCACCCGAGATTAGCATCCTGCTTACCCTATGTGTCTCCCTCTCTTTTGTGAGCCTCTCAGCCGCTTGGTATGGCGTTAAGGGGTCGCCTTTCCCCTGATAGGTGAAAGACCAGTTGTAGCACTGGGGGCACCTGAGGTTGCACCCCGCCGCCAGACAGACTGCCTCAACGTAAGGCTGTGGGGAGCACCTAACCTGCCACGGTGTTCCTACTCCGCCAGTTTCATGGCCCATAAAGCCCAGAACGAGCCTTCGTGGCGTGTAGTCCGGTGGCAACTCAGTTTTTATTCTCATTCCCTCTTTTATTGCCGTCACGCACGCCGGTCTTACCTTGCCGTCAACCTCCACAGCACATGCCCAGCAAGCGCCAACCCCACAGGGAGCAAAAAGCCCAGCCTCATCAGGGGTGTCGCCAAGCTGGTATCCCAATTCCGCAAGAGCCGCCTTTACGCTTATACGCTCTGGCACCCGGACCACCTTCCCATCAACCTCAATGGTCACCTCATTTTCTCTCGGCTCCTCCACCAGTTCCAGAGCCTGGTTGGGGCAGGCCAATACACAAGCTCCACAGCCGATACAAATCAACTCATCCGCCCCAGGGCAGGCAACTATCTCAGAGCACCAGCCGCATTCACGGCACTTTTCCGGGTTATGCACTGCAACATAGGTCTTCATCGATCCTCCGTAAAAAGCTGTCTATAAGCCGAACCTTCCAGGCGATTCCTTCTGGCAATTGGGGCAGAAGTATGAGCCCCGCCCTCTAATGGGTACGCGCTCGATGGGGGTGGCGCATACCGGGCAGGGCTGGCCTCTACGGTGAGCTACCTTGAAGACGAATTGCGCCGTGCCAGCCTCGCCATCGGGGCGCCAGTAATCGCTGATAGTGGCCCCGTGGCTATCGGTAGCCTCTTTCAGCACCTGACGCAGGGCGCTATGCAACCGCGTTATCTCCTCCGCTGAAAGGCTCTTCGCCTCCCTCAGAGGATGAATACCAGCGGCAAAGAGGGCTTCATCGGCGTACATATTGCCCACGCCAGCTAGGAGGCCCTGGTCACAGAGAAGCGCTTTGATCGGCGCTGAACGGTTAGCCAGGCGCCGTGCCAGAGCTTCAGGGGTAAAGTCTGGCCCCAGAGGCTCAGGGCCGAGGCCGCCTACCACTACATTCTCGTCATCCACCAGCCACATCTTTCCAAGCTTGCGCGGGTCGCGAAAGCAGAGCCGCACTCCGTCGTCCAAAGCAAACACAGCCCGGCAATAGGCATCGTGGTCACCCTGAGAAGCGAAGAGCAGGGAGCCGCTCATCCTGAAGTGCAGTATAAGTGCCTCACCGCTGGCGAGGCGTATAATAAGGTATTTTCCGTGTCTATCCAGCCCTTCAATACATTGCCCTACCAGACGACGGGAAAAGGCCTCTGGCGACGGATTTAGCACCATATTAGGCCAGTTTAGGGTAACATCCAGGAACCTGCGGCCCACTATTGTGGGGGCTAGGTCCCTCTTTATGGTCTCCACTTCGGGCAGCTCAGGCATTTTTTCGCTCTTTTCATCCTACAAATGATGTTGCTGGGAATCGCAACTTATTATCATTGTGTACTGCCATATCCCACAAGCGTCTTTTGCCCTTTACTTCATCTCCCCCCAGTTCTTGCTTACACTCGTCTCTATCTCTAAGGGGACGCTGAGCGTCATTGCGTGGGTCATGATGTCCTCAACCAATCCCTTCATCTCCTCCAGCTCATCTTTTGGCACCTCGAAGACCAGCTCATCATGGACCTGGAGGATCATCCTGGACCTCAGCCCCCTTTTGTCCATCTCCTGCTGGATGCGGATCATTGCCAGCTTGGCTATTTCGGCGGCAGTGCCCTGGACAGGCATATTTATCGCCATGCGCTCAGCCGCCGCCCTCACCTGAGCATTGGAGGAGTTGATCTCCGGAATATACCGCCTCCTGCCCAAAACGGTCTCTACATAGCCCCACTCCCTGGCCTGGCGTTTTGTAGATTCGACGTACTCTTTCACCCCGCTGTGCTTCTCGAAATAAGCGTTGATGAACCCGGTAGCCTCCTCCCGCGAAAGCTCGGTGGCCTGCACCAAACCATAGCCACTGATGCCGTAGATGACGCCAAAGTTCACCGTCTTGGCCACCCGCCTCATGTCAGGGGTCACCTCTGAGGGGGCCACGCCGAAGACCTCAGAGGCAGTTGCCTTGTGGATATCCTCATCTCGCTGGAAGGCAGCAAGGAGGTTGGCGTCCTGAGAGAGATGCGCCATCACCCGAAGGTCTATCTGGGAATAGTCCGCAGCAAGCAACAGATAGCCATCACTGGCGACGAAGGCCTTCCTCACCTGCATACCCAGCTCGCCTCTGATGGGGATATTTTGCAGATTGGGGTCGCTGGAGGAGAGTCGCCCGGTGGCAGTGCCTGTCTGGTTGAAGCTGGTATGCACTCTGCCTGTTTTCGGGTTGGTTAAAGCAGGGAGAGAATCGACATAGGTGGACTTCAGCTTGGTTAGCTGGCGATACTCCAATAGCAGCTCGATAACCGGGTGGGCACCGCTGAGCCCCTCAAGGACAGAGGCATCGGTGGAATAACCGCTCTTCGTCTTCCGCCCACCAGGCAGTCGCAGCTCCCCAAAGAGGATGGCGCCCAGTTGCTGGGTTGAGTTTATGTTAAATCGATGCCCGATCGAGTCATATATCTCAGCCTCAAGCTCCATCATTCTCTGCCCCAGGCTCTCGGACATCGCCCATAGGGACTCCCTGTCTAGCGCCACGCCGTTCCTCTCCATTCGCAGAAGCACTGGAACAAGTGGCATCTCCACCTCAGCAAAGAGGTCCCACAGCCCCTCTTCCTTCAGTTGGCCCTCAAACAATCCAGCCAGTCTAAGCGTCATATCAGCATCGGCACACGCATATTCACCAGCCCGAGAGATATCGACATGCGCCATGGAGACCTGCTTCGAGCCCTTCCCTATCAGGTCGGTGATCGGGGTCATCTCCACCCCCAGCTTACTGAAGGCAAGGGGCTTGAGCCCCAGCGCCTTCTCACCCAACAAATGGGCGGCGATCATGGTGTCGAAACTCAGATTGTGAAGCTCAATACCGTACTCGGCAAGTACAGTCATATCGTACTTGCCATTGTGAGCCAACTTGGCGATACCTGGGTCCTCGATGATGGGCTTGAGTCTATCAAGGACATAGTTCATGGGTGGCTGAGCACCGGTGAGATGTCCCACCGGCACGTAGTAGGCCCTGCCTGGCTCCCACGATAGTGAGATGCCCACCAGGCCGGCATACATCGGCTGTATACTTGTGGTTTCCAGATCTATGGCGAAAGAAGTAACGGACTGTAGCTCAGCGACAAGCCTGTCAACTGCTTCGGGGTCAGCTATAATCTCATAATCTCTTTTTAGCGTCTCTTCCTTCACCGCTGGCGCAGCGTCGATCCCCCCAGCATCCAGCCCACGGAGCTTGTCCAGCAGCCTGGTGAACTCAAGCTCCCGAAAAAGTGCTACTACCTTGTCTCTATCGAAGGGCGAGACGGCACAGGCATCGAGATCGAGCTCGACAGGCATATCACTGTCGATAGTGGCGAGCCACTTGCTTTGCCTCGCCACTTCCTCGCTCTCTTTCAAATTCTGCTGAAGTTTAGCCGGTTCTACCCCGTCGATGTGGGAGTAAACCCCTTCCACGCTACCGAACTGCTGAAGAAGCTTCACCGCCGTCTTTTCGCCAACGCCGCTAACGCCGGGGATATTGTCAGAGGGGTCACCCTTCAGCCCTTTCAGGTCAACGACCTGTGAAGGGGAGATGCCGTACTTCTCCGACACCTTCTCCTCGTCATAAAGGATGGTATCGCTGAACGTTCTTCCCGGGCGTGGCGTGAGTACCTTAACCCTCGGAGAGACAAGCTGCAATGTATCCAGGTCCCCGGTAACGATGATGGTGTCGACATCCTCGGCCGACGCCTGTTGTGAGAGGGCGCCGAGAATGTCGTCCGCCTCGTATTTCTCCACTTCAAAGCTGGCGATATTGAAGGCTTCCACCAACTGGTGCACGCGGCCAAACTGAGCCTTCAGTTCCTCGGGAGTCGGCGGCCTTTGTGCCTTGTAGGCAGCAAATGCTCGGTGCCTGAATGTGGGGGCAGGGTAGTCAAAGGCGATGGCATAATGCGTCGGTTTAAGCTCGGTGATCACCTTCAACACCATGCTGGCAAAGCCAAAGACCGCCCCTGTCGGCTCGCCGGTCCTGCTAACCGCCAGCTCAGGCAGGGCATGAAAGGCACGATGCACCAGCGCATTGCCATCGAACAGGACAAGTAAAGGCTTTCTATCTTCCATTCCTGCCCTATTATAGCAAGAAGTGCGGAAAAGGTAATTAGGAAGACATGTCATTGCGAGGCGCTCTAGCGCCGAAGCAATCTCGGTGGAGGGATGAGGACGGGATACACCACCTAGATTGCTTCGCTGCTCCTTCGGCTTGCTCGCAATGACATAGCGAATGTGGAGGGAGTTAGAGTGAGGGGGAAGCTACACCCTCACCCTTTCCCTCTCCCGTCAAGGGAGAGGGAACACCCTCAGTAGTAGGGTGGGTGAAATGAAACCCACCGTCCCACTTGATGCGTTTGAATAGAATACGGAGTGGCAGGGGTTACCACTCCGCATTTCGTGAAAAGGACGTATCGTAGCTCTTGGATGCAGCCGTTACCCTTAAACCTTTTGTCCTGTGGCTTCAGCCTCTTCCTCCACGATTTCTACGCCCATCGCTCTGGCGATAGCTCGGAAAAACATCTTCCCCGCCTCAGCCGCAGTCTTCCCAGTCATGAGCATGTATCTGACGTCCTCTGGCCTGTCTGCATTTGGAGGCACCATGCTGCCCTTGCCTGCCTCCAAGATGTCCTGCTTCTCCTGGTCATACAAGTAACCCACAAGTCTCTCCATGAACTGATCGAGGGTGAGGCGCATCGGTGCGCTAACCGGCGCTTGTGGGCGAGGCAGCAGTGCGCCGGAAGCACCACTCCCAGAAGTGGCCATTCTAAGGAAAGCCAGCCTCTCGAGGATCCACATCCGTGCCAATGTTGTTGGACCTATGCCCAGTTCATGAGCATACCGGTAAAGCTCTGACCAATGCTCAGATGACAAGCGAATAGGTACGATTTTTTGAAGCGGTTGTTTGACTTCAACTTCCACCTGCTCTCCTATCTCTTCTACGGTCAATCCTTTTTCTATCTTCGCCATAATTCACCCCTTCTTGGACAATTTGTAATAGCGCCTCTCTTTTGGTGCCATCCTCCTCGCAGTATTGATTTTCCAATCACCGCATCCAAGAGGACTCAGAAATACAGTAACATAGTCGCCTCCCAAAGTTTTGAATAGCGCGCGTATCTGACCTCCGCCAACCTTGTGGAAGCAGCGTTCGCGTGAATGGACTAATCCCTCTTCCACATC
>Ga0307427_1001804_pt1 | contig 10636 bp, 9 predicted proteins | sample SalMarWE160190MG_FD_202162 | JGI IMG/M metagenome (GOLD analysis project Ga0307427, IMG submission 202162) | Salt marsh sediment microbial communities from the Plum Island Ecosystem LTER, Massachusetts, United States - WE1603-190 | ecosystem: Environmental > Aquatic > Marine > Intertidal zone >... | reverse complement strand
AACTGCCAGGCCCTTATTGACGAGAGCGTCAAATACGCGACCCAACGGGTGCAATTCAATCGACAAATTAGTCAATTCCAGATGGTTCAAGAAGTCATTGCAAGAATGGCGGTAGAAACCGAGGCAGCCAGATTGCTTACATATCGCTGCGCTCTCCAAAAGGATAAAGGCATGTTGAACAATACCCTAGAGACCTCAATGGCAAAGTATTTTGCGGCTGAGGCTGCCTCGAAAATAGCTGATGATGCCTTTAGAATAATGGGGGCATATGGCTGTTCCGGGCAAAACCCCGTAGGAAGGTTCCTCCGTGATGCTAAGATGCATCAGATCGTTGATGGGCCATCAAACATACATAAACTAATTATAAGCAACGACGTCCTGGGTCATAAAAAGGCTAATCGTTAGATAGTCAGATTTGGATCAATTACTTCATTTGTCAAGAGGAAAGGCCTGACCTCAAAAAATGCCAAGGGTAAACAGGTTGTTGCCGAAATTCCTTTTGGTTTGGGCAACAGTTTGTAAAAACTTAATCCCCTTCAGGTATCCAGAGCAGGGAGATCGGTGATTAAAAATAAGTAACGAGTAGTAGATGTTTATTGAAATCTATTCCAATTTGGAATATTTTAAAAAGGAATAAAATATCTGCCCAATATGAGCTTTAAATCATCACCAGAATATGCCTTGCTTTGGGTTCTCATGGCAGGGCCAAAACATGGTTATGAAATTCATAGCTACTTTTCATCCAAAATGAACCAATTCTGGCATCTAAGCATAAACCAGATGTATGCCTTATTGAATTTGAAAATATCCATGGTCTGGAAATTCATGCAGAACCACCTTAAGAGATAGCAGTGAGCATTATGGCCGAGATTATTACAACAGAAGAGAAAGGGAGCGTATAGGCAAGACGTGGAAGGTCTAACAATTCTAAAATCGAGGGAACAATACAAATGGAACCCATACCCGGTATCTTACTTTCTGCTGGTAGCTCTGATCGGTTTGGCTCTGAGAAGTTACTCGCTTCTCTTCCATCTGGTGAGACACTTTTAGAAAGAGCCATTAAGGTCCATTTGCGCAGTCAGATTTCTCCTTTAATAGTTGTAGTTTCTCCGAATCTTCGGAAAACTATCACGGGGAACACGGACACATTTTCATTTTCCGGTCTGGCAGTCGGAAAAAAGGTTGACCAGTGGTTTTCCTTCTCCTGCCGATGGGGAGCGGGGCGACTGGTTGCCAATGAAAGCTTCAAGAAAGGAATGTCCTCTTCCATTCACAAGGGTCTGACCTGTCTTACCGATGAAGAGAAAGCTTGCGGGGTATTGATCTCTCTCGCGGATCTTCCTTTTCTGATCCCGCAGACGATTAATTCCCTCATCAATGAATTTCTGAAGGAAAAGATGGGAATGCTTCTCCCTGTGTTCAATGGCACTTCGGGGCATCCGGTCATTGTCGATATCGATAGATTTAAAAACGAGATCAACCAGATTACCGGAGATGTAGGTCTCAGGGACCTTATGCATAAATTCCCAGAAACGGTAAAAAGAATCCCATGGCAGGATGATTCAGTTATATACGATATTGATACTCCCAAAGATCTCAAACGATTGGAAGTTATTAACTGAGTCGTTCAAAAAAAATTCTGTGAGTTACATATCAAGGTGCGTGCTTATGATTAAATTATCAATCGAAAAGGCTGTTGGAAAGCCCCTAGCCCATGACATCACACGCATTATTCCAGGAAAATCAAAAGGACCTGCCTTTAAGAAGGGTTATATCCTCACTGCAGATGATCTTCCTACCTTAAGGGATATGGGCAAGAGCAATGTATATGTTTTTGACCCTGACAAAGGGTATATTCATGAGGATGATGCGGCTAAGGTTCTGGCCGAGGCCTTTCAAAAAAAATGGTTTAGCCTTGAAGGTCCGAGCGAGGGAAGATTTAATATAAAGGCCCAGATTAATGGTCTATTTAAGATTAATATTAGCCTGCTAACCTCTATTAACCAGACTGAAACAATCATCTGCTCTACCATTCATCAAAATACTGTGTGCTTTGAAGGTATGACTGTGGCAGCTACCAGAATTATACCTGTTGCAGTAAAGGAGTCCGAATTCTGGCCAATAGTAGAAGAAATCAAAAATAAGAGCCCATTTTTAAGGCTTCTTCCATTCTCAAGAAACAAGGTTGGGGTAATAGCTACAGGGGAAGAGGTTTTCTCCGGCAGGGTTAAAGACTATTCTTTAGATATCCTATCCCCCAAGGTTCAATCCCTTGGTGGAAAAATTATCTCCCACCAAATTTGCCCTGATGAAAAGAAAGCAATATCTCGAGCAATAAGGCAGATGGCAAAAGATGCTTGTGATGTCATTATTACCACCGGTGGCCTTTCCGTGGATGCAGATGATGTTACCCTTGATGGAATTATCTCTTCAGGCGCTAAACTTATATCCTATGGATCTCCTATTCTTCCGGGGGCTATGTTTGCTCTTGCCTATATGGAGGATATTCCTATTCTTGGTATACCTGCCGCGCTTTTCTATTACAAGGCCACCGTGCTTGATATCTTTCTTCCAAGGGCCATGTCCGGAGACACGGTTACCAGAGAGGATATTGTTAGTCTGGGACACGGTGGACTATGCCTGAATTGCTCAAAATGCACGTATCCAATCTGCCCATTCGGAAAGGGATGATAATGGGTATTCTTTTAAATAGATTTATAAAAGAGATGCGGAACCTTATTTCCCAACATGCCATTGAAAATGAAATTGTTTCCGTTTTTGCACGGCCTCTAACGCCTGAAGAAGCTATCGGCAACCCAGTTCATAACGATTATCCGTTGCTAAAGGGGAAAGAGCGAATAATGCAGGCGGTCTTTCAAGGTGTTAAGGGCCATGCATACTCCGATCATACCGGAAATTTTTCTGGGAGTCTCTCTCAGGTAATTAATCTCCCCATGGATTCCAATTTTCACAGGGCCCTTTTTGTAGCTACAGCCAATTCTGTATTAAGAAAAATAGGAATAATCAAAAAGAGCTGCCACTGCAAAGACGAGGATCCAGTGACGTGTGCTACTTATCTAAAGGATACCCTCTTAACCTTCTCGCCTAAAAGGATAGGGATGATAGGACATCAACCACGCCTACTCGAGGAAGTGTTCCGTAATTTTGAGGTCAGAATATGTGATAGAGATCCTGAAAATATTGGTACCATTAAATCAGGCGTAAGTGTTGAGGATCCAGAGGCATACAAAGAAATCAAAAAATGGGCGGATCTGATTCTTGCCACAGGCACAACCCTGGTTAATGATACCATAGATAATTTTACAGGATATATTCCTCTAATCTTTTACGGGATAACAATAAGCGGCGCAGCTAAACTTTTAAACTTAAACCATTTCTGCCCTCTGGGAAGGTAAGTGCAGGCCTATAACTCATAAAGGGTCTCATCTTTAAATGGGGCGTTATTTTTTTCCCTTACTACCTTTTTTTCAGGGAGAGCAAATGGATCTTCTTCCAAGATGTCTCCCATCTCTTCCTCGACTTTCTCAGGATCCTCTCCGGCCTCAAGCCTATTCATTGCCTCCTTCATCCCTTTTCCCATATCCAAGCCTGCCATCTCAGAAAGCCTGCGCATTAAATGAGCTGCCTGCCTTGGGTCATCTTCGTTAATATTTTGAGATTCATGTGCAAGCATACCAAAAGCCTTTTCCATTTTTTGCTCATCAAAAGGCAGAGTTTGTTCGGTGTTTCCCTCAGGACTTTCCTTTAAAACGGAAAAGTTTGATAGAAATCGTTTTAATTTCATTGTTTTGCATTTAGGGCAGATTGGTTGTTTATTTGTGCTTATTGATTTTGAGTAAAAATTAAAGATGGTATTGCATCTTTCACAGTAGAATTCATAAATAGGCATTGCTTCTCCTTGCTCTTTTTTGACATATTATCAGCAGAATTTTGCGATGACAAGAAAAATGAGATTTGTAGTTGAATGAGAAGATTCTTGCGATTATGCATTAAATCAGTATAATGAGGTCTTTCGATAAATACTATTGGTTCATTGGAGATAAGAAATCTATACCGTACAACCTAAACAAGGATAACGATTATGCACGATAAACCATTAGTGGGTATTGTAATGGGGAGTGTCTCTGACAGTGATATCATGGATGAGTGTGTAAATACACTAAAAGACATGGACATAAATTATGAAATCACCGTATCTTCTGCCCACAGGTCCCCAGATAAAACAAGGGATTATGCTATCAATGCCTCTCATAGGGGAATAGAGGTCTTAATTGCTGGGGCTGGCTGGGCAGCACATCTCGCTGGGATGCTTGCTTCCTATACCACATTGCCGGTTATTGGGGTACCTATTGACTCCTCTCCTCTTAGGGGAATAGATTCCCTCCTTTCAACAGCTCAGATGCCTCCAGGTGTTCCTGTGGCTACTATGGCAATTGGTAAAGGCGGTGCCCGGAATGCCGCTGTATTTGCTGCACAAATACTTGCGCTTAAGTATTCAGATATTGCCAAGAGATTGGATCAGTACAAAGAAAGCTTGCAAAGGGGTTAGAGAAAGATTGAGCTATGTATTTAAAATTACCTCAGATGAATCCTTAAGAAAGGGTCTCAGTGAAGCCGTTAAAATCATCTCAGAAGGAGGCATTGTAGCCTTTCCCACGGAATCTTTTTATGGTTTAGGTGTGGATGCCACCAACACTGATGCTGTTGAAAATCTTTTTAAGATAAAAAAGAGAGATCCTAATTTGCCTATCCTCGTTTTGATTTCTTCTCTTAAAAATCTCCCTCAATACGTTTCTTTTATTCCATCAAGTGCAAAAAGGCTGGGGGGAAAATTCTGGCCAGGTGGACTTACTATGGTTTTCCAGGCTTCTCCTGTCTTATCATCAGCGCTGACATCGAGTACAGGAAAGGTGGGGATTAGAATATCCAGCCATCCTGTAGCAAACGCCATTTCAAAAAGCCTGAATGTTCCAATTACAGCAACGAGCGCCAATATCTCCGGAATGCCTCCTTGTGTAAAGGCTGATCAAGTTGTAGAATGGTTTAACAATGCTGTGGACCTCATATTAGATGGAGGCGAAACACAAGGAAAATACCCATCTACTATTCTTGATGTGACAATTAATCCTCCTTTAATAATTCGGGAAGGGATGGTAAAGGCTGAAGAAATTATTAAAAGTGGCATTTATACAAAGATAATGAACAAGAAATTTCAGTAGTTAGTTGTCAGTGGTCCATTGTATTTTTATTTCTTAACAGTTAATATTAAACACAGTAATGAGCATTTTTATTACCGTTTAGTTGCATTAATCTTCTTGTTTCTTTCAACGGACAACTATCAAAAAGTAATTCTACAATCTTACGTGAAAAATATAAAAATTACAATTATTACCGGTCTTTCAGGGTCAGGAAAAAGCACAGCGATAAATGCCCTTGAAGATGCTGGTTTCTTCTGTATAGATAATCTTCCGGTTATCCTGCTACCCAAATTTTTAGAATTAAAGGCCGAGACTAATTCAGAAATAACTAAGCTTGCCTTAGTTATGGATCTTAGGGAGAAAGAGTTTCTTCGAAGATATCCAGAAATTTTTAAAAAATTTAGGGATGAAGGATATCTCTTTGAAATACTTTTTCTTGAGGCCTCTACAGACGTGCTGGTAAGGAGATATAGTCAGACTCGAAGAAAACACCCTCTCAGTGAAGAAAAAAATCTTCTTGAAGGGATTCAGACCGAGAGAGAGGCCCTGAAAGAACTGAGAGAAATTGCTGATCTAATTATTGATACATCAAATTACAACGTTCACGAATTAAAGGAGATCATCTTAAATCATGCCCTAAAGACAACACCTACAAAAAGGATGAAGATTTATCTTCTATCTTTCGGGTACAAATATGGTATACCCCGTGATGCAGACCTTGTTATTGATGTCAGGTTCCTGCCTAATCCTTACTTTGTTCAAGAATTAAAAAACCTTGACGGAACATATCCACAGGTCAAAAAATATATGAATAGGTGGAAAGAGACACATGGTTTTCTAAAGAAATATTTATCCCTCCTTAACTATCTTATCCCTCTTTATGAAAAAGAAGGGAAATCATCTTTAACCATTGCTGTAGGATGCACTGCAGGCACACACAGGTCAGTAGGTATTGCAGATACTATCTTCAGAGAACTCAAGAAAATAACAAATTCTATTTCGCTCACACATAGAGATATTGAATTAGACAAATGATGAAAAATACCCTTAATCAATCAAAGATACAACAGCTTATAAGAAAAGGAGTGAGGATTGACCGCCCGGAAACTATTACTATTGGAGAAGATGTATCTTGTGACCAGATATCAGATAACAGGGTTGTAATCCACTCCAGTTGTAAAATTTATGGCTCTCGTACCGTAATAATGTCCGGATGCGAAATTGGCTACGAGGGCCCTGTGACGATCGAAAACTGCCAGTTAGGTCCTGATGTAAAATTAAATGGAGGATTTTTTTCACAGTCAACATTTTTAGGAAAGACTACGTTAGGAACAGGTGCCCATATTAGGGGCGGATGTCTATTAGAAGAAGAGGCCAATGTCGCCCACACTGTGGGCCTTAAACAAACCATCTTGTTTCCTTTTGTTACCCTTGGGAGCCTAATGAATTTCTGTGACTGTCTAATGGCTGGGGGCACGGATAGAAAAAATCATAGTGAGGTTGGAAGTTCATATATTCATTTTAATTACACCCCGAATCAGGATAAGGCTACTCCTTCTCTTATTGGTGACGTTCCTAAGGGAGTCATGTTAAATCAGAGACCAATCTTTTTGGGTGGGCAAGGAGGATTAGTTGGGCCAGTGAGGATAGGATACGGAACGGTCATTGCTGCTGGAACCATCTATCGGAAAGATTTCATAAAAGGAGATGGCCTGCTGTTTGCTGGGTCTAATGTAAAAAAACAACAGCCTCTTCATTTTGGGCTTTATCCAGGGATCAAACGGATCATAACCAATAACATTAATTACATAGCAAATATTATTGCACTTAGGAGATGGTATATCGATGTTCGCTCTCTATTTTTCCTACGTAACCCGATAGAGAAAGCCCTTTATCAAGGTGCCTTGGAAAAGATAGAAATGGTAATTAGCGAAAGAATAAAAAGATTAAAAGAGGTTGCTGACAAAATGCCTCGATCAATTGAATTATATAAAAAAATGATGGAAAAACATGCCTTACAAAGACAACAAGATCTTAAAAAAGAATTCTTTGAACAATGGCCAAATATAGAAGGATTTTTAACGGATAGCTTTAAAAAAGAAGGAAATTTGGAAAAAAGGGATGAATTTTTAGATCTTATTCAACAAAAGATAGATGAAAAAGGGAAACCTTATATTGAGGTCATTAAGGGATTAGGTAATGCCGGGGCTGCCATAGGCACAGAATGGCTTCAAGGATTAGTTGATGAGATCACTAATCAGATACCAAATATTATTCCCTCTTTTGGATCTTAAAAGATTAAAGTAGGACGCAGATATTCTTTAAGATATTTAAAATCTTGATAATCTGCGTCCAAAAATGGGATTTCTATGCTTTCAAGTTACTTACTGAAGACTTATCTCATACTGCTCGAGATGAAAATCATTTTTAGCAATTATTGTAATTCGTCGATTAACTCTTTTTTCCAATTCCATAACGGAATATCTTTCTTCCTCCTTTAAAACTTTCTCTATCTCAGGATGTACCAAAACATATACCTTGCCCTCCTCCCCTAATACCCACTCTCTTTCCAGATCCCTAAAGATATCATAACAGATTGTAGAGGGCGATTTCAGCCGACCTCTCCCCTCACAGTATAAACAAGGTTCGGTTAAAAAGAGGTTTATATCTTCTTTTGTCCTTTTTCTCGTCATCTCAATCAGCCCTAACTCCGACATCTCAAGGACAGTGGTCCTGGCCCTGTCTTTTCCCAAGGCCTCTTTGAGTGTCATAAAGACCCTTTCCCTGTTTGCTTCCCTATCCATATCTATGAAATCAATGACAATGAGGCCCCCAATGTTTCGTAATCTCAGTTGATAGGCAATCTCCTTAACTGCCTCCAGATTTGTTTTTACAATGGTTTCTTCCAGGTTTCTTTTCCCTACATAACTTCCTGTATTAACATCGATAGAGGTAAGAGCCTCTGTTGACTCAATGACAATATATCCACCAGATTTCAACCATACCTTTTTATCTAAGGCCCTGTTTATTTCCATGTCAATGCCATAGGCATCAAATATAGGTTCTCTCCCTTCGTAGAGTTCAATAGAGTATCTAAGGTTTGGGGCAAATGTCTCTATGAATTCCAATATTGATTGATACTCCTCCTTTGAATCGATCACCAATCTATCAATCTCTTTGGTAAAAAGATCCCGCACAGCCCTTAAAGTAATCGTTAATTCCGTATGAAGAATGCTGGGGGCAGAAGACGTTTCTCTCTTTCTCTGAATATTCCCCCATAATTTAGTTAAAAACTCCATCTCGATTTTTAACTTTTCTTTAGGTGCCTGCTCGCTTACGGTTCTCACAATAAAACCTGCACCAGGTGGCCTTAATTTTTGCATAAGCTTTTTTAATCTCATTCTTTCTTTCTCATCTTCTATCCTGCGCGAAATACCAATGTGGTCAACGGTAGGCATATACACAAGGTGACGACCAGGAAGGCTAATGTGAGAAGTTGCTCGAGCACCTTTTGTGCCCAAAGGCTCCTTAGAAACTTGAACTAAGATATTCTGTCCCTCTTGCAAGAGACCTTCTATATTAATATCGCTTTCCTTTATAAAGCGCGTCCTCGAATTGATATCGGTCTCTAAATTATTCCCCTCATCTTCTTCTTGCAGCATAATCTGCTCCCAATGGTGAAGGTCGTTATAGACATCAGTGACATATAAAAAAGCTGGCTTATCAATACCGATATTTATAAAGGCCGCCTGCATTCCAGGTAAAACCCGTAACACCTTCCCAAGGTAAATATTCCCAACGAGCTCATGTTCAGCCCCTCTTTTTACATGGAGTTCAACCACTACTCCGTTTTCCACTAAGGCAACCCTCGTTTCATGTGGCCTTGCATTTATTACCAATTCATTGGTCATCATCAGACCTCAGATAATAATACTTGTTATTTTTAAAACCCTCATTCCCTCTATCTGACTGTCATGGAGAGTGAACACATTCTTTATAATCTCAGCAGGCTTCAGTTCCGGTCCTTTTCCATGTCTTAGAATTAACTCCAGCTCGCCATTGGATAACACTTGTAATTCCTTCACCTGAGATCGAATATCAACTATTTTTTCACCATTCCTGCGTTTCTTGACTGCTAAACAGGACTTTAACATCAAAAACCTATCCACAGCTTCTTTGTTGAAATATCCATTTGCCTGGACATGAAAATAGCTTTCTTTAATTCTGGGAGGAGGCTCCTTTATTCCTATCTCCTCCATAGAAATAACACTGATGCCAGATGGCAGTTCCTTATTAAGCTTTTTTATTGTGAGTGATGTATTTCGGATATTTTTAACCTGAACATCCACTATTTCGCTTAAGGATTCTGTTCCCACAGGGAGTGCTATTGCAAAGGAGACCTTTGGCATAGGATGATAGCCGCTAGAATACACCAAATCCATCCCGGCTCTTCTGAACGCCCTAATAAACACATTAATGAGCTCTAAGTGACTAAGATATTGGGTCTTTTCAAGTTTTGTAAAACATAGCCTATACCTTTTTCCTTGTTCGTTTGGTTGTTTAGGCTTCAGGCTTTCCTTTTCCTCCAAGGGATGCCAGGTATCAAATAACACTGGAGAAATATTATTGTCGCTACAGACTCCACAGTTCGAACAATACTCTCTGCAATCAGGTGTTGCTTTGCCCTCCATAGCCTTTTGCCACTCGCTCAGCAAAAACTCTTTGGATATGCCAGAATTGATATGTTCCCATGGCAAAATCTCATTATGCTCTCTTTCTCGAAGAAGGTAAAAATCTGGATCAAGATTGCACCTTTTCAAGGCCTTTTTCCAGATATCTATGTTAAATTGCTCACTCCAGCTGTCAAAACGTGCTCCCTTCTGCCACGCATCGAGTAATACCTTGGTTAATCTCCTATCACCCCTTGAAAAGATACCCTCTAACCAGCTCGCCTCTGGATTATTCCATTTGACCTTCACTCTATGGCTCTGCAGTCGTTGCCTGATAAAATTGATTCTTCGTTTACCTTCTTCAAGTTCAAGCTGGGGGAACCACTCAAAAGGAGTATGTGCCTTAGGAACAAAAGGGGAAATGCTTACATTTAACACATGTCCCTTTCTTCCTTGAGGCCCTAATCTGGAAATCTTTTTGCTTAATTCAACAATGGAAATAAGATCACTATCCTCCTCAGAAGGAAGGCCTATCATAAAATAAAGCTTGAGTAGGTTCCAGCCTCCCTCATAAATCTCCTTAGCTGAATGTAAAATCTGATCCTCTTTCAATCCCTTATTAATAATATCTCTCAGTTTCTGGCTCCCAGCTTCAGGTGCAACGGTAAAACTAGTCTTCCTGACCTTCTTTATCTCCTTCATCAATAAAGAAATGGCTGTATCAATCCTTAATGAAGAGAAACTAAT
>Ga0307427_1001801_pt1 | contig 10650 bp, 5 predicted proteins | sample SalMarWE160190MG_FD_202162 | JGI IMG/M metagenome (GOLD analysis project Ga0307427, IMG submission 202162) | Salt marsh sediment microbial communities from the Plum Island Ecosystem LTER, Massachusetts, United States - WE1603-190 | ecosystem: Environmental > Aquatic > Marine > Intertidal zone >... | reverse complement strand
CCGCCGCCGATCGTCTGCCGGCAACGAAGCCCCAGGGCGTGATCCTGGCGGGCGGGCCGGGCGACCCGCGGGCGCTTCAGGAGGTGGTCGAGACCGTCAAGGGCCTGCTCGGCAAGACGCCGGTACTGGGGATCGGCCTCGGCCACCAGGTTCTGGCACTTGCGCTCGGCTGCACCGTCGAACGGATGCGGGTCGGTCATCACGGCGTCAACTACCCGGTCAAGGATGTGACGGGTGGCCCGGCCGCCATCACGGCTCAGCATCACAGTTACGTCGTGGCCCGAGACAACCTGCCGGCCGGCGCCCAAGTGACGCACGTGAACCTGAACGACGAGACGGTCGAGGGTATCTGCAGCAAGACCGCCGGCGCCCGGGGCGTTCAGTTCCATCCCACGCGCGACGAGATGGACCAGCCGAGCCCGATCCTGCGGCAGTTCTGCGAGTCGGCATAGGGAGGCACACGCCGGTGCCGAAGCGAACGGATATCAAGAAGATCCTGATCATCGGGTCGGGCCCGATCGTCATCGGCCAGGCCTGCGAGTTCGATTATTCGGGGTCTCAGGCGTGCAAGGCCCTGAGAGAAGAGGGCTACGAGGTGGTCCTGATCAACTCGAACCCGGCCACGATCATGACGGACCCGCGGATGGCCGACCGGACGTACATCGAGCCGATCACGGCCGAGGCCGTCGAGAAGATCATCGCGAAGGAGCGGCCGGACGCCGTCCTGCCGACCCTCGGCGGCCAGACCGGTCTGAATGTGGCCGTGTTCCTGGACCGGGCCGGGGTCTACAAGCAATACGGGGTCGAGGTCATCGGGTGCAGCCCCGACGCGATCGCCCGGGCCGAGGACCGCAACCTGTTCAAGCAGGCGATGCTGGAGATCGGGCTGGCGGTGCCCGACAGCGGCATCGCCACGAGCGTGGAGGAAGGGACGGCGATCGGGCAGCGGATCGGGTTCCCGCTGATTCTTCGACCGGCGTTTACGCTGGGCGGCTCGGGCGGGTCGACCGCCTACAATCTGGAGGAACTCGGCGACTGTCTGACCCACGCCCTCACGACCAGCCCGGTTGGCCAGGTCCTGGTCGAGCAATCGGTCCTCGGGTGGAAGGAGATCGAGTTCGAGGTGATGCGCGACTGCGCCGACAACGTCATCATCATCACCTCGATGGAGAACGTGGACGCGATGGGCGTGCATACGGGTGACTCGATGGTTGTGGCCCCGTCGCAGACGCTTTCTGCGAAGGAGTACACCGAGTACACGAACCTGTGCCGGCGGATCATCCGGAAGATCGACGTGACGGGGGGCGGCATCAACATCCAGTTCGGCGGCAATCCCGACGACGGCGGCATCGTCATCATCGAGGTCAACCCGCGCCTGTCGCGCTCGAGCGCCCTGGCCTCGAAGGCAACGGGGTTCCCCATCGCGCGGGTCGCGACGAAACTGGCCGTCGGCCTGACCCTTGATGAGATCACCAACGACGTCACAGGCAAGACGCTGGCGTACTTCGAGCCGACGGTGGACTATTGCGTGTTCAAGGTGGCGCGGTTTACGTTCAAGAAGTTTCCGCAGGCCGACCCGACGATCAACACGTCGATGAAATCGGTTGGCGAGGCGATGTCGATCGGCCGCACGTTCAAGGAAGCCCTCCAGAAGGGCCTGCGGAGCCTTGAGATCGGCCGTTACGGACTGGGGTTCGACGGCAAGGACCACCTCGTTCCTGAACCGAAGGACGACGCTCAACTGGCGTACAAACTGGTCACGCCGAACGACGCGCGGCACTTCTACATCGCGTATGCCCTGCGGAAAGGGTGGAGCGTAGAGAAGGTGGCCGATCTGACGAAGATCGACCGGTGGTTCATTCAGAATCTCCAGGAGATCATGGATATGGCGGAAGAGATCGCACGGCATCGCGGTCCCAAGGGCCTGAAGAAGATGCCTGCGGACGTGTTGCGGCGGGCCAAGCGAGACGGGTTCTCCGACGTCCAGATCGCCCACCTCACCGACTCGCGCGAGACCGACGTCGCGGGCGAGCGGAAGAAGCGAGGCATCAAGCCTTCCTACAAACTGGTTGACACCTGCGCGGGCGAGTTCGACGCCAACCGGCCGTACTACTACTCCACGTACGAGCCGGTCGATGAAAACCGCATCACCCGCAACAAGAAGATTCTCATCCTCGGCGGCGGGCCGAACCGCATCGGCCAGGGCATCGAGTTCGACTACTGCTGCTGCCACGCCAGTTTCGCCATCAAGGAACTCGGCTGCGAGGCCATCATGGTCAACTCCAACCCCGAGACCGTCTCGACCGACTACGACACGTCCGACAAACTGTACTTCGAACCGCTGACCCGCGAAGACGTCCTGGCGATCATCGACGCCGAACAGCCCGAGGGCGTCATCGTCCAGTTGGGCGGCCAGACGCCGTTGAACCTGGCCGTCCCGCTTGAGGAGGCCGGCGTCCGCATCCTCGGCACCAGCCCCGATTCCATCGACCGGGCCGAGGACCGCGAACGGTTCAAGCAGTTGCTCGGCAAACTCGGCCTGCTCCAGCCGCCCAACGGCACCGCCTTCTCGAACGACGACGCCAAGGCCATCGCGGCCGACATCGGCTACCCGGTCGTGGTCCGGCCGTCGTACGTCCTGGGCGGACGCGCGATGGACATCGTGTACGACGCCACCGAACTCGAGGGCTACATGGCCCAGGCCCGGATCGCCTCGGACGTCTCGACCGACCACCCGATCCTCATCGACAAGTTCCTCGAAAACGCCATCGAGGTCGACGTCGACGCCGTGGCCGACGGCCACACGTGTGTCATCGGCGGCATCATGGAGCACATCGAACCGGCGGGGGTCCACAGCGGCGACTCGGTTTGCACCATCCCGCCCATCACACTGACCGCTGAGATCGTCGGGGAACTCACGCGCCAGACCAAGGCCCTGGCCATGGAACTGGGCGTCGTGGGCCTCATGAACGTCCAGTATGCCATCCGCGGCGACACGATTTACGTGCTCGAGGTCAACCCCCGGGCCAGCCGCACCGTCCCGTTCGTCTCCAAGACCATCGGTGTGCCGCTGGCGAACATCGCCACGAAGGTCATGCTCGGCAAGACGCTTGAGGAACTGGGCTTCACGAAGGAAGTGACGGTCGAGCACATGGCCGTCAAGGCCCCCGTCTTCCCCTTTGCGCGCTTCCCGGGCACGGACGCCGTGCTGGGGCCGGAGATGAAATCGACCGGCGAGGTCATGGGCATCGACTCGTCGTTCGGCATGGCCTTCGCCAAGAGCCAGCAGGGCGCGGGCCACGTCGTGCCGATGGAGGGGACCGTCTTCATCTCCGTCCGCAACAACGACAAACGCGACGTCATCTTCATCGCCAAAAAACTGGAGGACCTGGGGTTCAACCTGGTGGCCACCGAGGGGACGGCGGCGGCGCTGGCGCACAACGACGTGACCGTGAAAGCGCTTCGGAAGGTGTCGGTCGGCAGGCCGAACGTCCTCGACCTGATGAAGAATCACGAGGTGAGGCTGATCATCAACACGGTCAGCGGCAAGCACCCGCGCATCGACGAGATTCACATCCGGACGCACGCCATCGCGAACAACATCCCGCTCATCAGCACCCTGAGTGCCGCCGCAGCCTTTGTCAACGGCATCGAGGCCCTGAAGAAGCGCGGTATCAGCGTCAAACCGCTCCAGGAATACGGGCCGCAGGCCTGACACTACAGCGCCACTTAGGCATTTCGCGCGGTGGGTCTGCGTCCGTCTTTAGCATGTCATTCCGAGCGAGCGAAAAAGAGTCGAGGAATCTCGCGGTTATCACGGCACAACGGCAACGGCGAGACCCCTCGACTTCGCTCGGGGTGACAAATAACTTCGCTCGGGGTGACAAATAACTTCGCTCGGGGTGACACACAAGAAATGGCCTGACTGAAAGTTCACCGCCTGAAAGGCGGTGGGGCTAAACCAAGTGCACGAAACCTAAACGCCGCCGGGCAAGGCGACGGCTCGCCGTTACGCTTCCGCGCTGTCCGGTTTGTCCGACATGGCCACGCAGGCCTGGTTGGCCCACTTGATGGACTCATTGAAGATGGGCGGCACCACGCTCTCGTCAACGTTCAGTTGGCCGGCGTGGTTCGAGAACTTATCCCAGTCGCCCCGCTCGTAAGACGCAATCAGGTCGTGCACCCACCGGAAGGGGCAACTGCCGCCAAGCAAAGCCGTCTTGATCTGGTCATCCAAGGGCAACTTCGTCAAGACGTCCGACATGGGCGTGTCGAGTACGGCGTCCATCATCGAGAACATGCCCATGAGGAACAGTTCGGAGGCATGTTTGTGCATTCCACTGGCGGGGGCGATGCCTTCGCCCATCTTGGCCCGCGTCATCGCGCGGTAGAACAACTCGTTCGGCTTGTCGGTTCCCATATCCCGCAGCGAGATCAGGGCGAACCACTTCCGGACCTCCTTGGGCCCGAGCCAGACCAGGGCGTGCCGGATCGAGGCCACCTTGTGCCGGAGCCCGAACCAGGCCGAGTTGATGAACCGCAGCAGTTTGTACGTCAAGGCCACGTCCTGTTTGATGATCTCCTCGGTCTCATCCACGGAAATCTCGGGCCGGTTCATCTGCTCCAGAAGCCTGAGCCGCGCCAGTTTGTTCGCCGAGATGTCCTTGCCTTCGTGAATGGTCGGCTTGGCGAAGAAATAGCCCTGGAAGTACGTGTAGCCGTCGGCCTCCGCCCTGCGGAACTCCTCGTCCGTCTCCACCTTCTCCGCGAGGGCCTTGATCTTGCGGTCGTTCAACACGCCGGCCACGCGTTTCTGCTCTTCCGGCGGTGTGGCCATGAAATCAATTTTCACGATGTCGGCCAGGTCCAGCAGAGGGTGGTTGAGATCGGTGAGGACAAAATCGTCGAGCGCCAGCGTGTACCCGGCGTCTTTGAGTCTGCGGCAGGCGGCCGTCACCTCCTCATCGGGCTCGATGTTCTCCAGCACCTCGACGGTGATCTGGTCGGGCGGCAGGAGGTTGGCAACATCCTGCAACAGGAGATTGCGGGTGAAATTGACGAACCCGCGCTGCCCCGCCGTCAGTTCATCCAACCCGATGGTCGTGAAACTGTTGGCGATGACGTCCAGCGTGGCGGCGTCGCCGTCGGTCCCGTCGTACTGGTTCTGCCGGCCGGAACGGAACAGCAACTCGTAGCCGTGCACGTTCTTGGCTCGGTGAAAAATCGGCTGGCGGGCCACAAAGACCGAGGTGGTTACATCGGTAGCCGGCATCCCGGAACCCCCACACCAGGCGCAATCACGATTCGTGACCGGTCGGGCGAATCGCCCCCTTTGTGGCGTGCCCGACGGTCCCCCAGGTTTCAGGCAGATCCATCCAGCATCCTGTAAATCGGCACGCCGCAGGCAATACCTTGAACTCTTTCGTCATGCGAAAATGAAGAAACCGCGGGCCGCCCTCCCCATGTTATCTGTTCGGATACAGCCTCACCGCTGCCGCATCGGCCTCTTCCAAGCCAACTCGCAGCCCGCAACACCGTTACAGCAGACTTCCGAAGACACTCTTGATATCCAGTTTGTCACCGGTGGCTGCCTGGAGTTTCAGGAGCCTGGCAAAAAGTTTCTTGATGATCGGTTTGCTTTGCGGCTTGCCGGCGAGATCGACCATCTCGTCGGGGTCTTTTCTCAGGTCAAACAACAGGACCTTCTTGCACTTCGGATACAGCAGCAGTTTGTGCCCGTCCATGGTCACCATCCGCTGGACCGACAGGTATCCGCCATAGATGGCATCGTAACTGCTCTGCCGCTTGCCGCGAATGATCGGCATCAGGCTGCGGAACTCCACGTGATCGGGTTGGGGCACGCCGGCGAGTTCCAGCGTCGAGGGCATGATGTCCTGAAGGTAGACCGGGGTATCGAGCGTCTTGCCCCCCGCGATGCCCGGGCCGGTGACCATGAGCGGCACGCGCACGGAGTGGTCGAAGAGATTCTGCTTGCCGAACAGCCCGTGGTGTCCGACCGCGAGTCCGTGGTCGGCCGAGAAGAAGATGTACGTGTTGTCGGCCTTGCCGGATTTCTCCAGGGCGTCGAGGATCCGCCCGACCTGGGCGTCCATGTGGCTGATGATGGCGTAGTACTCCTGGCGATTGACCTTGACGGCGTATTTCGTGCGAGGAAACGGCCCGAGTTTCTCGTCTCGCAGCCCCTTGCCGCACCCGATCGAGTCCTTGTAAGGATACTCCGGCAGAAAGTTGGCCGGGATCCTGATCTCCTCCAGCGGATACTTATCGACGTACTCCTTTGGCGACTGGCGCGGATCGTGCGGGGCGTTGAACGCAAGGTACATGAAAAACGGATCGTCGCTCCGGGCGGCCTGCTCGATGAACGACACGCCATGGTCGCCAACCACTTCCGACCAGTGCTTGCCCCCCTGCCAGTATCCGCCGAACGTCGGGTCCGACGGGCTCCAGGGATCCTTCTCGCCCTCGATCGGGCGGTTGTAGCCTTGCTTGGTCTGCTTGGGCATGCCGGGGCGAGGGTCTTTGGCCACGTCGAAGGCCTTTTCCGGATCGGCCTTGACGTGCCACTTGCCCGTCATGTATGTTTTGTAGCCGGCCTTCTTCATGTACTCCGACCAGAAACGTCCGGCGGCGCGTTCCTTCTCGGCCTCACCGTAAACCTTCTGCGCGTGCCACAGAAAACGTCCGGTATTGAGCATGCAGCGGCTGGCAATGCAGACCGCACCGCTCCAGGAGCCCTGGTTATAGGCATGGGTGAACGTGACGCCGTTCCTGACGAGTCTGTCGAGGTTCGGCGTCTCAACCTCATCGTAACCCAGTGCGCAGATCGATTCGTAGGTCTGATCGTCTGCGAAGATAAAAAGTATGTTCGGCCTGGGCGGCTTGGCGGCCGCATGCAGGCCCTTGCCCGCCAACGCCATCGCTGCAGCGCCAGCGCCGACCGTTCTGAGAAAATCTCGTCGCTTCATCTGTTCTTCCTTTCCGGGTATATCGCCGTTCGACCGAGACCGTCACCGGGCATTTGCAGTAATCGTATCCGATGCGGTGCGCCGGGCAAGCCGAATCCGGGGTCTGGGCGGCGGTCCATCGGCCTCGAACCGCGCCAAGGGTGAGGCCGGAAGGCCGGAAACACGCTCTTCGCCGTGGCCACCACGTAGCTTCCCCGTCGGTATCCCTTGGCCGCCATGCTTTCGCTCGCGAAAGCACGCCCTCATCGCCACCTGCGCCGGGGCGTGCCCCGGCAACCATCTGTCACCCCGAGCGCAGTCGAGGAGTCTCGCCGTTGTCGTCACCGTTCGTTCCGCCTTCCGCTTTCCGACTTCCGATTTCCAGAGGCCGTTGCTGTTCGCCGTTCATTTCCCCGACGTTCCGGCATGTTATTCCTCTTGACGCGCATGCCATCGGGGATTACTGTGTAACCACGATAGGAAAGCCTTCCGGGCAAGGGCCTCGGACGAGTTATGTATCACGGCCGCGGAACTCAAGTGTTCGTGTAGCCCGATGCGCTTGAGAATGAAGATGAGGCCTCTTGACGCGAACGACGCAGGCTTGCGGCAGGATTCTAGGCGCCCAATACTGGATTCGCAGAGTGGGTACCGTGGAATGGGTATTGCGTGCCCAGAAATCGCCAGAATTCTGAGAATTGCGCGAACGGCTGGCAGAGATGGAAGGACACACACATGAACTTGCGGACGCTCTTCAGGCAGTGGCCGGCCGTGCTGGTCGGGTTGGCCCTAGTTGCCTGTACAAGCTTGCCGGCCCAACCGGCCACTTCCCAGGCACCCTCCTCCGGGGCCTCACCCAGCACTATTCAGGCATTGGTTTCCCTGGTACAGGACGTAGTGAACATCCTCTTCTTCCTGATCATTGGCGCAGTTGGGATCCTGAGCTACCTGCAAGCCCGGAAGACCTTGTTCACGCCTATGAAAACGGAGACTTTCAAGTACCAGCTCAAGCTGTTTGAAGACGTTCTCCTGTTTGTCCAGACTGACTATGAGGCTGACACTGGCGCAAAGTTTGACATGCAACGGATTCTCGGCCTGAACGCCCAGGACGTATGCGAGACATATGCGAAGCATTTCTTCGGGGACAAACTCAAGATGAACGAGGCGCAACGCGAAGCGCGCACCAAGCAACTTGTAGGTGCGCTCGTCAAGGAGCAACACTTGCGGCTTATCACCGACCCGGTTGCAGCGAACGGGACACAACAGCAGGATGAATCCTCGCAGCACCCCACGAACCCGGCGGTCGTGCTTGGGCAATGGCAGAAGTACGATATGCCGGGGATTGGGTATACGGCAGAGTTTGTCAAACAGACGCAGAGGCTGCGCCAGCTGAAAGCATCGCCGGTAATGCCAACGCGCCTGCGAGAACTCATCGAAGGATACGAAAGAGCAGTTTCCCAGAATCTGATGGCCGTGGGCGAGGTGTTGACGGAGAGTGCAAGGGAATTCCCGGATAAATACCCTACGCCGCAAGCCCTCGCGAAAGCGGACTTCAGTTGGATATGGAACCGTTACAACAGCAAACGAGAGAAGCTGGACGAGCCTACAGAAGAAATCCGCCGGTACGTAAGCGAGTACCTCCGCGTTGACCAAGTTGGCGCCTAGGTCACCTGCGCGCAGGATTCTGGGGATTCCGGGGACACCCATACCCGCCCTCGTGTCAAGGGCGATCTTGCCCCGCCCGTGCGTCGCCGTGGCCCGATGGGGAAGGTGAGTCCACGGAGTCGTTCGCTGTTGTCGTTGTTGTCGTTTCCCTGGTGAAGAGTCGTGGCTGTTGTCTTTGCTGTTGCTGCATCGCGTGCCTTCCAGGCGCCCAGTCGCACCGTGTCCGAGGGCCATCGTTCGGACCGTGCACTATCATTGTCGCGCGTCGTACGGGCCGAATCCGTCGTAGGGTGGGTGCTCGGCACCCACGCGCCGGTCTGAAGCCGCAGGGCAGGGGTGGGAGTCCGAACATGGTCACCCTTCGGGATGGCCATGCCACCCGCCGCACCTCAACCAGGAAATGCGGGCTTGCAACAGTCGGATGTGGCAACGATTTCTGGCATGGGACGATTTCCTGCGGCTTGGCCGCACGAGCCGGGGTTTATCCCCGGCGCATCCTGGCCGGCGCCGCCGCCAACGACCGCCGGGCATAAAGCCCGGCGCTACAACCGCCTGCGATCGCCAGAAAGAATTGCACACCCCAGCAACCAACACCCGCAGGTTGCACGAAACTCGACCGGCCGGTACAGTGAACCCGTGGCCCCCGAACACCGGTCCCTGGAGGAAGCCAAATGTTCGAGCGAACCGCCGTGGCATTCTGCATCGGCGCATCGGTCCTGTGCCTCCTCGCGTGCCCGCTTGCCGCCGCCGCGCAACGAACCGAGACGTGCGGCTGTGAGGCCAACCCCACCGGCGACCCCATCGGCGGCGGCCCGGGCTACCGGCGCATCGTCCCGCCGCCCGCCTCGCAGGTGAAAACGGCGGAACGGTTCGTTGCCGCACTCGCCAACGCAAAGGCCGGCGACGTCGTGTACGTGGCCGACGACGCCGAGATCGACCTGTCGGGCAAGGAGAACCTGACGGTTCCCGCCGGCGTGACGCTCGCAAGCGGTCGCGGGCGCGGCGGCTCCCAAGGGGCACTGCTCTTCAGCAACCAACTCAAGACGTTTCCGCTCATCCTCGTTGGCGGAGAGAAGGTGCGGGTAACGGGCCTCAGACTACGCGGGCCGGACCCCGGGCGGCGGACCGACCAGATGCGCCGACTCCATCGCGAAGGCAAGTATTACAGCATCCCCAACAGCCGCGGCATCCAGGCATCGCATCCCGGCCTGGAGGTGGACAACTGCGACCTGTCCGCCTGGAGCCATGCCGCCGTCTTCTTGCGCAAAGGCGCGTCGGGGGCACACATCCATCACAATACGATGCACCACAACCAGCGGAGCGGACTGGGGTACGGCGTGTGTCTCGACGAGTCGACCGCCCTCATCGAGGCCAACCGATTCGATTGGTGCCGCCATCACATCGCCGCCACCGGACGGCCCGGGACGGGGTACGAGGCGCGGTACAACCTCGTCCTGGAGAACGCCAACGGTCACAGTTTCGACATGCACGGCGGCCGCGACCGAAAAGACGGGACCGACATCGCCGGCGACTGGCTGAAGATCCACCACAACACGTTCCGCGCCCCCAGCGTCGCCGCCGTCGTCATCCGCGGCCGCCCCACCGGCCGCGCCGACATCCATCACAACTCGTTCCACCACGCCGTGCCCGACAAGGCCGTCCGCCAGACCAACGCCACGGGGAACCTGCACGTGTACGAAAACGTGTACAGGAAAGGACAAGTTCATGAGCCAAAAGCGGGGAGCCTGAAAGGCTCCCATTCGTCAGCCCAGGGCAACGCCCTGGGACTTCGATGAGGTCCCCCGTGCCAAGCCCTGAAAGGGCGTTACAAACGGCTCTTGCGCCCTTTCAGGGCTTCCTTCCTCTGCGACCCGTTCCGCGCAGCGGCCTTCCCAGGCCGCCGCGAACGCAGTTTAGGTTCCGTGCACCTGGTTTAACCCCACCGCCTTTGAGGCGGTGAACTTTCAGTGAGGCCGTTTGTTGTGTGTCACCCCGAGCGAAGTCGAGGGGTCTCGCCGTTGCC
>Ga0307427_1001798_pt1 | contig 10662 bp, 5 predicted proteins | sample SalMarWE160190MG_FD_202162 | JGI IMG/M metagenome (GOLD analysis project Ga0307427, IMG submission 202162) | Salt marsh sediment microbial communities from the Plum Island Ecosystem LTER, Massachusetts, United States - WE1603-190 | ecosystem: Environmental > Aquatic > Marine > Intertidal zone >... | reverse complement strand
CGGCCGACCCGTGCTGGGACGGCTACAAGACCGTGGCACTCGCCGGGGGAAAGGCCTCCGTCACCCTCCGGCACGACGGCGAGAACCTCTACCTGGCCTATAAGAGACCGGCGGCTGCCGACCCGAAAGGGAAGCCCGTCCGCTGGAAGGCCGCGGCCAAGGGCAGCGACGCCCAGGTGTGGCGCGACGACTCGTTCGAGGTGTACCTGAGCAACATCCCCCGCGACGCCAGGACCGCCGCCGACCGGTGCCTGCACCTGGGCGTCTCGGCGTCGGGCGCCCGCTACGATGCGCTGTGGACGTACGCCACGCCGCGTCTGCCCGTGTGCGACATTCCCCGTCTCGACGCCGAGATCGACGGCAAGACCGGCGATTGGGGTGAGGAGGGCCTGAAGGTGGTGTCGCGTCCCGGGCCGCACGGCAAACTGCGCGCAGCGAACGACTTCGACCCATCTTTCAGGATCGCCTGGAACGATCGAGGCCTGCTGCTGCTGGTGCAGGTCAAGGACAACGTGGTCCACGAATGGGAGGACACGTCCGCGCTGACGCTGGGCGACTCGGTCGAGGTCTTTCTGGCGCCGAAACTCGGCGCCCGCGAGGGCTACCGGTGCGTCCTCACGCCGGGCTCGGCCCCGAAGCACGAGGGGCGATGCCATCTTTCGCACTATGGAAAAACAAAGACGGGCGGGAACCTGGCCGCCGAGGTCGCAGCGAGCAAAACGCCGGACGGGTACGTCCTGGAAGCCCTGCTGCCCTGGACGAACCTGAAGGTCGCTCCCCGCGCCGGAGGCGAGGTCGCCATGCAACTCCTCGCCACCGACGACGACGCCAAGGGCGACCGGCACCGGTTCCGAGCCCTCTGGCACCAGGCCGGCGACCCCAGAAAGGACCCGTTCGCGTACCAGCGGTTCCGCCTGGCGGCCAAACCGAGCGAACCGATCGCGTTCAAACGGGGCAAGAAAAGGGGCAGGGACGGGCTGTACGGCGCCGTCCCGCCGCATCCGCTTCCGACGGACCTGCCGCCTCTCGGCGCGGGCGGCGAAGACGCCGACCACGCCGGCGCCTGGACGAGCGCCGCGCGGGCCGACGCCAAGGCCCTCATCGTCGAACTGGCCGTTCCCTGGAAGACCCTGACGGACGCGGGCCTGGGCCGCACGGACCTGATGATCGACCTCGAAAGCCGCGGGCCGCTGCGTCGGCCTCCGCTCATGCGCCGCGGATTCGAACGCATCATCGTGGTTCCCGAGGACAGGGCCGCACCGAAGACCCTTTCCGTCCGGCTTCACTTCGCCGAACTCGAGGACAGGGGGCCCGGCGAGCGCGTCTTCGACGTGAAACTCCAGGGGAAGGTGGTCCTGAAGGACTTCGACGTGGTCAAGGCCGCCGGCGGCAGGGGCCGCGCCGTGGTCAAGCAGTTCGACGGCATCGCCGCCACCGGGGCGCTCGCGGTGGAATTGGCGCCCAAGGCGGGGGAAGTCACGGCGTCAACCGCCCCGATCATCAGCGGTATCGAGGTCACGGCCGGCGGCCGGTGAGGGTACGTATCCGGCCGAGGAGCGCGTATCCGGCCGGACCCGACGATGGCGGCGGCGTCAGGCTTCGGCCGGCGGTGGCGCGTTTCGTCCTTGACTTTCACGGCCCCCAACCGGATACTGCCCCGCTGTTGGGAAATCTTCCCAACGACGTGGGCGGTTGCCTGTGTCCCCCCTCAGGCGCCGCCCCGCTTTTTTCGTAGGATTTTAGTTTTGGCCTTTCGCGCGGTGGGTCTCCTGACCCACCGCGTTTGCGTTTCAGGGCACGAGCCTTTGATCCCGCCCTTGACATTACATCGCCAGGACGTATCTCCAAGACATGTCCCATAACCGCCGAGCGCGTGCCCCCATCACCACGGACGGGCTGTCCGTTGGGCGATCCGCACTCTGTGTTGCGTCTCCAGAAGATCCGTCACAGCCGCCACAGGTACATGGTAACCGCGAAGATGGCCCAATAGGCCACTGCTGCCACCAGCAGGGTCGCGCGCGGGCCAATCGGCAGGCGGGCAATGGACGCCTGTCTGCGGAACATCGCCAGGATCACCGCCAACACGGCCACGAGCACGACGACCACGATGACCGTGATGGCGGGCTGAAGCGCCGCCGGCAGCGACTTATCGACCACAAGCGTCCCCGCGATGATGCGGTTGGCCGTCTCGACGCCTCTCGAGTCGGCCAGGGCCCCCTTCAAGTACGGAAGGCGCGGGGTCATCTTGAGGATGGTCTTGATGAAGTGAGCGCCCGCCATGGTCGGGACCAACATCAAGGCAAAGGCTTTGGCCGACTCGCCCGGCGGCGTCCGCCCGAGAAGCCTGGCCAGGACGGTCACCACCAGGAACAGGGCGACCGGGAAGACGACAAACATCACCACCGCGCCGGCGAAACCCGCCGCCGGTCCCGTCAGGCCCAGGGCCGCGACGACTTGATTCGGCGCCCATTTCACGACGGCCTTCGACGGGGCCCATTCCGACAGGTCCTCATAGATGACGAAGGCGCAGACGATCATGATGAACCCGACCTGCGCGGCCGTCAGACGGAGCGGCCGGAAGAAATCGGCGAACGGTCGGCGCACCGACAGCCGCAGGTTGTCGTTCGGGCACACCTTCAGACAATGCGTGCAGAGCAGACAGTCGCGGTTCGTCGCGATCTTCGGCGGATACAGGTCGCTGGTGCACGAGTGGCCGAGGAGGTCGTAACGCTTCTTCTTCGCCACGCAGTCCTTCGTTTTGCATTCGTCGCACACCGACTCGTCGGCCGCACGCCATTCCAGCACGGAACAGTGGGAGTACAGGCCGAGCAGATGGCCCACCGGGCAGACATACGAACAGAACGCCCGCTTCTCGAACACCAGTCCCACCACCGCCGCCGCCGCCAGCAGCACAAGCATGTACACCGCCATCCGGTGAGGCACCCGATGGATCGCCAACGTATGCACGCCCACCAGCACAACGAGGAGATAGAAGATCGTGATCACCCAGCCGCTTCTCATGAAGGGCGTGGCCTTGCGCTTCAACCCGATTCGGGCGGCCAGCGACGTCACCAGTTCCATCGGGCACACCGTGCACCAGACCCGGCCGAAGAGCACCGCGCCGCCGATGACCAGCGGCCACCAGAACGCCCACACCAGCATATTCGCCAGGTTCGTGTTCCGCACCACCTTGGCGAAGGCGGCGTCCGGCGCATGGACGCCGAGGCCGCGCCAGATAATCAACGCAAACACCGCCAGCAGTACGACCTGGGCCGCCAGCGGAAACCACCACGACTTCAGCAGATTCCGCAGCGGGCGAAACCGCAGCAAGTTCATCCGGAGGGACCTTTCATATAGGCGATCACCCGATTATCGCCCCGCCCCGGCTCCCGTCAACGTTTCTCGCGCCAGTATGCACCAACGTCTTGGATGCCGGAGCCAAAGCGGTTTGCCCGCCGCGCGGGATCGCGGGAAGAGGCGCTGTAGTATTAATGCACCCGCCGGAACGTGCTCGAGTTTCCGGCCGCACACCTTGCAGCCGCCCACACGGTGCGCATAATGGCGGCGGCGTGATCGACGAACCTGAGACGGGAGGTGTTCGATGAACCCGCTGACCCGCAGGGGAATGCTCGCGGCGCTGGGCACATCGTCGTTGCTGGGCGCGGCTGCCGGCCGATCGTCCGGCGCCTCTGGAGGCGCGGCCCAAGCCGACCGGCTGCCGCACGGCGCGCCCGCTACGCAGCGCGACAGGAAGGAGTGTGCCCGGCTCAAGGCCCTCGACCTGGACGACCCGAAGACGGTCGCCAAGCGCAAGGAGATGGCCGTCGCGAAGATCGGCGATCTGACCTTCGGCCGCCTGATGAGCGGCAGCAACCTCATCAGCATGAACATGCACGCCAGGGACCTGGACTACGTCCGCACCCTGGCGGCCCACTACAACACCGAAGACAGAGTCTTCATGACGATGAAGAAATGCGAGGAACTCGGCGTCAACGGCATCGTCCTGAAGGACCACAACTTCAGGCAGTTCCGGCTGTCGAAGTACTGGACCGAGTGGGGCGGCAAGATGAAGTGGATCGCCGACGTCATCACCGCGGACATCACGAAGTTCGAGGCCGCGCTCCAGAGGCACCTGGAACTCGGCGCGGCGGCGGCCTATGTGTGGGGCGGCGCCAGCGACATCTGGTACCACCAGAAGAAGCCGGGCCACATCGTCAAGGCGTTCGAGATGATCAAGGCAACCGGCGTGCCCGCCGGGATCGCGGCACACCGGCTGGAGCCCATCGCCTTCTGCGCGAAGGAAGGCCTGGACCCCGACTTCTACATGCTGACGCTGCACCACGACCGGTACTGGTCGGCCCATCCCAGGGCGAACCGGCGGTTCCTGGAGATGTTCCAGAAGGAATCCCCGGATCACGCATACTATCATGACAACATGTTCTGTCACAACCACGAGGAGACGGTGGCGTTCATGCAGGACGTCAAGGTTCCCTGGATCGCCTACAAGGTTCTGGCTGCCGGCGCCATCCCGCCGAAAGACGGCCTCACGTTTGCCTTCAAGAGCGGCGCGGACTTCGTCTGCCTGGGCATGTTCGACTTCCAGGTGGCCGAAGACGTCAAACTCACCCGCCAAGCCGTTGCCGCCGCGAAAAACCGCAAACGTCCCTGGATCGGACCGGCATAGAAACTCGCGGGTGGCATGGTCATCCCGCCTATTTCAACGCCGCCACTTGTTGTTCCGTTAGGGCCCGGTCGAAGAACCTCACCTCGTCGATGATGCCCGTGGCCGCAACATTGCTGGGGCGGGCGCCGATCCACAGCGGGAAGTCGTTCTTGGCCGGCGGACCGGCCAGGGCGCCCTGGGCATCCTTCACCCCGTCCACGTAGAACGTGACGGTCTTACCGTCATTGACGCAAACCACCAGGTGCCACTGGTCGTCGGCAACCTTCTTGCTGCCCTCCAGGAGGAAACGCGGCTCGCCCTCCTCCTGGTAGTTCAGGATGCCGCTAAGGGCGCCGTCCATCCTCACCCAGATGTCCAGGTTCCGGCACTCCCTGGCCTCCGGGTAAATGGGACCGCCCCGCCAGACGATGTACTGGTAGTCGCCTGTGTCCTTGAGCCTGACCCAGGCCGCAAACGTGTACTGGGTCGAACTCAGGTAGGGTGCGCTGTCAATGAGCACGTACCCCTTTCCGTCGAATCTGACGGCCTTGCCGCTCTTGCCGTCCGTCCACTTCAGGCCGTCCTGGATCCGGCCGTGATTGGGGCCGACGGTGTTCTTGGCGCGGTCGCCGCTGCCTTCGTCGAAGGTCCAGCAGCCTTTCAGGCCCATGGCCTTGGCCTTGTAGAGGGCCGTGCCGCAGCCGCCCGCCAGAAGCAAACCCACCGATAATAGACATGCCACGCCGATCATCCACGTCGTTCTCATAGCGTCACCTCCCTGAAATGAACGGCCCGTTACCTGACGAAGTTACCGCCCTGCCATACCAGCAGGACCAGCACGCCATTGGCGACACACACCTTATCTCGCGTTCAAAGCCGTTGCCGTTTGCCGTTAGCCCCGTAACCGCCGTTCTCTGCGTTCCGCTCCCTTGCGGTCGCGGCTCGGAACGGGCCGTTGCCGTTGCCGTTCGTTCCGCACTCCGCGTTCCGCATTCCGCATTCGAACGGGCCGTTGCCGCTAGCCGTTCGTTCCGCGTTCCGCATTCCGCATTCCGAAACGGCCTTCGGCCGCCTCACGCCTCGGTGAGTTGGCCCAAATGCTCGCAGAGTTTGCGAAGCAGGCGTTCGAGGCGGGTGACCTCGTTCGGAGAGAGGCATCCGGTCGGATCGAGGCCGCGCGGGGCCGCCTTCTTGAGGGCGGCGGTTACGGCGGTGAGTTTCTTGCGGCCGGCGGCCGTGATGCGGACGCGCGTGCGGCGGGCGTCGTCGGGGTCGGCCTCGCCCTTGGCCCAACGGCGTTTCTGCAGGTTCCGCACGACGACCCTTGCCGTCGGCGGGTCGCAGAACAGGATGCGGGCGATGTCCGCCGGGTACAGGAACTCCCGCTTCGCCAGGGCCTCGAGCAGGCCAACCTGCTTCGGCGTGATCTTCTGGCCCGTCAGGCGCCCCTGGAGGTAACGTTTCCACACGAGGTGCGACTGCGTGATAAGCGGCATAATCGCGGATTTTGACACGGCAGTCCCCTTTCCAGGGTGCGTGATACCCGGCCGACGTGCCTGCGTCCAGTGAATTGTTAGAACTCTAACAAAATCCGGACCCCTGCCTCGATTTTGTTAGAGTTCTAACAATTTTTCGTGCCTCTGCGGCCGTCCGTCCGGCCTGCCATTTTGGCATGGGTGACTTACATCAATTTTGCCTCCCTGAAAACGCCTCCAAAAGGGGGCAAAAAGGATGAAAAAGGACGAAAAACGATGAAAAACGACGAAAAAGGACGAAAACGGCGAAAGTTTTGCCTTACCTATCTTAACAAAAAACGGCCGAATCGCCCTTCACGGCCCCAAAACGCCGATTCGGACCCAAAAAAGCGCGTTTTGGGGGGTTCCGGCGAACGGCCATTTGACGTAAGTCTTATGGAGCAGGACGAATCCGAGCGGGCGGCGAGACCCGTTCGAATGCGGAATTCGGAACGCGGAATGCGGAACGAACGGCCACGACAACAGCGAGACCCATTCGGCTGCGCTCAGGGTGACAGAGACAACGGCGAGACCCGTTCGACTCGTCCCGAGGCATCGGGACTCGCTCAGGGTGACGGCCGGCAGTTGTAGGGTGGGTGCTCCGCACCCACGCGGCCTTTTCTCTCGCCGAACCGTGAGGTGCCGAATCGATGATCCGCGTGCGTGCGAAGCACGCACCCTACGGCTCTCCGGTGACAGATGGCCGGCGGCATGTAAGCGAACGGCGAGACCCGTTCGGCTGCGCTCAGGGTGACAGTAGGCGGCATGTTCCGGCAATGCGGCGCACGCCGGGCCCTCCAAAAGGCGAGGCGCGACGGGCCGAGGCCGCAAGACCGCAAAGAAAAACGCAAATCACAGTGCGATACTTGGCTTTGCCCTTGTCGGGCCGCCGTGCTAGACTGTAACCGTCTCGGCAGAGAGAAGGTACCTTGTCCCCGGTGTGGAGGATCACGCAATGGCGGCATTGGCGAAATCGCATGCAGACACGAAGGCGCCGGCAATGGGGCGTCGCGCCGCGGGGTACGGTGCCCTGGCGGTTGTCCTCGCGCTGGGCGTGGCGGCGGCGCAGGCCGTTGCGGCCTCGGGAGACGAGGAGGCCCTGGCACGGAAGATCCTCTCGGCCACGGGCGTCAAGGGCGGCATCGTCGTCCACCTCGGCTGCGGCGAGGGTCAACTGACGGCCGCGCTGCACGCCAGCGACAGTTTCACGGTTCACGGCCTCGATTCGGACGCGGCCAAGGTGGAAAAGGCGCGGCAGCACATCCACGGACGCGGGCTCTACGGGCCGGTGTCGGTCGAGCCATGGCAGGGAGCGTCTCTGCCGTATGCGGACAACCTGATCAACCTCGTGGTGGCCGAGTTCCCCGGCCGCGTTCCGATGGACGAGATTCTGCGTGTGCTCGCGCCCCACGGCGTGGCCTACGTCAAAGAAGCGAGCGGGTGGAAGAAAGTCGTCAAGCCGCGCCCGGACACCATTGACGAGTGGTCGCATTTTCTTCACGACGCGGGCAACAACGCCGTCGCCCGCGACACGGTGGCCGGTCCGCCGCGCACGTTGCAGTGGATTGCGTCACCGCTGTGGCTGCGGAGCCACGAGACGGCGTCGGGGATTCAGGCGCAGGTGTGCGCGGGCGGGCGGCTGTTCTACATCTTCGACGAAGGGCTCATCGGCATCACCGACGAGCGTCTGCCCGGCCGATGGTCCATCGTCTGCCGCGACGCCTTCAACGGTAAACTGCTCTGGAAGCGTCCGATCAAACCCTGGGGCTGGCGCGAGTGGGCCAGAGCGAAGTGGGAGGGAGCGGACTGGACGACCGTGAGGGCCGGCCGCGTGGCGTTTCCCAATGAGAACCAACGCCGCCTCGTGGCGGAGGGCGACCGTCTTTACGCGACCCTCGGGTTTCGCGCGCCGCTCTCGATTCTCGACGCGGCGACCGGTAAGGTCATCACCACGGTGGCAGGCACCGAAGGCGCAAACGAGATCCTTGCGAGCGGCGGCGTCGTCGTGGCCTACATCCCGGACGCGGCGTCGGGCGCGGCCAAGCGAAGGTCCGAGGCAACCAAGGCATCGGCCGCACTCGTCGCGGTGAACGGCGAAACGGGAAAGACGCTCTGGCAGAAGGAGACCGGCGGAATCCGGCCCCTGCTCCTGGCCGTTGACGGGGGACGGGTCATCTACCAGACCGGCAAGGACCTGGTCTGCCGCAGCCTGAAAGACGGCAAGGAGGCGTGGCGGGTCGAACCGAAAGAGCGAAACGCAGCGACGCTCGTGGCAAACAACGGGGTCGTGTTGATCAAGGGTGGACCGTCGCTGGCAGCCTATGACGCCGCAAACGGCAAATTGCTGTGGCGCGAAAAAGTGAATCGAGATAGCGGTGCCGCCGGCGTGGACCTCTTTGTGGCCAACGGGTTGGTGTGGACCGGCATGTGGGCGGTGGATGCGGACCTCAAGCCCACCCGCAAGTCCGGCCGGGCCATGGCGATCGGCCTCGACCCGCGCACCGGCAAGGAAAAGAAGCGGATCGTCGTGCCGAACCTTCGCAGTCCTGAGCATCACCACCGCTGCTTCCGCAACAAGGCCACGGACCGTTACCTGATCAGCGCCATGGAAGGCATCGAACTCATGGACCTGCGTTCGGACAACCACTCGCAGAACAACTGGCTCCGCGGCGCGTGCAAACTGGGGGTGATGCCGTGCAACGGGATGCTTTACGTCCCGGCCGACCAGTGTTTTTGCCATCCGGGCTCGAAACTGCTTGGCTACAGCGCGGTTGGGCCGGAACCGGCTTCGCGGCGGAAGGACGTCGCGGACACAAAGCGTCTGGCGAAAGGCCCCGCTTTCGGGGCGATCTCGAAATCGCAATCCAAGTCCACAACCGGCGGCGCGGCAGGCTGGCCGACGTATCGGCACGATGCCGCGCGAAGCGGGTCCACGAGTTCCGCCGTGTCGGCGTCGGTGGCTTGCGCCTGGGAACGGACATTGGGCGGAAGACTGACGGCCCCCGTGGCGGCGAACGGCAAGGTCCTTGTGGCCGCAGCCGACGCCCACACCGTTTACGCCCTCGACGCGAAGACCGGCGAGCGGTTGTGGCGATACACGGCGGGCGGGCGCATCGACTCTCCTCCGACGCTGCATGGCGGGCTGGTGCTCTTCGGCTCGGCGGACGGGCGAGTCACCTGTCTGCGCGAATCGGACGGAGCGCTCGTGTGGCGGTTCCTGGCCGCGCCGACCGACCGCAGGGTCGCCTACTTCGGCCAGGTGGAATCGGCGTGGCCCGTGCACGGAAGCGTGCTGGTGAGCGACGGCGTGGCCTACGTCACCGCCGGCCGCTCGACCTACCTCGACGGAGGCATCCGCCTCTACGGTCTGGACCCCGCCACCGGCAAGATCGTGCACAAGGGCCTTCTGGAAGGGCCGCACCCCGACGTCAAGAGCGGACGCGACTACTCGTTCTACACGCTGGGCGCGAACTCGGACGTCCTGGTGGCGGAAGGCGGCCACATCTACATGCGGCAGAAGAAAATGACTCCCGCGCTGGGGGAGGTGACATCCAAAGTCCTCTCGACCAAGGGGGAGACGGACGTGGGGCTTCACGTATTCTCGACCGCGGGGCTTCTGGACGGGTCCTGGTACAACCGCACGTTCTGGATGTACTCGAAACGCTGGCCCGGTTTCCAACTCGCCAACCAGGCGCCCAAGAGCGGCCAGTTGCTCGTGGTGGGCGAGGAGGCCACCTATGCCGTGAAGGTGTTCTACCGCAGGAACGTACACACGACGATGTTTTTCCCGGGCAAGGAAGGATACCTGCTCTTTGCCGACAAGAACACGAACGAACCGCAGATCGTCGGCGAACAGGGCGCCCGCAAGCCGGTCGCATGGCTCCCACAGTCCGACTACAGTCGCGGCGGGGGCAGGGGGATCCGGAAACTGGACAGCCCCGCTTTCGGCCTGGACAAGATGATCGGCTACACGCGCGCGGAACCGCCCCTGTGGACACAATGGCTGCCGGTTCGCATCCGGGCGATGGTCAAGGCCGCCGACGTCCTCTTTGTGGCCGGCCCGCCGGATGTCTACGATACGCGGGACCCCCTTGCCGCCTTCGAAGGCCGCCGGAGCGCACGCCTCGTCGCCGTTTCCACCAAGGACGGCAAGAAACTGACCGAGGCCAAACTCGATTCCCCTCCGGTTTTCGACGGCATGATCGCCGCCGACGGATGCCTCTACCTCGCCGCGCAGGACGGAACGGTCCGCTGCTTCCGTTAGTACTACAACGCTACGTTCCGCGCGGCGGCCTTTCCAGGCCGCCGCGAACGCAGTTTATGCCTGTTCCTAATGCTCTGTCGCTGCTGATTTGCGGGGTGCCACTGGCTGCTTGTCAGCCAGTGTGTGGCGAGCAGGAGGGAGGCACTGGCGGACAAGCCGCCAGTGGCACCCGCCGTGAGGTTGTCCCATCCGTAGTTGAAGGTTGAAAGGAGGTGGCGGAT
>Ga0307427_1001796_pt1 | contig 10668 bp, 12 predicted proteins | sample SalMarWE160190MG_FD_202162 | JGI IMG/M metagenome (GOLD analysis project Ga0307427, IMG submission 202162) | Salt marsh sediment microbial communities from the Plum Island Ecosystem LTER, Massachusetts, United States - WE1603-190 | ecosystem: Environmental > Aquatic > Marine > Intertidal zone >... | reverse complement strand
CCCCTCCTCCTCGAGGACTGGGATGGGATACCCCCCTTAAGAAAGGATTTTGATTCACGGAAGTATGTTCTGGAAAAGTTCTACGGAGGTGAACGGGAATGACCGACATACCGTTCTTCACCATACCGTTCGGGCCATGCCACCCCGCGTCAGGGCACTTCCACGCCTCGGTCACGGTAGACGGGGAACGAGTCATCGAGGTGAAACCTGATCCAGGGTACCTTCACAGAGGCTTCGAGAAACTGATGGAGTACAGGACCTACCTCCAGAACTCGCCTCTGGTCGATAGGATCTGCGTCCTCGACCCCTTCGCCGCCGAGCTGGGATACGTCAACGCCGCCGAGAAGGTCCTCGAGACGGAGGCCCCTGAGAGGGGAAAGTTTATCCGGACGATCATGGCGGAACTCGGCAGGATATTGAGCCACATCACGTGGATAGGGGTGACATCCATGGTGCTGGGCTTGGACAGCGGATGCAAGATCGCGTGGGGGAACAGAGAACCCATAATACGTATCAACGAGAAAGTAACCGGCGGAAGAATATACCCATGCTACTTCATACCAGGCGGCGTACGCAGAGACCTGCCGGACGACTTCCCGGAGATGATCGACGAAGTATTTGATGGTCTAGAGCAGAACCTCAAGCAGTACGATTTCCTGATCTTCAACAACGAGACGTTCAGGGTCCGCATGGAAAACGTGGGCCTCCTCGAAGCAGGCGACGCCGTTGATCTGGGAGCAACCGGACCCAACCTGAGGGCATCAGGGATCGAGGCGGATGTAAGGAAAGATGAACCCTATGAGGTCTATGACCAGCTAGAGTTCAATGTCGTGACCCAGGACAAGGGAGACGCGTTTTCGCGGGGCATGTGCAGGAGGATGGAGATCGAGGAAAGCATGAAAATCGTCAGGGACGCCGTGAATAAGATTCCCGGCGGAGATTTCAAGAACAAGGCCTTTAAACCCTTCTCGAAGGCAAAGGAAAAGGAGACGTATTTCTGCTGCGAGTCTGCAAGGGGGGAGCAGTGCTACCACATGGTGGGTGACGGCACAGATAAACCGTATCGGGTGAAGGTGAGGGGCCCAAGCTTCTCTCACGCCTTAGCCGAGTTCCCGTATATAGCGAAGGATGCGTATATCGCGGACATCCCCGCCATATACTGGAGCTTAGACCCCTGCCCAGCGGACGTGGATAGGTGAAATAGATGGATATACGAAGGCTACTCCAACCCTTTAAACTCGTCAAGAATCTCTACAAGAAACCCATGACACTTGTATTCCCACAGGAAGCGCTCCCTCCAATAGAGTACTACAGGGGGAGACAGCTCTTGGACACGGAGAAATGTGTAGGATGCGGCATGTGTTCAAGGGTCTGCCCAAACGATGCGATAGTCATGGTGGAGTTTGAAGGCAAGAAGTGCCCACAGATAAACCTAGGTAAATGCTGCTTCTGTGCATTGTGTGCAGAAAACTGTCCCACGAAGGCACTGAAGATGACCGGCGAGGTCTTCCTCGCCGGGTACGATAAATCCTTTGCAGTCTATGGCCCCGAAAAGCTAGCCAAGCCAGAGTAATTAATCGAATTATTTTATTTCACGTTGCTTGTCAATTGATCCAGTGTGAGGGACCCTTACTCCGACAAGCCTCTGCACGACGGCCACTGTGAGGTGGGAACGGTGTACAACTTCACGTCAACCAACCGATGATGCGTGCGAACGCATGTTACCACTAACCGCGACAGTTGTTACTGAATTAGAAATCATGATGAAACGTGTCTAAGCGTCGACTTCATTCATCTATCTTGAGGTAGTCGTTCTGCCGGAGCCAGTGCGCCTGGTTCTGTGTGTACCTGAAGATGATGTCGCCCTTCTCGTCCGACTGGAAATCCCAGGGGCTGATAAGCACAATGTCTCCCTCCCGCACCCATCGGCGCTTCTTCATCTTACCCCGGACACGGCAGATACGGGTCTCGCCGTCCTGGCACTTCACGCTCATCCGTGTTTGGCCGTAGTTCTTGACCACAATCCCCAAGATGTCATACCTGTTAGGGAACATCATTCTCTTTCGGATGTCCCCTTCGTTCTTGACTAGTCTCTTACCCACTGTGACGCAAATCCATCCATGGTAACACATGGCGCCTTTTAAATACCTCGTTAACACGTTTTTCGCTTAGTTTTGCACTTATTATTAAATCGTTAATAAAGAATTTTTATGAAAAAAGTGTTTATTCTACGTGTTTCACATTGTCATCCATCGATATATTTTATGTTTTATGAAACTTTTCGAGTTTTTTCATTCATTATTCGGGTACATGAGAAAAACCTCGCGACGGCGCAGGTGAGAATATCGCCATAGCCGAGACGATATGAAGCTAGGCAAGCAGGGGGCGCCTCTACGGCTTGTGGGCTATGCACTCGATCTCCACGAGCATCTTAGGCGAGACCAGCCTGCTGACCACTGTAGTTCTGGCCGGGTGATCCCCTGTGAAAACGGAGCCGTATACCTTGTTCATCTCCCCGAAGTCATCAGCCCTAGCCAGGAAAACGTTTACCTTGACCACGTCCTCGAACCCGGCTTCGAACGCCTTCAACGCCTCCCCTAGGCCCTTGAAGCACTGCCTGGTCTGGGCCTCTATGCCCTCCAGCTCCTCGCCGACCGCCCCCCTGTAGCCGCCGTGGCCGGACGTGTAGACGAAGTCACCAGCCTTGACGGAGGTGGATATAGGGAAGCTTCCCAGTCCCTTACGCTTGTACACCTTCTTCATTTGAATCACATGGACGTAGAGCCTTGAGAAGTGAAAACTCTTTCCTATCTCTCTGTAGCATGTCAGACGATGTTCAGAAAAGTTGTATTCGGTATATTAAACCCAATAAATTTGAAAGAAAAAAGAGGGAGCTCACCCAGTTACTCGACATCAGTATGTAGCTCATAATCAGGAACCATGCTACCTGCAGTAAACTATTTAACATGACGTAGTTCTCCACCTGTTATGGCCTGGAAGTGCGCCGCCTGCGGAGCCAAGATCAACTTCTTCGGTGAATGGAAGAAATGCAGGAGATGCGGAGCCTGGCTATGCAAGAACTGCGCCTACATGGCGAACCACTCGAAGAGGTGCCCCGCCTGCGGGAAACACAACCCGTGACCACCGATCGAGTATTATAAAGGATCAAACCTAGGGTGTTGAGAGAACATGGACGCCGAAGCCGACTTCGAGGAAGCGTGGAACAGAATACGCATGAACAAGGGCGAGAAGTTCAGGACCGTCCGAGGGCTGGACTTCACCTACAAGATGCTGGGGCCTTGGGTGGTCATAGACAGGACCGACTACAGGATAACCAAAAAGAACTTCCAGTTGGCGTACGGGATGCTGCCCGTGGACGGGCCCGACGACTTCGGCGAGGAAGTCACGGCCAGGTACTATGTACACGCCGTGCTCACGGACCCGAGGATAACCGGTTAGCGACACCGAATCAATCCAACAGTTGTTGTCAAAACTCAATTACCAGTGAAGACTGAGAATACACGGTGGCAAGATGCCTAGGTACGTCGACTACGCGGAGTACTATGACCATGACCACGTCATGACGGAGGACATCCCCTTCTACCTGGGGTACGCGGACGAGACAGGGGGGCCCAACTGGAGCTCGCCTGCGGCACCGGCAGGGCCATGATACCCATCGCGGAGGCCGGGTTCACCGTCCACGGCCTGGACCTCAGCGAGAACATGCTCGAAGTCGCGAGACGGAAGATCAAGGAGAAAGGCCTCTCAGACAGGGTGACGCTGACCAGCGGCGACATGGCCGACTTTGACCTCCCCGTGAAGGACTTCTCCATGGCGTTCGTAGCCGTCCGATCCTTCATGCATCTGTTCACCCAGGAGAGCCAGCTGGGGTGCCTACGCTGCGTCCACCGTCATCTCCGCCCAAGCGGCTTACTTGTGATGGATATTTACTCTCCCCGCTTCAGCAAGCTAGCCCAGCAGCCTGAGAAGGAGTTTGGCTTCCGTAGATCGTTCACCCTGGCCAACGGGAACAGGGTGGTCCATAAACGGCGGTTCCTCGGGACCGACCTTCTCAACCAGATCAACAGCGAGGAGATCCTGTTCGAGGAGTACGACCCGGATGGCGGTTTGGTCCGCACCAGGGTTGTTCCGCTGGACACAAGGTACACGTTCCGGTACGAGCTGGAGCTTCTGCTGGAAAAAGCCGGCTTCAAGGTCCAGTCCATATTCAGGGACTACGATAAGAACCCCTACGACGCGACAGGGGAGATCATCGCGGTTGCCCAGAAACCGGGTTGACTATCTGACACGGATGACCGTCACGGCGGCGTGTCCCAGGCGATCCAGATGAGCCTCATGTCCGTCAGCGCCTCCACCATATGGACCGAGTTCGGGGGGATATAGTACGCTCTCCCGGTCTCAACGTCGGCCACCTCCTCGTCGAGGACCAGCCTGCCGCCGCCCTCCTGGATGACGAACAGCTGGGGGTACGGGTCGGCCTCCCCCGCCTCGTTTAGCACCGTCCCCTGTGGGACGTGGTACCAGCTTGAGCGCAGCCCATCCCAGTAGACCAGGGGGATCGGGTGGGCGCCGTGAGCCTCTCCCGCGTACTCGGGGCTGAGCGTCTTCGACTTGACAAGCCCTGGGCTGAAGAAGAAGTTCATGAGAGACTTGGCCTTCTCCCACGCCTCCAACGCCTTCGACGGGTCCGGGAACTCCAAGTTTATGGGTCGCACGTCTGAGGCCCTGGAGCGCCCGATGAGGGCGCCGAAGTCCGCCTCACCCGCCCGCAGCCTCCTGAAGATAGTGCTCTCCATCGTGAGGACCACGTGGGTCTCATCCAGCCCCCTAACGACTGTGATCTCTTCTCCGAGGACGATGGTGGAAGCCTCGCCCGTGTCTGTGAGCCTGACCCCTACCCGGCTCTCGCCCTCCTTGGGCTTCAGCATCGGGTGGTACAGCCTCGACTCGTCCACGAACCTGTGAAGACCCTCGTGTAGCATGATCCAGTTCACGTCGGACATCTTTTAGAGGTTTACGGGGGGAAGCGCCTAGAAATGCCGTCGCTCATGACAGATTTTATCTCGCTGGAGGCGCCTTTATACCCTATGACTAAGCCCCAGGGTGAACCCGAGGAGCAGTCCCTCGCCTTCGGCGGGCAGGCGCTCATAGAGGGCGTGATGATGCGGTCTCGCAACCACCTGGTCATGTGCGTCAGGCGGCCCAACGGCGAGATAGCCACAGACTCCCAGGAGGTGTCCTCGCTTACCCGGAGGAACCGTGTCCTAGGTCTCCCCGTGGTCAGGGGGGTTGTTGCGATGCTCGAGGCCATGTACTGGGGCATGAAGGGCATCTTCCACTCCGCAGACGTGTCGCTTGAGGGGGAGCAGGAGGAGTTCGGGCTCAGCGACTACCTCCTCGTGGTGGCGATGGTGGTGGTGATAAGCAGCGTCTTCATGGTGGTGCCTTTCGTGCTCACCAACTACCTGCACTTGGAGGGGTTCTTGTTCAGCCTGGTGGAGGCGGTGGTGAGGCTCGGCATGTTCACGGGTTACCTCTACGTGATCTCGAGGTGGGGGGAGATGCGCCGTGTACTCCAGTACCACGGGGCCGAGCACAAGTCCATAAACGCCTACGAGGCGGGGGCGCAGATGACGGTGGAGGAGGTGGCCACGTACCCCAGGCTACATCCTCGATGCGGCACAAGCTTCCTATTCATCGTGGTGCTCACCAGCGTGGTCGTCTTCAGCCTCATCCCGGCGCAGGGGCTCGCGATGAGGATAGCCTACAGGGTGCTGCTCATCCCGGTCCTGGCAGGCGTCTCCTTCGAGGTGCTGAGGCTCAGCGACAAATACCGGGACTCGGCCATAATAAGGCTGATGACTGTCCCCGGCTTGGCGTTCCAGAGGCTGACGACGAAGGAGCCCGAGCCTGACATGATCGAGGTGGCGATCAGGGCGCTGGACGAGGTCAGGCGGCTGGAGGAGGCTCAGGGCGGAGAGTAAGCCGAGGGGGGTGACGGAGGAGCAGCTCTTTCAGGGGCCGCTCTCGGACGCCATGGCCCACGTGGGCCAGCTGTTGACGCTGAAGCGCCTCGCCGGTGCCCTCGGAGAACTTCATGTACGCTGACATCCGCGTGGGCGTCGTGGGGCCGGAGCAGCCTGACCCCGTGGCCCCCGACGAGTGACCCTGAAGTATATTAACTTGGTGAGCCCATACGCATCCAGTGATGTGTTTGAGTCACAGTCTTCTCAGGTTGAAGGGCCACGAGTACAGGGAGAGGGGATACGACAAGGCGGTGCTCGCCGTTGGCTCCACGGAGTACCACGGAGACCACCTGCCCTACGGCACGGACACGCTGGTGGCGGAGCACCTGGCCCGCGAGGTGTCCGAGAGGGTGAAGGGGCTGCTGATGCTGCCCACAATCCCCATAGGTATGAGCGTCCACTACAGCAGCTTCCCCATAGCCATAACCCTCAGCACCGAGACCCTGATGCACGTCCTCACGGAAGTGTTCGAGTCGCTGACGAAGCACGGCGTCATGCGGCTCCTCATAGTCAACGGACACGACGGCAACATACCCGCCATCGACGCCGCCTCCCGGGAGTACAGGACGCTGCACCCCGAGTTCAAGATCGCGGTGCTTGAGGCTTGGTGGGTCGCCGCCGGCCAGCTAGTCCCCGAGGGCACATTCGAGGTCTGGGGCGGCATGGGCCACGCCGGCGAAGGCGAGACCAGCATGATGCTCAGGGTGGACCCGGACCTCGTGGACATGGACAGGGCCAGGGGAGTGGTCCCGGACCTGCCGCCCCACGTCGAGGTGAAGTGGACCTTCGACGAGCTGACGCCCTACGGCGCCACGGGGGACCCGACGAAGGCCACTCGCCGGAAGGGGGAGCTCATGCACGACGCTCTGGTGAGTCTCCTCGTTGACTTCCTTAAGAAGATGGATGAGAACGACTGGGAGATATGATGCATTAAATTATTTTCATGCTATATGGCGGCTGCCGTGGTCGATGGCCATCGGGGAAGGCTCTTGGACGGCAGCTGATCTCCCATCATATGGACCGGAGCGTCCGCGCCTAAGAGCGGCTCAGGGTCTCCTCGATGACGAACCAGGCGAGGAGAGCCGCGATCAGGTTCAAACCGATGTTCAGCACGAATAGGGACTCGACGCCTAGGAGGCTGCCCACCACCCCGGAGACGGCTGGGCCGGCGAAGGTGCCGAGGTCTCTTATCAGGCGGTAGAACCCGAAGGCCTTGCCCCGGGTCTCATCGCTGGATATGTCGGCGACGATGGCGCTGGCGACCGGGTGGAAGAAGCCGCCGCCGAGACCCAGCGCCAGGGTCGAGACGACGAGCATGGTTCTGGTCTTGAAGAGGAGTAGCAGGGCGTAGCTCACGGCTGTGACCAGCAGCCCCGCCGTCATCGGCGGCTTCCTCCCGACCCTGTCCGAGACGAAGCCCGAGACGAAGGAGGCGAACGCAGTGCTGCCTGACATCACCACGAACAGGGTGGGCAGGAACCCCGCGGGTATCCCCATGCTCAGGGTCGTGTAGAGCGGTATGACGGCCATGAAGACGTTATGGGTGTACATGAACAGGAAGCCGCCGACCATGGCGACGAAATACTCCTTGCTGACTATACCCTTCATTCCACCTAGGTCGAGGAGCCTGGCGTCGACTTTGTTAGCCATGGTCTCCCGGAGGAGGAAGACGCAGATCGTTGAGCTTAGGAACATGAACGCCGTGGCCAACCCGAACACGGGCCTCATCCCCAGGGCCTCGGTCAGGGGCCCGCTCAGGTATGTGCCTATCAGCAGGCTGAAGCCGTTGACGGCCTCGTAGAGCCCCAGAGCCAGCGCCCTCCTGCCCGCCCCGGCGGCCTCCACGATGGCGGTCATCAACGCGAGGAAGAAGAACGCCTGCCCCAGCCCGAAGAGCACGAAGGCGGCCCCCAAGTGGACGCTGGACCTCGCCACGGTGACGACGAGGAGGCTCGCCGCCATGCTGACGGCGCCCAGAGACGACATCCTTTTCCTCCCGTACCGGTCCGACAGGAAGCCGCTCACCGGCCCCATGGAGGCCTTGACGAGGCCTATCGTGGACATCAGGGCGCCCACGAGAAGATACGACGTCCCGACGAACTCGCTGGTGTAGAGGGACAGGAGCGGCTGTATGAGGCCGTAGCCGATGAACATGGACGATAACGCGGCCGCGTACCTAGCCACCCGGCCTATGAAGACGCGGTCCTCCTCATTCAACGTTTTCTCTTTAAGACCGTCCTTCGACGGGAAAAGAGTATTGGCGCCCAGGTGGGGCCCGTATCAAACAGAAAAGACATTCAATAAGAATATTCATGACCTGTAGGAGGCCATGACATCGTCGTTGAACTTTGTCATGGAGGCCTTCCAGTCATCTCTGGGGAAAGCGACGGCGTAGATGGAGGCCCCGAACTCCTCGGCCGACTCGATGCCTCGGAGATATGCGTCCGAGCTGTAGCTCCAGGCGCCCATATCTCCTATCATGAACTCTATGTCGTTGACCCTCCCGGCGTCTTCCGCGGCGCTGAGCACCGTCTCCTTGATCCTGTCCCGGTTTTGAGACATCCACGGAGGTATGAAGCAGATGTCCCCGTATCTGCCGGTCAGCCTCAGCATGCGTCTCCCTGAGCTGCCGAACAGCAGCCGCGGGTAGGGCTTCTGCAGGGGCTTCGGGTCCAGCACGGCGCCCTCGATTTCATAGTGCTTACTTTTATGCGTGACCTCGGGCTCGGTCCACAGCCTGAGGATGATGTCGAGGGCCTCGTGGGTCTTGTCCACCCGCTCCCTGGTGTCCAGCCACTCGCTGTAGCCGTCGAACTCCACCTTGCTCCACCCAGCGCCGACGCCCAGCACGACCCTGCCGCCTGAGAGCACGTCGAGGGTGCTGAGACGTTTAGCCAGCACGCCGGGGTGCCTGAAAGGCAGCGGCGACACGAGGGTCCCCATCCTTATCTGCTCGGTCTTCCCGGCGAGGTAGGTGAGGGAGGTCCACGTCTCTAGGGTCCTGTAGGGGTGCGGTATGCTGTGCCCTATCTCGCTGCCCCACATGTAGTGGTCCGGCATCAGCGCGCCGTCCAGCCCGAGCCTGTCGGCCTCAATGATGGCCCCAGTTATGTGCTCCACGTTGTCATAGAGGTTCCCGAGGCCCGTCAAGTAGAACTTCATTGGGATTCACGAAGACAAGTGAACCATCTTTTTTAAACCGAGTGAATTCCATGACGGCTAGAGATAAAAACAGGGGCTGCTCATCTTGTCCAGATGTTCTATGAGCCCCCCTAGACCACCGACGGCGGAGAAGAGACTCAAGGAGATCACCGTCCACAGAGACACCAGAGTAGACGACTACTACTGGCTCCGTGAGAAGACCAGCCCAGAGGTCATCGCTTACCTTGAGGCGGAGAACGAGTACACGAGGCAGACGATGAAGCACACGGAGAGCCTCCAGCGGCGGCTCTACGACGAGATGGTGGGCAGGATACAGGAGACCGACACCAGCGCCCCCGTCAGGTACGGCGGCTACCTCTACTACACCCGCACCGAGGAGGGGAAGCAGTACACAATCCACTGCCGCCGCAGAGGCAGCATGGACGCGGAGGAGCAGATACTCGTAGACCTGAACAGGATCGTGGAAGAGGAGAAGCTCGAGTACCTATCCATGGGCGTCTATAAGGTCAGCCCTGACCACGGGCTCCTCGCCTACAGCCTCGACCGGGACGGAAACGAGAACTTCACCATCCACTTCAAGGACCTGAAGACGGGGGAACACCTCCCCGACAGGATCGTCGGCGCCGCGTACAGCGCAGAGTGGGGCAACGACTGCAGGACGCTCATCTACAGCACCCAGGACGAGACCAAGCGCAGCGACAAGCTCCACCGCCACGTGCTCGGCTCACCCCAGGCGGAGGACGAGCTGCTGTATCACGAGGAGGACAAGCTGTTCAGCCTAGGTCTATCCAAGACCCGGGACAAGAGTATCCTGCTGATGGGGCTCACAAGCATGGAGACCACCGAGTTCCACCTGCTGGACGCCGACGACGCTTCAAGCGGCCCTAGGGTGATCCATCCCCGCATGAAGGGCCTCAGGTACTACCCGGCTCACCGCTACGGCGTCCTCTACATAGTCACCAACCACGGCGACGCCAAGAACAACAAGGTGGTGAGGGTCTCCGCCGCGGAGCCGGGCGTCGACGGCTGGGAGCCGTACATACCCCACAGGAAGGACGTAAAGATCGACGCCGTGGACCTGTTCAAAGACTACATGGTGGTCCATGAACGAGAGAACGGCCTCAAGACGATGCGAGTGATCGACATGGGGACCGGGGGGTCGAGGCAGGTAACGTTCCCCGAGATGGTATACACCTATGCGCAGGGCTCCAACCCTGTCTTCGACTCGGGGAGGCTGCGGTTCCACTACACGTCCCTCACCACCTCAAGCAGCGCCATGGACCTGGACATGGAGACCCTGGAGTGGGCCCTCATAAAGAGGCAGCCCGTGCTGGGGGGATACGACCCCGAGGACTACGAGACGGAGCGTCTGTTCGCGTCGGCCGACGACGGAACCAAGGTACCCGTCTCCCTCGTCTACCGGAGAGGCTTCAATAAGGACGGGGGCGCCCCCCTGCTC
>Ga0307427_1001795_pt1 | contig 10676 bp, 4 predicted proteins | sample SalMarWE160190MG_FD_202162 | JGI IMG/M metagenome (GOLD analysis project Ga0307427, IMG submission 202162) | Salt marsh sediment microbial communities from the Plum Island Ecosystem LTER, Massachusetts, United States - WE1603-190 | ecosystem: Environmental > Aquatic > Marine > Intertidal zone >... | reverse complement strand
AAGGGCAAGACCATGGTCTACGCGGGCTATAAGGATTCGCCGGCCAAATGGGAAAAAGGCACGGAGCCGAAGAAGATCGGCTGGTACGCCGGCATGCAGTACGACGGCGACGTCGCCCGTGCGAAGACGGTGCTTGCGGAACTCGACAAGTATTACCCCGGGGCGAAGAAGTACGAGGTCGCGGGGTTCTTCTTCTGGCAGGGCGACAAGGATCGCTACAATGCCGCACATGCCAGCCGCTACGAACAGAATCTGGTGCACTTCATCAAGACGCTGCGCAAGGACTTCAATGCCCCCAACGCGAAGTTCGTCTGTGCCACCCTTGGCCAAACCAAGAAGGGCGCCGGTGGGAACGAGGGAAAGATACTCCTGGCCCAACTCGCGGTTGACGGCAGGAGCGGCAAGTACCCGGAGTTCAAGGGCAATGTGGCCTGCGTCTATTCCAGTCCCTTCTGTCACGGCGGCGCCTCCAACAGCCATTACGGCGGTAATGCCGAAACCTACATGGACGTCGGCGAAGCCATGGGCCGGGCCATGGCGCAGCTGCTCCTGAACCAGGAGAAGGCAGGGAGGTCGGCAGCGCCTCCCGTTGACGACAAGAAGGCCAAGATCCTCCAGCAAAACCTGACGCGCCGCCTCACGATGGCCAAGAACTACCTGGAGAACGGCAGCACGACGAACGCGCGGCGGATCCTCTCAGACCTTGCCAAGAAGTGGCCCGACACGCCGCAGGGCCAAGAGGCCGCTCAACTGCTCAAGGCGGCCGCCGGCAACTAAACCCGTCGCCCGACCTTGCCTCGGGGGAGGGGTGGGATTCAGGAGGCGAGCCAGAGGGCGACCTGTGACCATCGTCGCGTCCTGGCCTTCCCTCACACGGTCCCCTCGCCCGCCCTTGCCTCGGGGGAGGGGTGGGGGTAGGATGCGCGGGTAGCCGCAGCCGTGTGAACACGTCGGGCGTGGTGCTGGGGCGGTCATGTGCGGCGCGAACGAGAGGGAGGATGTGGGGCCGGTTGAAGCCGGCGCCGCGTCCTCGCCCATCGCATGGCCAACCACCTCGATTTCAGAGGAACGCAAGGAGCCTCTTGCCCGTCGAAAGAAACGAGGCTCCTCTGGTACCTTATCCAGCGAGGGTGCAATCATGAGACGCTTGACCGAGATCGCGCCCGCGATGTCCGAGCCTCATCCCTGCAGAGGAGGCACGTGATGCGATCCGTAATCCTGAGTGTGGCAGTGTTGGTGTCCGTCGGTGTGGGCCGGGCGGAGGCAGACGTCGTGATCGACTACGACACAACGATCGACTACACGATTACTGACAGCGTCAGGATTGTCGAAGGCGGCAACCCCAACCCGCCAACCGTTGTGGACATCGTCGAGCCGGCGTACGTCTCCAGAAATGTTCGGGCGTTTGATTTCAGTATCGTGAACGTGCGGGGAGGGACGATCGGCGGTTACGACGACGAAACCCTGACCGCCTACGACAGCAGTACGGTGAACGTGTACGGCGGAAGTCTTGGGGGTGAGGTCAACGTCATCAACAACGGTGTCGTCAACATCTACGGGGGGTATGTCTTTGATGCCGACGCGGCGGGGTCAGGCACGCTGAACATCTACGGCGGAGAGGTCGGCGGGCCGAACGCAACCGATGGCAGCACCGTGAACATCTTCGACGGACATATTGACGGGGTCAGGGCCACGGATTCCGGCACCGTGAGCATCCACGGCGGGACGATCGTCTCAGACATGCGGTCAGGCGTTGGGAGCGGCTATCACGACAGCGTCATCACGGTCTTCGGCACTGACTTCAATTACCCCTACGGCCCGATTCCCGAAAGTTCAGGCGTGCTGACCGGAGTCCCGGCCAACGGGGGCTCCATCGACGTGACCTTCGAGATCTACAGCGATGCGTCCATTGTGCTCGTTCCAGAGCCCTGCACCGTCGTCCTTCTGGCGATGGGCGTTCTCGGCCTCGCGGCCCGCACCCGACGACGAAGGCGGTAGTCCCCTCCCTCCTCCTCCCCCCCCGCCGTCCGGGCCGCGACTCAGGAGTATCGCACCGACACCGAGGTGGTTGCGAGGTTCATCGAGGAGTGTTGCGAGACCGGCCTCTTCAACGGAGTAGACCATTCTGCGGCCGGTGCTTCGTTGCCTGGGACGCGAGCCGTGGCCACGAGCGATTCGTACGAGCGAGCGTTCTCTGGCCTGCAGCATCAGAGGATCAGGCTGAAGGTGGACCAGCAGCTGGCTGAGTGGAATAGTGTGTAGCTGTTCGAACGCCTCTCCATCCTCACTGACTTGTCAGAAGCGGGAGGGCGCGACCATACCCGACAGCAGAACGCCAAGACGCATGGTCCCATGATGGATGCACATAGCTCTCATCCCCTCCATAGGAGTGAGACATGCGAGCCATAGGTGCGTCTTGGAGATCCGCTTGTGTCTATGGTTAACGCGCAAGTCGCTGAGCCCTTTTCCCGCAACCATCGATCCGTTAAGCTTGTTGCGGTAGATTGGATTCTGGAAAATGACCAGTCCTCGCGTGAAGAGGATTGCTTCGTTGATCATCTGGATGCGTGCGTGTACAGCCAGCCTCTCAGTATTCACCTCTCCCCGACCACGGGCCCATCCCCCTCTGCAGGAACCTGCCATTAACAGTGGGGGGGTCGATATAGATGATTCTCTTCTGGTATCGACCTCCAAGATTGGGAATGTACTCAGGAGGTGTCGGGAATTGGATGGGGTGATCCTGATCGGCCTTGAGGGCATCGACGTAGCTGACCTCCTCGTCTTGAAGGTACCGCCAACCGAAGCCGGGGCCTTTCCAATGCGTCAACATGCCGGCACTACGGTTGTAGTAGATCGCCCTCAAGTGGTGGTATCCGGCCTCCAGGGCGATCTCCGATTCATAGGGAGCCCATTCGAGATGCGAGGTGTCGCTGATCGCTATCCCATCAATGAAGAGGTGCCCGGAGTGCTGCACGGAGAAGGTATAGTACCCGGACTCGGGAACCTCGAGATAGCAATCGTATTGGGTGATGGAATTGGTCCCACCGGTTCGAGCGGAGACCTTCTCCTCTGTTAAGACGAGGTCCGCTCGAAAAGCCTGCGCGGTATCAATCCCGTGATTCCTCCTGACCTCTCTGCCGCCTTTGCCGAAGCGCAAGTCTTCCCGGAACACGATGCCGGGCCTGAGCGTACCCTCCGGTTCCACGGCAGGCAGAAGACCGCGGAATTCCTGGACGAAGACCGGAGGTTTCACCACCCCCTCGGGATTCAGGGCGATGGCCCGCACCTCTTGGTGCCCTGACAATCTTAAATCAGGCGTCCACTTGGCGCTTTGACCGGTGGGCCGGGTATTATCCAGAGTATAGTGAATCGCCGCGTCCGGAGTGTTGGAATAGAGGGGCAATGGATAAGCATCGCTGTCCCGCGGCTCAAAATCGTGCATCCACTCCATCGGCCGGTAGAAAGGTTTCCGCAGACCGGCGCAATTCACTTGCGGGACAGTGGTGGCCTGATGGAACATCACCACCGAGGCATCCTGGGTCACGACCGTGCCAACGCCGCCGGCGACCTCAATCCGGCCTTCTTTGCCCATGCGGAACCCAAGTGAAATCGCGGGGTCGATGAAGACCCGGTAGTGCTCACCTTCCTTTTGAACGTGCTGGATGCGGTACGGATGCGCGTGCAACAATTCGCCGCCCTCCCGCTTGAAGTAGACGTAGATCTCCTGCCCACGGAGGATCTCTCCTTCCGCCAGAGGAATATCCACCAGCATGGAGTCTTGTTTCTTCCCCATCGTATCCCCCCCACGGGTAACAGCCAGGATGGCGCCGACCAGGGTCCCCTTGTCCTGCCTGATCTCGCGCGCTCCCTGTTTGGCAGATTGACCACGGTATAGCCACAGGTCCGACTTGCCGCCCTCCCTGGCAGAGGCCGCGAAATAACCGTCGGTCTCAAGGCCGTTGTAACTCATCGTCTGCTCACCATCGAGCGAAAGCACGTAATGATCTTCCCGGTCACCGATCTTCACCGTCACCCCGATCGCCTCTCCATCGTTTAGGGACGTGCGGGTGACAGAGCTGATCTTTCGGTCGAACTTGCCCTCCACGAACGGCTCGTGCACCGAGACCAGCACGGTGCGGTGCATGCCTCTTTCTTTGAAGCGCTGCTCGAATGCGAGGACAGGGTTCTTTCCGTCCGCTAGGCCGACGATGGCCTGATACGTCCCCTGTTCTTGCTCCCGGGGGTCCAGCACGATGTAGGTTCTGGCCCCCTCCTTTTGACTGTCTTTGAATTTCCAATCCATCCAAAAACTACGGCTCGCCACGCCGGTGTGCATTTCCTGCAGGTCGAGAGTTTGGCCACCGCTGGTACCTTTGTTCAAAAACTTCAGGGCGTCCTTGCGCTCCTCCAACGCTTTGGCATTGGCCTCCTTCGACTTGAAGAAGCATTTCTTCGGGTCAGGCTTCATCGAAATGCCATTGGAAAACCGGGTCGACATTTCCTTCCCGCATTGAAACATCACGCCATGGCGCAGGTTGTTGTCTCTTGCGGCGTGGATATCGATGATATCGAGGACATAGGGATGTTTCTTATCCACCGTGTTATGGATCACCGTGCGGCGGATCTTGGAGCAATCCTTAAAGGCGGCGCTGGCATCATGGGTGGAGAACGCCAGCGACGGCCACGAGCCCCACGCGATGGTGGAGATATGGTTGTCGCGCGCGATCTGGCCCACCCCAATCTCACGATCGGTCGCATAGGGAACTGAACCGTTGGAGTGTGTGTTCTGGCCATTGTACTGCGTATCGAGCGGAAAGATGTGCCGTCCGTTCGCGGCAAACGCCAGGCGCAGTTTGTACCATTGGAAGTGATTGCCGAAAATCGTCGACGAGAGAAGGGCATACGACCGCTGGCTCTTGAGCGTCATCGGCGTGCCGGGGCCATCGTCACCTTCGGACATTGCCGATTTCCCCATATAACCCAAGAGCTGATTGGTGACCCGGAGATTCGGTTTCGCGGCCACCCCGAGACGTCGATAGAGCAAGCTCGGCTCATACAGCTTTTCGACCTGGGTAGTTTTTGCGTCGGAGTAAGTAAACGACCGGTCGCCATTGTAATACATCCAGCGGTCCGTGTCATGTCCCCGGCAGTAGCCGATCAAGGCGGGAAAATTCCAGATGAATGTATCGGCAGGGGTGATGTGGAGATGGTTGGTGTAGCGGTACCTTGAGTTGTTGGCGGCATATCCTTCGGGGTCTTCCCAGCCTTCCAGCATCGCCCGGGCTTCGGTGTAGTGGAAGGCTTGGAATTCGGAGTAGTTACCATGGTCAGGGCCGAAATAGTCGTAGCCATTTCCGAGATACTCTTGAAAACGGGCAGCGATCCCCTCGAAAGCGAAATGGGCGTGGCGCGGGTCTCCGGTGATACGGGCCAGGTAGGCAAACGCCGCCGGGGTGGCATCGAGATTTCCCGCAACCCACCAGATATTGCGATCGACCGCATGATAGCGGCGGTAATACCCGCTGAGCACTGTGTCTTCGAGGACATGTCGGGCCTTAACCCCTTGCCCCTTGTCCGGCAACAGGCGATCCCACGCTTTGCTGTTGTAGGTGAGGTCGTAGAGATGCGGCAGATTCGCGTTGAAGTCCAACCAGGCCATCGATTGCGATCTGATCCCATTGAAAATGTAGTTCGGGGCGATGTAGTCCCCCTGCAAGGTCAGGTAGTCGTCATAGACCTCCGAGAAAGCTAGAGCGATAGCCACAAAGACATCCATGTATTTCTCATCCCCGGTGTGGAGCCACGCTTTTGCCAGAGAATCCAGGTAGCGGGAAAACCGTCTCACTTTCAGATACCAAAAGTGCCCTGAGAGCGAGTAGTGTCGATCGCCCGACCCCTTATCCACGTAGTAGGGGATTTGATATTCCTTTCCGAAATGCGTGATGAAGCGTTTCGTGACCGTCTGCGGGTAGCGCTCGTTGGGGAAAATCAATCCGCAGTCCTGACATTTCATCTGCTGTCCCAACGGGTCCGGGTAGACCACGAAACCCTTCTTCTCCTCCCGGCGCTTTCTTTGCGTCTCGAGCACCTTCTTGAGGTGCGCTTCGTCGGCAGTGAGCGTCCCGTCTCTTTCCTTCTTCTCAAGGATCGGCGTCCTCTTGCGAAGCCCCAATCCTTCACGCTGCCCCAATTTCAAGGCCTTTTGCCGCCCCTTTTCACAATGTGGACAATCATACGGGACGCCGCGTTGTTTGGGGATCAACCGGGCGATGGCTTCGCTGCCTTTTGCATACACGGACAGGGCCTCTTTGATATCGGGCAGGTCCGCCACCTCAGCGGCGGTCATTTCTCCAAAGGCGGTCTGCCGATCAATCCGCTTCCGTTGCGGGCCAAAGTGGGGCGCTTTGGTGTAGCAGCGGGGGACGTGCTCCCAAGGCTCCGCCCCTTCCTTGATCACATGACCAGGAATCGGCTTGCCGGTGGATTCGGGGTCAAATTGCAGGCCCCCGTCTTTCTCGGTGACTCCATACACTGGTTCAGGGGCCGCGTCGGCCTGTGCGCCTGTGACCAAGGTTGCGAGGACGGCAGGCAAAAGGACTGAAGATCCTATGTGCATTAAATATGCTCCTTGACGTGAATAGAAAGGGGCCGTCACTACCACACACTCTGTCCGCCATTGTCGTCAGTCCAAGCACGTCGTCGAGTTCCCGATACGGCAGCAGTCCGGCATCCGAGGTCACCTTCGAGCCGTGGCATTCGAGCTTGAGCGACCCGTCGAAACCCACCCGGAGAGCGTCCGTTCCGGCTTCACCCATTGCATCCCTGCCTTCTGCCGTCCGTGGCATCGAGAAGACCCTTTGTTCATGCGGTCAAACGACGCCTCATTATACATGAGCTGTAGTTTTCATCCGGGAAATCCGGGCTAAGAGACTTCTATGTTGGAGGCGATAGCCCGCGTGCTCCGCCCAATGAGCTAGTATCTGGACATGACAACAAGCCGGATGAAGCCTTCTTGGCAGAATGACCATCCTCATGGCTTTCCTTTGAGAGGGATATCAAGAACGCTCCTCTGGACTCGAAGACGCAGGTCATCCGCAGAGGTCCCTTCTGGGCCCAGCAAGAGAATCTCACCAGGCGTGGTCGGTATCTGAAAGCGCTCTCCGCTGAGCAATTCCTTCTCTCCACCTTTCCTGTGGAGGACAGACTTTCGGCCGGGCCACGGATTGACCATCGCACATTCCCTTCCCCGCTCGGACAGGACCCGGACATATTGGACCTGTCCGTCGGCAATCTCCGCGGAAACCAGGAAGGCTCCCCAAGTGCGAAGATCTCCGAAACGGGCTTTGCCGCTCTTCGGCCAAACGGGGAAGACTCGCAGAACGTATCCATGCCCCATACAGAGCATTTCATTGATGGTATTGGGAACCGTGCTGCAGTTCTCGATCCCATGCGGATTCGCGCCCCGGAAGCCGTTGGGACACATGCGCCCTGCGTAGTCACGCAGGTTCTCCAGGATCACCTCGGCGTCATATCCGATGCGCACCGCCGCCGGATAGAAGCTGTTCGTTCCGTTGTGGTCCCGCCAGCGTCCCATGACCTCCAGCGTATTCCGAGCGATGTCCAGCAGTTCCTTGGGGCTGTCGAGCCCGATGGCGTTCCCGGGGTAGATATGCTGGATTCCGAGCGTATTGCTCTTCCACCAAGCCGTTCCCCGCTCCGTGTACCGGAAGACCTTCCGGCCGTCCTTCTCCTGCGTCGCAAAGCCGCTCAGATTGGCCAGAATGTGCTGCCACTTCTCGAAGTGGTCCTGGTCCCTGCCCAGGGTCTTCGCCATCTCCATTGCCGTCTCGAACGTGTTTCGCACGAGTGCCAGGCTGACGATCGAGTTGAAGTCATTTCCCGACCCTTCGTGAACGGCGTCGTTGTAGATAACATATCGCCGTTCTTCGAACTTCAGATAGTCCTCCCAGAAAAGCGCAACATCCCGCACAAAGGGGTAGCCGGTCTCCGCGTACTCTGGATCAAGCGTACACCGCCAATAGCGTGCCATGTTGACGACGGCATAGGCGGCATTGCTGCGTTGCTGGAAGAAGAGTCCTCCCTTCTCCTTGATCGGGGATTTGTGGGGGCCGCCGAGATGCGGTTCGACGCCTTTCGGACCGATACCGACGGGGTAGAGAACGCCGCGCGTACCAGTCACGTTCCTGGCGTACCAGCGAGCACGTTCGATGAAGTCGAACAGAGGCCTATCATAACAACGGGCCTGTTCCAGACGGTTGCTTCCCACCAGCGGATAGAAGGGAGCCTGGTAATTGTAGTTGAGGTGATAGTCGCCATTCCATTGGGGAGAATCTGTTGTCACCCAGGTTCCGAAGATGCCGGGGGGAAACTCGGGATCGCGAATTGACGCGCCCAAGGTGTAAAGGGAGAGGTAGTAGAACTGCTCCAGGCCCCGGTCATCGAGCTTAACCCACGAGCGATTCCAATACGTTTCCCACCAGGCACGATGCTCCCTCCAAAGGCGGTCGACATCGGCTTGCCGGCACATCCGCAAGCTCTCCGCCCGCTGATCCCTCACTTTGAAGCGGCTTTGCATCGAGAGAAGGACCGTTACCGGGCGTCCCGGTTTCAGAACCACCTTCCCGCCGGACAACTTCCCATTCTGCACTCGCATCGCGGCCGTGACCGCGGTTGGTATCGTCGCCGCCTTCTCGAAACGCCGCTCTACCCACGACACGGCCCCCTCGGTTCCAGTCTCCTCCTCGGTGACAGAAGACACCGCCGGACTCAAGTTGAGCGAGACCGCCATATCCGTCTTCGCAGCTTCGAGGCGCACCACCAACACGTTCTCGGTAGCCGCCAGCCACGCCTCGATTCCCAATGAAGAACCGCCGGCGCCGATCGTTCCATGCAAGCGAGGATGGAAGAGATCCTGGGTCACCTTCCAGATTCTCCCGTTGCAGTCGGCCGCCCGAATGTCCAGCCAACCGACAACCTTCGGCGTCCCGGTCCTGAACCTGGAGCGGACATACCAGAAGTCATTTTTCGACAGGAAGAGTCGCACTCCGTCCTTCGTTGGCCCGAGACAGACACCCATATCCCCATTGCCTAGCACGGGTGCATCGACACTGCCCCGCGAAGGGGTTCTTCGTGGGGCAGTGTTCCACTGCACTCGACACGTGTGCACCGGGTGATCCACTTCCGGCCCCGCCATGCTATTCTGCACGCCAAAGCCATACAGTCCCACGGCCAGCAGCAAGGGGAGTTTCTTTCTAATCACGGTTCACGTTCTTCCGCATGTGCATTCTCACACTGTTTGATCAGTACTGCGGACATGTACGCGAGATACTGTTTGCGCTGCGTGTGCACAGCGCGCATCGATGAACGGGTCACTCGCCAACCAGCCTCATTCTCTTGGCTGTCATCAATCCAATACTCTCTGCCATTACTGGATTTGCCGCCAGCACCAGAATTGGGATGGAGTTTCTCACGTTGTTCAGGGGTCATCAACGCGACAATCGTGTCCTTCGGTTTGCGTCCTAGTTCCTTGACCCCGAATGCTCCGAGCTCCTTTGCTGCTGCGATCGCCTCGTCTAATTGTCCACTGGTGGCGATGGCCCTGATACGCGCGATCTCCGCTGCAACAACGTCGTGCTGCGAGGCAAACAATCCCGTTGTGGCAAGACGGAAGCACTCCTTTGCGCCGTTGGCCTCACCTCTCTTGTTTGGGCTCTTATGGTTTGTCTTCCAGTAACGGTATTTCATGAGACAATGTCTACTGGCCATTTGTCTGAAAAACACCTGTGCCCAATCAATGCGTATCATCGGTGCACTGGGAAAGGACTTTGCAGTATCGTCATACCCGCATGATATGAAGAACGGCATGTCCGGGTTTCCTGTGAAGCGGTGTGCCCACGTCCCGCCCCTGTGTGCCGCACAGCCGACTGTGTATCGGTGATAGGTCATTGCGAAACGGTGCGCAAATTGGGCGCCGCCTGATCCACCAGTTATGAACAGCTTGGGATACAGCTTGTATTGCGTTCTCAAAGCAGCAAACAGGCCAACCAGTTGCTGGCCAGACCCATTGTGGAGCATCTGGTAACCATTGGGAAATGATGGCGCTACAATGATCACATCTCCCAGGCTCTGAAAGGAGCCCCGAAGTCGGAATGCGCGGTTGCCATTGCCTTTGTAGCCATGCGTTACGACAAACAGCCAGTACGTCTTGTGCTTGTCCATGGTGGTAGGTGCGGATATCCAATAATTGCGTCCCATCGGACATGTGAGCGGTCCCTCGTCCTTCCAGTTCTGCGCGAATGCATCTGTCGCTAGTAGCACGGCGATCAACATCAGGAACATCGAATCCCTCGTGCCGTGTTTCAGCATGTTCTTTCTCTCTTTCAGATACAACTGATCCGAGATTTCCCATCTGACTCCTCGGTGGGCCCGTTGGCCAACCCTTGCCAGGGTGATTATAGCCCCCCCCAGATGCAAGAGGAAACTGCGGAACGGAGTCGATAACGAGCGGTGGGAACTCCGGCAGACGCCGTGTACACTCCCCCCGCTGAACGATCCCGTCTCCTTGTACCAGGAACGGGCCCGCGTTTTCAAGTGAATGCAGGCGCGGTCGCCATTGACTATGGAACTATAGGGTGAGACGGGCCCGCCCTTGCCTC
>Ga0307427_1001794_pt1 | contig 10688 bp, 9 predicted proteins | sample SalMarWE160190MG_FD_202162 | JGI IMG/M metagenome (GOLD analysis project Ga0307427, IMG submission 202162) | Salt marsh sediment microbial communities from the Plum Island Ecosystem LTER, Massachusetts, United States - WE1603-190 | ecosystem: Environmental > Aquatic > Marine > Intertidal zone >... | reverse complement strand
AAAAATCAAACTTGCTTTTTCCCTTATATCCAGCGTAAAAATCTAAAAAGTCGCATATTATTATATAGTTAGGATTAATCCTTATAACTTTTCTGATATAGTCTTTATCTCGTCTTCTATTAACCATTCCTAGACTACTCTTTTCTGGTTTGTTTACAATTTTGTTAACATTTTTAGCTAATAATATCATATTTACCTTTTTTCTTTAAAATTTATATTTTGCTATAGGATTACTTGAAATTAAGATTTATATTGTTTTTTGCAGCATAGGCTCTGGCAAGTGATATAAACATAGCACCTCTACTTTTTTTAACTTTACCGGTAAGATAAGTATCCTTTATTATACTTAAAAATATTCTTATCTGCTGTTCTGAGATTTTATCAACTACAATTCGAAATGCTCCCAGGCTGTGATTATCCCCTAGCTCTTCTGCTATTTCTTTAGCCAGTAGCTCCTTTTCTCTAAGCCTATATCTGTTTGGTTTAGGGTATTCTTCTACTACACTGTTATTGGAATATTTACCTTTTGGATCAGTGTATTTTTCTTTCCCAGAGTCTTTGGGCTTTATAAAGCTACATTTTCCCTTATCTTTTAAGGATTCTTTTATTTTTCTCCTGATATCGTTAATATTCTCTTCATTTTCTTCTGTCTTTTCCTTTATCTCACCCTCAGGGTTTCCCACGATCCCTTCCCTACCGGCTCTATTAACGTTATTTAAATTAGTGTTTTTAAGATTGGTATTATTAGGGTGCACGTCATTCACCAGGGGTGGTGCAGGGTGTTCACCAGGGTGGTGCATGACATGCACCACCTCTTCTTCATTATCTTTATTGGACTGGTTTTTCTTAACAGACAGTAGAGTATATAAGTTAGAAGTCTTTGACTTATTGTATTTATTTATTCTTGATTCTTTTTTTATAAAACCCTTCTTAACCAGAGAGTTTATAATCATTTGAACTTGTCTTTCAGACATAGAGCCTTTTTTTGCAATAGTTGGAACACTGGGAAATGCTTTATCTTCTTTATCTACATATCTAGCAATAACAATATAGATCATTTTTTCATAAATGGTTAAGTCTTGCCGGTCCAGTAGATCATTTTCAAGATAAAACCAGTTCTTTATCCGACCATCTCTTAAATTATCTCTGCTCATTTTATAAGACTTTCTTTTTAAATCCTTTCCAAATAACAGAAGCCCGGCATTATACCGAGCTTTTATATTTAAATAACTTTGATTTTCTTTTTAAATTTAAGGTCTACGCCAGGCGAGCTATAGCCTTCACCCGCCCAGCGAAAAATATTGTCGCTAGGCGGACTATGGATGAAGTTAATGAACCCTGGGAGATTAGAACCTCCTTTATCACCCTGTTTTTTACATCCAGGAGCAATACTCTAAACTGTTCTTTCTTTAAGTCTTTTAGAAGAGGGATATAATAATTTGCCACTTCTTCGCTGCACCTGAAAATTTTATTGTTTCCATTTTTCTCGGAAACTACTCTTTTGCCAAGTTCGAGTGCCGCTATTATCTGTGACGCTTTTGCCAGGCCTATTCCCTTAATTTCAGTAAGCTCAGTGGCTGAAGCATTAAATAGCTCATTTAAACACTTGAACTTTGAGAATATAGCCTTTGCAAGGTCAAGGGCCGATTTGCTGCCGGTCTTATTACCGGTTCCGGTCCTTAGCAATATTGCAAGAAGCTCACTGTTGCTCAGGTACTCGCTTCCATGTTTTATAAGCTTTTCCCTCGGTCTTTCATCCTGCGGCCACCTGTTTATGGGAAGGTACCCGGACTCTATTTTATAATTACTTTTCAAATAGTGTTTAGTTTTTATTTTTAATCAGTTAAATTATAATGTAATTGCACAATTATGTAAATAGGTAAATATATACTGTAAATATTTTTTATACAGGATGGATAAAGATTTTCCATTTATTATATAAAATAATAGTTAATTCTGTTATAATATTTTTTTAATTTAATCAAGAATAATTCCGGGTTTATAAATACTAAAACTTATTTTTATCCGGCTGAATTTCTAGAGTTAATACTAAAATAAATCTGTCTGTAAAGAAAAGAAGAAAACATGATAGAAAAAGAACATAAAAAAATTTTTAAAAAACCGGACCTGCTTTCCCTTCTGGAAAGCCAGGTATTGTTATGCGACGGCGCAATGGGCACAACACTTATATCCATGGGATTATCCACTTCGCCTGACTCGCCTAACCTTTTTAAAGATGGAGTTCAAATCCTGAGCGATATACATTTAAAATATTTTGAAGCAGGCTCAGATATCGTAGAGACAAATACATTCAGTGCAAATCCAGCCAAATTAAAATCCTTTGGACTGGAATCAGAGGTCGAAAAAATTAATAGCAGTGCCGTGGACGCTGCAAAAGACGCCATCAAAAGGTTTAAAGAATCTGGATGTAAAAGACCCCTTTATATCGCCGGCTCGGTGGGCCCTCTTGGCCAGCTTATTGCGCCTTACGGCAAAGTAAGTGCTAAAGAAGCTGATGATTCTTTCGGCCAGCAGATTCAGGCCCTTGTGGAAAGCGGAGTAGATTTAATTATGATAGAGACCATGATAGACCTGAGGGAAGCTATTGCAGCCGTTAAGGCAGCCAGGGAGATTTCTGAAAAGATTCCGGTTGCGTGCAGCATGACTTTTACTAAAAATGGTGTTAGTGTCATGGGAAATAAAGCAGGACCCTCAATCAGAGAGATCTTTGATGCAGGAGCTGATATAGCAGGAGCCAACTGTAGTGTGGGCTCTGATTCAATGCTTAATATTATTGAAAAAATAAGAGAAGCAAATCCTGAAGGCTGCCTCTTCTTCCAGCCCAATGCCGGATTACCGAAATTTGAGGATGGAAAAACTTTTTACACCGAAACGCCCGAAATTATGGCTAAAAATATTAGAAAATATATGGAATACAAACCATGCATAGTGGGAGCCTGCTGCGGAAGCACTCATGAGCACATCAGGGCAATTGCAGCAGTAATAAGATAATTAATAATTTATTCAAATTCCAACTTTTATAAGTTCATTTAATAACCGGATTCACCCAAAATTGTTATCGCGCAAGTTCTATCAATAGTAAGCTGCATCTGTGCATTATTAATGAAGTTATTGTATACTTACAACTACTCAGAGAAAAGGTTTTTTAGAATATAAGAACAGAAAGGGAACATTATGAGAACACCGCCGGGGTTAATACCCAAAATTATAATAGGGGTGATTATTTTCGTATTTGCCTTAATAATACTTTTTAACACCGTTGTGATTGTTCAGGCAGGAAATGTGCAGGTTCTAACGCAGTTCGGGAGAACTGTAGGAGTAACATTTGCCCCGGGAATTCATTTTAAGATTCCATTTATACAGAACACCGTAAATTATTCTACCAGGCAGGTAACATATGAAACCAGTGACCATCCTGAAACAAGCCAGGCAATTTATACCGATTATTCGGTTGACACCACTTCTTCAGACGGGCAGCAGATACAATTAAAATATACAATCAGGTTCTCAATTGACAGCAGCCAGGCAGAATGGGTGTTAAATAATATCGGAACTATGGGTGAGCTGGTGGAAAAAGTAGTAAAAGCAGAGGCAAGGTCTCTGGCCAGAAATATACCCAAGAAATATACTGCTTTACAGCTTTATTCAGAGCAGGTTTTTGTGGTACAGGATGAGTTACAGAATGAGCTGAAGCCAATATTTAAATCAAATGGAATAATCTTAGACGAATTCCTGTTAAGAAAAATTGATTTTACCGAGGAGTACTTTAATGTCCTTGAAGAAAAACAGATTGCTGAAGAAAGGATAGAGGTTGAAAGAAATGTACTTGAGCAGGAAAGGATTAAAAAGGAGCAAGTAATTATCCAGGCTGAAGCTGAAGCAGCAGAAATAACCATCAGGGGGGAATCTTTAAGAAAATATCCGGAGATTATACAGCTTGAGTTCATCCAGAAACTTTCACCAAACATAAGCTGGGGAATATTACCGGATGAAATAGTTCCGCTGATAGATTTAGGCAGTCTACAAAATGATTTAGATGATTATGAAGTGCCACCTGCAGCAACCACTGAACCAGAAGTTGAAGAGGAAGAACCCGTTCTGGAAGAATAGCGGTTGACTCAAATAAAATCTGTAGTGGTAAGCATTAATAGCTGTTTGTTAAATAAAGCTATAAGCTTGTAAATTTACAAAATTGTGAAATCTATTTGTTGCATATAGAGGTTGCCAGATGAAAAAAGGAGAAGATGGTAGCCATCTTCTTAGATGTATGCTGTGACACTGGTTAAATTTTACTGATGCTGATTCTGAAGTTACATTCCTTGAAGATGCCGGCATATTGAACAGACCTGTGGAAATTGAAATAGGACATTTAATAAACATATTATCTTAAAATTTGCATTTAGGATATTATTAATATAATTGTATTAAGCATTTCACATGATAAACATGAAATTACTCACTCAAATAACTAAAATTTTAAAAGCCCTATTAAATGACATCCTATACAAGCATCACTCTAACCAGCACTCTATAAAATCAGGAACGTATTGCTTTTTCTGTTTCAGGATGAAATATATGCAATTTGCTCTGGTCGTAAAATAATTCCATCTCTTCACCTTTTTTCAACCCCATATCTACACCACAGTAGACTGAAAAACTACTGTCTCCGCTCTTTAGGACGATATGCATGTATTCACCCAAAAACTCTTTTACTTCAATCAATCCCTTAATAGATTTTTGTCCACTGTTCATCCTTCTAATACTGATATCCTGCGGTCTAAGTCCGAGGACCACTTCCTTAAGATTTAATTGACTTATTTCTTTACCTATTTTAGATTCTGGAATAAAACTAAGTAGGCCATCTTTAGCCTTTAAAACAATTTCTCCGTTATCTGAACTAACCTCACAATTCATAATGTTAATCGATGGTTCACCAACAAAACTTGCAACAAAAATATTTACAGGTTTGTTTAAAATCTCATCTCTTGACCCAATCTGTTGCAACTCTGCGAAATTCATAACCCCTATTCTGTTACCCACTGCAATTGCCTCTGCCTGGTTGTGAGTAACATATAACATAGTCGTTCCAAATTCAATATTTATTTCCTTTATTCTAGCCAGTATCTGGTATCTTTTTTCAACCTCGATATGTGAAATAGGCTCATCAAGCAAAAATACAGAGGGGTCTCTTACCAGCGCTCTTGCCAATGATACTCTCTGCTGCTGCCCCCCACTTAATGCAGTTGTTCTCACGTTAAGTATATCCTTAATTCCCAGCATTTCACTTACATCTTCGACTTTCTTTTTAATTACATCCTTACTTAAATTTTTTGCTTCCAAGCAGAGCTCCATATTCTCCCTGACTGTTAAATGAAAATATAAAGCATAATCCTCAAATGCAAGGGCTATATTTCTATCTGCAGGACTTAAATTATTTGAAAGGACATCATCTATGTACAGCTCTCCACTGGAAATATCTTCGAGACCTGCTATCATCCTTAGAGTGGACGTCTTCCCGCAACCTGATGGCCCCAGCAAAGCTACCGTTTCTTTATCATTCACTTCCAAACTTAAATTCTTAACTGCTTCTACTTTTTTCTTCTTGCTCCAGTAATACTTATATACATTTTTTAATGTAACTGATGCCACATAAACTCCTTTACTGTTTCATTTTTACATTTTCATTTGTTTTTTTATCAAAAAACATTAGTGACTGAGAATCAAAACTAATCCATAATTTCTGATTTTTTCTCAAAGATAAATCAGTATTATCCACAGATAAAATTAAATCAATGTTTTTAACCTTTATATTTACTATTAATTCATTATCCAGAGCTTCAAACACGCCACAGGTAGCTTCTAAATCATATGTATCCGAAGGCTTCTCTGAAAAACTTATATTTTGAGGTCTTATTCCTATTATATACTCATTCTCCCCATATTTTTTTAAGAGTTCAAAAACTTCATCTGATACACCAATCTTAAAATCACCTTCAGGGCAATACAATTTTTTTTCTGTTTTAATAGAGCAATCAAATAAATTTATATCAGGCCATCCTACATTTTTAGCAACTATTATATTTTTTGGAGAATTATAAACTTCTTCAGGAGTACCAATCTGCTGTACTTCCCCTTTATTTAAAAACATTATTCTGTCCCCCAGAGAAATAGCTTCTTTATAATCATGAGATGTATAAATTGTAGTAGTGCTAAATTTTTCTTTCATGAAATGAAGCTCTGTTCTCAACTGATTCCTAATCTTTGCATCAAGATGTGCCAGAGGTTCGTCCAATAATAATACCTGTGGTTCCTTTATTAAGGCTCTCCCGAGGGCTACTCTCTGTTTTTGTCCTCCACTTAATTCCGAAGGCAGCCTGTCCAGAAGTTGGTCTATATTTAACATCTTTGTAGTATCTTTCACTTTTTCAATTAATTGTTTTTGGCTATATTTACCTTTATTAACAGGAGATTTAAGAGGTGATGCAATATTACCAAAAACTGTAAAATTTGGATATAAAGAGTACTCTTCAAATGTAAGAGCAACATCTCTTTTAGGTGTTGGTACATCATTTATTAAAACTTTATTAAAATAAATTTCACCATTTTCCGGTATCTCCAGACCAGCAATAACCTTTAAAAATGTAGTTTTACCGGCCCCGGAAGGTCCAAGAATAACAAAAAACTCTCTATCTTTAATATCTATCTGTAAATTATTAAGCGCAACTACTTTATCAAATTTCTTAGTGATATTCTTCAATGATATATTTGGCATTTTTTACTCCAAATTTTTCTATAATAATAAATAATACAATTATAATAATTAATTAATCCTGTTAATTTTTAAACAATTAACTAAATCATCTCCTAATGGCACCCATACTTAAACCAGAAATTAAATAACGCTGCAAGAAAGCAGAAAGGAGTAACAAGGGTAAAGCCGCTCCAATACATATAGCAGCGATTTCTCTGTACATAAGAGTATCAGCAGTAATATATCTCAAAGCTTGAACAGTTACAGGTTGAACAGATGTCGAAGCCAGTACCATTCCAAATATAAAATTATTCCAGCAGTAAATGAATGCCAGGAGAGTTCCTGCAGCAATTCCTCCCTTGGCTAAAGGCAATATCAACTTAAGGAAAATATAAATTCTTGAATATCCATCTACCAATCCTGCCTGATCGATTTCTATCGGAATATCTTCAATATACCCCCTGACAATCCATAGAATCATGGGTAAGCTAATTAATTGGTATACCCAGATAAGGGCAATATGTGTATTATATATACCCATTTTCGAAAATATTAAATACAAAGGTATGATAACCAATAATGCCGGAGCAAACCTAAAACTAAGAATTGTAAAAGCTATATTTTCTTTTCCTCTAAATTTATATCTGGCTAATATATATGCTGCTGGTAATCCTACAAGTAAAGATATCAGTACAGAGCTTATGACAATTATTAAACTGTTTCTCATTCCTACTAAGAAATATGATTGAAAACCCGACTGCGTGCCAACTGCAGTTGCTTCCTCCAGACCAAATATATAGAGAATACCTTTTAAAGTAGGCTGGAAAGAAAAAGTAGGTGGGTAGTTAATGATATCATCAGTGGGTTTAAAAGCCATAGTTAGAATCCAATAAATAGGAAATAACAGAAAGGAAAAGGTTACTATCAATGATATATATGTAATTAACTTTCCTAAAATATTTTTCCCCAAATTTTTTCTTTTATCCATTATCTATCCTTTTAATAAAAATTTTAATTAAATACTTATCTTAATCTTTCCCGTAATTTACCCCAATATTTAATTAAGAAATTACAAACAATAAAAACAATTACCCACGTGACCAGCATTATAGCTGACCCATATCCTATTTTGTAGTAATTAAATACCTGAGTATAAGCTTCGACCTGATAAACCATCAATGTGTCACCAGGTCCGCCTCTGGTCAAACCAAAGACAATATCGTATTGAGCTATTGAATCAATAAATCTAAAAACCAGGCAGATTACAATGAAAGGCATAAGTAGTGGAAATACTATTTTTCTTAAAAATGTAAACTTGCTTAATCCATCTACACTTGCAGCTTCAATAACCCTGGTAGGAAGCCCCTTTAATCCTGCAAGAATTATAATAGCAATAAATGGTGTGAACATCCATACATCTATTAATACTGCTGAAAACAAAGCATAATTACTATTTGCAGACCAGCTGAAATCCTTCGCAACACCAAATGGACCTAAAATAAAATTTAACACACTGAATTCAGGATTCATCATCAGTTTCCACATAATAGTACCGATTATAGGTGAGATCATTAAAGGAAAAAGTACAAAAGGTCTTAAAACCTTACCAAGCCAGGTATCCTGGTTTAAAGTAAATGCAATTATAAAACCCAATAAAAATTCGAAAAACAATGCTAAAAAAGTATAAGAAAATGTAACCTTAAAATTATGCCAGAACAAACCTTCTCCAAAATATTCTGCATAATTACCAAAACCTATAAAATTGATATCTTTTTTAATTAAACTGGCATCAGTTAATGAATAATAAATACTGTAGCCAAATGGCACTAATATAAGTATTACTATTAATAGTGCAGGTAAAATCGCAAATATCGGTCCCCCTCTAACTAATTTGGCTCTTAAGGAAGTAATACTCTTCATATATATATCCTCCAAAAATTGCTCTTACTTTATGGTGGACATATTAACCTTTCTTCATTATAACTTTATGAACTAAAATCCTTGATTAATATGTCCACCACTTAAACTATAAATTCAATTCTAAATCATTTATCTAATATTCTCTACAGTTACTAATCTAGTGTTAAGTCTTCAACAAGTTCATCTAATCTTTCCTCAACATCCGCACCTTCTACCATTTCCTGTATGGCTATAGCCCACTCAGTAACTCTTTCGACCATCTCTGCCTGAGGTGTAAATAATACAGAGCAATAATCAATACTATAATTGAAGGTATCCACAAACGTAGGATAAGAAGAATCTAATAACTCAACATATTCCTCATTAGCCCATGTAGATGCTCTTACAGGCTCCAATCTTGATAAATTTAATGCAAATCTCTCATCATATTCCTTACCGGTTGCCCACTGCATAAAGTACCACGATGGACCTTTAGAATCTGAAGCTGCATTCATAGCAATGTTCCAAACCCATAGATTAGTCTTATGATCAGTACCTCCTGCTTTGGTAGGAATAGGAGCCCAATTAAGCATACCTGGCTCACTTATTACAGCACCTTCCTGTTGCTGTGCATAAATACCCAGAATATCAGAATCTATGGTCATTGCTGCTTTACCAGATGCCAGATCTCCCATAACGTCATACCATTCGGTACCTACCCAGCCTGGTCGTCCATAATCCTGTATCAACTTAACAAAATCCTTATGAAATGCAATACTCTCTTCTGAACCCAGTGCAGGCTGTAGATTCTCATCAAAATCCCTACCGCCATAGTTTGCGAGAAGAGAAATCGGCGCAGTATGGCACAGGTTCCAGGTTCTAATACCACGACATGCAAAGCCATACATATCCGGTTCATTTTCCTCTATTATTTTTGCTGCTTCATATACATCATCTAGCGTCTCTGGAACTTCTATATCATATTTTTCAAATAAATCAGCCCTATAAATTAGTGCCATCTGCTCAAAACCAATAGGAAGCGCCAGCTGGGGCCCACTACCTACCGACTCACCAGCAACCATGCTCCACTGACTAGCCTCTCTTAACCTCGGGAAAATGTCTTCAAAATCATAATCAGCATCTGTCATACTCGGATCATTGATGTAATCATCCAGAGGTTCAATATATCCTGCTGGAGCATATGTCCACAACTGCATTATTCCACTCATAAATACATCCAGATCCTTGTTACCAGCAGATAGCAATATACTTAATTTATCAAAGAATTCATTTTCTGAAAGAGACTCTACGGAAACAGTAATTCCTGTCAGTTCTGTGAATTCCGGGATTGCATCAATTAACCCCTGTGCATAAGGATGTTCAACCATAAACAGATTGATTTCTTCACCATCAAATTTTTTCCAATCAAATCCTTCAACTGCTGCTTCTTCTGCTGCTTCTTCTGCTGCTTCTTCTGCTTCAGGCTCTTCAGCAGTTTCTCCTGCCTTACAACCTGCAAGAGAAAGTACTGTAATAATGGATATTACAAACAGCCACAAAAATACTTTCTTCATCAAATACACCGCCTTCCTTAAAATCTATTCACTTAACAAATTTAAATATAATAAGTAAAAACATTCACCTCCTTTTTTGATTATTTTTTATAATTTCTTTTTAAATTACTATTTATAACAATATTTATGTTATATATGTATTAATTGATGTAAATTTAAGTTAATAATTACTATATTTTTTTTAATATTAACATATTTCTTATCGTTGTCAACAATTATATTTAAATTTGTCATCTACAAATTAAAAGTGAACCGTTTTTTTAAATTTATGATTTAAAAGTGAACACCCTCTTTAGCTATAATTTAAAATCAAAAAAGAAAGGTTTTAAATTATGGCACAGCTTCACAAGAAATTCTCTGATAATCAGATTAAGGAACTTATGGGTAGGTATTTAGAAAATAAAATAAAAAGAACTGATATCCAAAAGGTACTGGGTATTGGT
>Ga0307427_1001792_pt1 | contig 10699 bp, 9 predicted proteins | sample SalMarWE160190MG_FD_202162 | JGI IMG/M metagenome (GOLD analysis project Ga0307427, IMG submission 202162) | Salt marsh sediment microbial communities from the Plum Island Ecosystem LTER, Massachusetts, United States - WE1603-190 | ecosystem: Environmental > Aquatic > Marine > Intertidal zone >... | reverse complement strand
TTGAATAAGAGGTTTTAGAAATTGGTTGCGGGGGGCGGATTCGAACCACCGACCTTCAGGTTATGAGCCTGACGAGCTACCTGCCTGCTCCACCCCGCGCCGTATTTTGATATTTGTAAAATATTTATTTTGTACATAATAATTTTAGCATTTTTTTCAAACAAAGCCAAATTTACCAATCGATCATTACCTTTAGAGGTGCCGGAGGCCGGAATCGAACCGGCACGAACCTTACAGCTCGCAGGATTTTAAGTCCTGTGCGTCTACCTATTCCGCCACTCCGGCAGACTGCAATCCATTATATGATAAATCTTTTAAATCGTCAATAGCAACTATATATAATAATTACAAAATACTAATTTAAAAATAATTGTAAGTATTTAAGATAACTGAAAGTTATATTTATTTCGTTGTTCGTATCTCGTATCTTGTATCTCGCTAGAGAAAAGAATATAAGATCTATAAATCTTTATCATTTTTTAATCTCATTAGTTATTTGGTTATTTATACTATTTACAAGATACGATTTTACTCTAACTTCTGGATTCTTCCTTCTTCACGAGATACGATTCACGAGATACGAGATACGTTTCTTTATTTTTCAATACCTTTGATCAATATTTCATCAGGTTTAGTAAGACCTAATTCTTCTCGGGCAATTTTTTCTACAGATTTATCAGATTTTAATGATTCCACCTCTTCTGACAGATTATTATTTTTTAATTTTAGTTCTTCTATCTCTGATTCCAGTATTCTAATATCTTCTTTTAATTGCAATGTTTGGGCATATTTATCTGAAAATAAAAAAACTATATACAATATTAAAAGTAAAATAATGGCCCAAATTATTTTAGAATGAAATATTGACCTAATTGATATCATTTTATTTTATATTAAATACTGCCTTTCCGCGGTAAATTGACGACTCCCCTAATTGTTCTTCGATACGCATCAATTGATTATATTTTGCAATACGTTCTGTTCTGCAAAGGGAACCAGTTTTAATCTGCCCAATATTAGTTGCAACAGCTAAATCCGCAATAGTAGTATCTTCTGTTTCTCCGGAACGGTGAGAAATTACTGAAGTAAAACCCGCTCTTTTTGCTGTTTCGATAGTATCTAAAGTCTCGGTTAGAGTTCCAATCTGATTTAATTTTATCAAGATTGAATTAGAAGCTTTTAATTCAATCCCTCGGATAAGTCTCTTTTTGTCAGTAACATAGAGGTCGTCTCCTACGATTTGTATTTTGTGACCTAATTTTTGAGTAAGTTTTTGCCATCCTTCCCAATCATCTTCTGCCAGACCATCCTCTATAGAAATTATAGGATATTTATTTACTAAGGAAGCATAATAATCTATCATCTCATCAGAAGTTCTGACCGTCCCCTCTCGAGATAATACATATTTTCCATCCCGATATAATTCTGAAGCTGCAGGATCTAAAGCTATAAAAATATCTTTGCCTGGTTCGTATCCTGCTTTTTTGATTGCTTCTACTATTAGCTGAATCGCTTCTTCACTGAATTTTAAATTGGGAGCAAATCCACCTTCGTCTCCTACCGAAACATTATATCCTTTTTCTTTTAATACTTTTTTTAAAGTATGAAATGTTTCAGCACCCATTCGTAGGCTTTCTTTAAAATTAGCTCCACCAGCTGGAACAATCATAAACTCCTGTAAATCCACTCCGCTATCAGCATGTTTCCCTCCATTTAATATATTCATCATAGGTACAGGAAGTTCTTTAGCATTTACACCTCCAATATAAGAATATAATGGTAAACCAAAAAAATCAGTTGCTGCTTTTGCAGTAGCTAAAGATACGCCTAAAATTGCGTTAGCTCCTAAACGACTTTTGTTAGGAGTTCCATCAAGTTCAATTAATAGTTTATCAATCGTTAATTGATCTGTGGCATCATATCCGATAATTTCAGGGGCAATAATATCATTTACATTCTCGACCGCCTTAAGAACACCTTTGCCCAAATATCTCTTTGGGTCATCATCTCTTAATTCAATAGCCTCGTGTACTCCAGTACTGGCTCCTGAAGGAACCTGTGCTATACCAAAAGCTCCGCTTTCCAGTTCTACCTCCACTTCAACAGTGGGATTACCCCTGGAATCTAAAATTTCTCTCGCGTATACATCAAATATTTCACTCATCTCAATTTTCTCCCTTTTTCATTTATTTTTTAAAAATTCTTTTTTACTATCTTAGCACATTATTTAAATAATGTTTAAACAAATAATTTCTATCCGCTGAACCATTTAAATAAAAAGGTACCCAAACTAAAATATATTAATAAACTACCTACATCTACTATAGTAGTGATAAAAGGACCCGCGGAAATTGCCGGATCAATCTTAATCTTAGTAAAAATCAATGGCAATAAAGTACCAAAAGTAGCTGCAGTTATCATAGTTAAACATAACGATAGTCCGATTACCAATCCTAATACAAAATCATCCTGCCAAACCAGAGCTACTAAAGCTATAATTATTCCAACAACTATTCCTATTAAAGAACCGACCTTGGTTTCAGTCCAAATATTCTGCCATAATTCATCTATCCTAAGTTGGCCGGTGGCTAATCCACGAACTGTAATGGTTGAAGATTGAGCACCTACATTACCACCCATAGCCATAATTATAGGAATAAAAAAAGCCATAGCCATTACAGTTTGCAAGGTATCAGAATGAAGCTTTATAACCGAACCGGAAAGTATTTCTCCCGCCATACACACAAGTAACCAGGGAAATCGCGCCTTCGCTCTCGTCAAAGGGTTTGCTTTTATAAGCTTATCTTCATATACCTCGGATGAGCCGACCATCTTATGAATATCCTCGGTAACCTCTTCCTGTAATACATCAATGATATCATCTACAGTGATAATTCCCAGTAAAGTACCTTTTCTATCAATAACTGGTATAGCTAAAAAATCGTAATCAGCAATTATTCTGGCTGCTGTTTCCTGGTCCTCTGTGTCCAAAACGCTGACTACGTCCTCTTCCACAATTTCTGATATTTTAGCCTTGGGATTAGTCATGATTAAATCTCGCAAAGAAATAACTCCAATTAGTTTCTCTCTTTCATCTACAATATAAATATAGTAAATCATCTCTGCTTCCGGGCTAAGTTCTCTTATTTTGTTTATTGCTTCCTCAGCAGTAAGGTCTTCAGGAAGAGCAACAAACTCGTTGTTCATTATGCTTCCGGCAGTGTTCTCTTTATACTTTAATAGTTCCTTGATCTCTTCTGCCTCTTCTTTAGACATCAAATCTAATAATTCTCGGGATTCCTCAGGAGTTATCTCCCCTAAAAAATCAGCTGCTTTATCAGTATCCATTTCTTCTAAGATATCAGAAGCCTTCTCTTTACCCAGAGCATCCATAATATTTGCTTGTAACTCTGAATTTAATTCTGAAAGTAATTCTGCAATTTTCTCATCATCTTTAAGTAATTTAAATATTTCAATATTTTGTTCTAATGGTAAATAATCAGTTAGCTCGGAAAACTCTGTAGGATAGAGGTCATCAACAATTTTTTTTACTTCCTGGATTTTTTTCTCTTCCAATAACCTTATTATTTTTTCTGACAATTCTTTTATTTTTTCTTCCATCTCAAAAATCCTCTTTTTAGTCATTAGTGAATAGTCGTTAGTATAAGATACAAGTTGCAAGATAGGAAATTAGTTTTTCGTTATTCGTTTTCCGTTTTTTTTGTTCACCCGGTCATCATTGCGGGTTCGATGAATCGAACCCCTACAACGCATTACTCGTAACTCTTTACCATTCTCTTTACTATATACTATATACGATATACTATATACGATTATATTCTGGATACTGGCTTCTGGTTTCTGAATTTCATTTCTTAGCCTTCTTCTTTTTTAATTTCTTTTATTACTTCATACAAGGAACTTGCTTTCTCTGCTGGAATATTCTTCAGAGGGACATCCAATACTTTTGTTTGCAGTATTTTGTTAGCAAAATTAATTCTTATTTCATCGCCAATCTTAACTTCATCCCCTGCCTTGGCAATTCGATCATTAATCCTAATGCATTTAGCCAGACAGGCTTTTTTTGCTTCTGTCCTTCTTTTTATTAATCTGCTTACTTTTAAAAATTTATCTAATCGCATATTTATCAATTACCCAATTGGCCAATTTACCAATTTACCAATTAATACAGACATTAGTGAACAGTCGATAGTATTTAGTTAGCCAGTTACCCGGTTTACCAGTTAACCAATTTACCAATTAGTTTAGTCGTTAGTGAATAGTATCAAAGCGTAAAGTGTAAAGCTAAAAACGCAAAACCAAAACTTAAAACTTAAAACCTAAGAAAAAGTTTTGAATTTTGAATTATGGTTTTTCGCTTTTCGCTTTAAGTTTTTAGTTTAATGCTTCCGTAATACGATATGCGGAATACTACTATACGCTAAACGCTATACGCTCTACGCTATTCTTCACTATATACGAATTTATTCTTTTGATTTTAATTGAGGGAAAAGGATAACTTCTTTAATTGAATCAGAATTAGTAAGCAACATCATTAATCTATCAATGCCTATGCCCAAACCACCAGTAGGAGGCATGCCATATTCTAAGGCTTCAATATAATCTTCATCCATGAAATGACTTTCCATATCTCCTGCCTTTCTTTTGGCAACCTGTTCTTCAAATCGACGTTTCTGCTCTGCCGGGTCATTTAATTCAGTAAAGGCATTAGCTAATTCCATCGAATTGACAAACAGTTCAAAACGCTCCACTAATTCCGGATTATCTTTCTTTTGTTTTGATAAAGGGGAAATCTCGAGAGGATAATCGAAAATAAAAGTTGGCTGAATTAAAGTTGGCTCTACATATTTTTCGAAAAGTTCGTTAGTAATTTCACCTCTGTTTATTTTTCCCTTTATATTCAAACCATGTTTCTTTATAATTTTATCAAAATCCTTTTGAAGTATTTTTTCTATATTAATACCACTCACCTCTTCAATAACTTTACACATGCTTATTCTTTTCCAGGGAGGGGTAAAATTAATTTTATTGCCCTGATATTCAACTTCTAAACTGCCAAAAACATTTTTAATTACATATGTCATTAATTCCTCAGTAATTGTCATCATGCTATGGTAGTCACCATACGCTTCATACAGCTCTAACATAGTAAATTCAGGATTATGTTTAGTAGAAATACCTTCGTTTCTAAAATCACAACCTAACTCATAAACTTTTTCTAAGCCTCCAACTATTAAACGCTTCAAATATAATTCTGTGGCAATTCTTAAATATAAATCCCTATGTAAAGTATTGTGATGGGTAATAAAAGGTCGTGCAGTAGCCCCACCGGGAATAGGCTGCATTATGGGAGTTTGAACTTCTAAAAAGCCCCTATTATCTAAAAAATTTCTTATAGATTGTACTACCTTGCTCCTTTTAATAAAAATTTCTCTGACTGAAGGATTTACTATCAGATCTAAATATCTTTTTCTATATCTTACTTCCACATCTTTAAGTCCGTGCCATTTTTCAGGTAGACTACGCACAGACTTACATAGAAGACTAAATTCTTCAATAAATACAGTAACTTCGCCAGTTCTAGTTCTAAAAATCAGACCTGAAACTCCCAAAATATCCCCAACACCGATTTTACTAAAAAGTTTAAAAGCATCCTCTCCGACTTTATTTGATTTTATATAAATCTGGATTCTTCCGCTTACATCTTCAATATTAGCAAATATAGCTTTTCCGTGTGTTCTTAAAGCCATCAACCTGCCAGCTACACTAGCTTTTTCTTTACCACATTCACCAACCTGTAAATCTTTATTTTCTTCTATTAAATCTTTTATTTTATAAGTCCTGTTGAAACTATGCCCAAAAGGATCAATGCCTTCTCTTTTTAATTCTTCTATTTCTTTCCATTTATTAGATATAATTTCCGTTGTACTCTTTTTTATTTCCACCCGATCCACCTCTTTTTACTTTTATTGCTAGATATTATTATGTTAAAAAAATTAATAATATAGTACGAAATTATTATGATTTTGCTGTCTGACAAATATCTTAATTGCATAGGAATTTCCTTTTTCCGTAAGCCCTAATTAGCATATGGTAATAAAACGAAAAATGAAAAGCGCTAAACGCTACCCGCTATACGCTAATTCTATACTAACGACTAATTTAAGCTATTTTAATTTTTAGTTATATTTATAATTAGCTTATCTTGCAAAAAGGTTTAGAAATAAATAATGAACAAAGTATTGTTATTTTTTAATTTTTAAAATAACTTTGTTCATTATTACAATTAATAACTATTTAGATTGCTAAATTAATGCATAAATTATTTGATATCTAAAATTTTATATTTAACATGCCCTGCCGGGACTCTAACTTCTACTAAATCATCTTTCTTTTTTCCTAAAAGAGCCCTTCCGATAGGAGAAGAGATGGATATCTTCCCACAATCCGGTTCAGATTCCACATAATCTAAAATAGTATATTTACACTCTTTTTTACTTTTCATATTTTTAACTAACACCTCTGACCCTAGTAATACGCAATCCGGATTTTCTTCTTTATCTATCAATTCATAATTTTCAATAATTCTTTCCAATGCCAAAATTCTTCCTTCTATAAAAGATTGCTCATTTTTAACGGCGTTAAATTCTGCATTCTCAGCGATTTCACCAAAAGCTACCGCATTTCTAATTTTTTCAGCAATCTCTTTTCTTTTTACTCCTTTAAGATAATGAAGTTCTTCTTGAACCTTTTTTAAACCTTCTCCGGTTAGCATTACCTTCCCGTTAAGCATCATGGATATCTCTCCTCACTAAAAATTAGTACATTTAAATAGTAAATAACAAATACTTTCTCTTAAAAATTAAATATAAGCACTATTGCCTTTTCTGATAGATAATAGTGCTTATATTATATAATAATCTTTAATAGAGATTATAAGATATCTATATTTTATTGTCAAATAAATTCTTTCTCTAACTCCCTCGCTAAAGTTTACACTAACTGCCGTATTATATTCGTATTGCGTATTGCGTGAAAAAAAAACGAAAAAAAGATTGGAAAAACAAAGGTGGTAACTATTTTTTCCTTTCTTTAAGTGCCTCACTAAGGTTTAGATTTAATACGGTATTATTAGATTATTTATTAGATTAAACCTAATTTTCTTCCAGCCCTTTCAAAAATATCCAAAGCTTCATCAATATCTTCAGAAGTATGAGTTGTTAAAACATGGGCTCTTAATCTATTAGTCCCTCTTGGAATTGCCGGGAAGAGAATGGGGCAAATAAATATTCCTTCATTGTTAACTTCTTTACATAATTCTAAAGTATCTTCTTCATTACCTATTATAAGGGGAACGATAGCAGTAGCACTAGCTCCTGTATTATAACCCATAGAATCTATTCCTTCTTTAAATCTCTTTATATTCTTTTGCAAATTTTCTATACGTTCCGGCTCATCTTCAATAACTTCTAGAGCAGCTTTAGCAACAGCAGCTGTTACCGGAGGAAGAGGAGCTGAAAAGATAAAGGGCCTTGAATTATGTTTTAAATAATCAATCATATCTTTCTTCCCGGCTATATATCCTCCTACAGAAGGAATAGTTTTACTTAAGGTTCCCATATGAATATCTACTGCATTCTTTAATCCGAAGTATTCCTCTATGCCGTGACCTGTTTTACCTAAAACTCCAATAGAATGAGCTTCATCCACCATTACTTTAGCATTATATTTTTTAGCTAAACGCGATATCTCTGGTAAACTAGCTACATCTCCCTCCATACTGTATACTCCATCTACTATTACTATTTTATTAACAAATTCTTCAGAATTAGCTAAAATCCCTTCTAAACTCTTCATATCATTATGTAAAAAAGTTTTATATCTTGCTCCGGAAAGTATGCATCCATCAATAATACTAGCATGATCTATTTTATCAATTACAACTAGATCTCCTCTTTGATAGAGAGAAGTAATTGCTGCCAAATTAGTAACATATCCACTTGTGTAAGTAATGGCATCTTCTGCACCCTTGAATTCAGCAATTTTTGCTTCCAATTCTTCATGCATTTTAGTAGTCCCTGACAATAGTCTAACACCGGAGGTCCCTACTCCATATTTTTCAATAGCTTTAATAGCTGCTTCTTTTAATTTAGGGTGATTAATTAATCCTAAATAGTTATAAGAAGCAAGCATTATTTTTTCTTTTTGGTCAATTAATACCCTTGATTCTGATGTATTTTCTACAGTTTTTAGATAAAAAAATTTGCCTTCCTTTTTCATTTTTCCTACTCTTTGTTTAAGTTCATTTATTCTGTCTTCTAACAAAATTGCCATCTTTTTTCTCCTTTTTTATAATTTCTTTAATTTAATTTTTCTATTCTTGGTTTAAAGCCAGTTTTTTCTATTAGTTTTAAATAATCTTCCGGTTGTAATTCTTCCGGAGATTTTCCGGATATAGCTGCTAGGGTAGCTTGAAATACATTGGTCCCAAAAGACCTTCCTTCAAATTCCGGAGTTGTAGTAATCAGATAATTTACCCCTTTTTTCTTAAGATCCTCCACATTGGAACTGGTAACAGTATTGGTTATCACAATCTTTCCCTCCATATTCTTTGGCATATACTGACTTATTCCTAAATAGTCACCGGCAATTATATCAGCATCTTGAAAATATTTAACATACTTTAAATTAGACTTCTCCTGCTTTTCGCCTGTAGGATACAAATATTTTATAGGGACATGTACTAATATAGGTAAAAGTAACCGAGCAAAAATTTCAATACTTCGAAAAGAATGAAGCGGGATAGGAATGTTTAAACAAAATATCAAGTCTCCAAAAGTCATCTCACATCCAGCATCTATTAAACCCTCTGCCATTCCATATCTATCCACAGTAATAGTAACTAAAGCTTTTTTTCCTTTTAAGCTAATATCAGTTTGAGTATCGATATATTTTACTACGCTCTTTTCTAATACATATTTTATCCCGGTACCATCTACAATAGGAGTCTTTTTGATAACACTAACTATCTTTTCTGATTCTCTTATAGTATATCTTTTCCCGTGAGGTCCGGAATACAAATATAGATCTGTCCCTCCTAAACTGAAGATATCTACCTTCCCATCATTCTCCTGAAATATTTGCATCATCTTTTTCACATCGCCATCAGTTCCTCTTCTTTCGATTTCAACTTTCTCCCCTAAAATTTCGACCACAACTTTATGATCTCTGGTGGAAGAACCCAGACTAACCCCTAAAACTTTTTTCATTTTTAAACCCTCTCTTCTTTAGAATTCAAATTAATTTTTAACCTCTTTTACTATTTCTATTATCTTTTCAGGGTTAACATATTTACTCTCTTTAATAGGAGAATGACCGATAATTATGCCAATCACCTGAACACTAAATATTTTCTCCACAATAGGTACTCTCATATCTGAACCCATAAAAATAATCAAGTCAAAATCTGCCAAGTTGACGATTATTTCAACTATTTCATTAAATAATTCGTTTTTTCCCTTTTTCTCTATAAAATTAAAGCGCTCTTCTTGAGTTAAAAGTAAGACATACTCAATCCCCAGCTCTTTTGCTAAACTAGTCAGCTCTTCTTTGTTCTTGATGGGAAAACCGATCAAGGCAATCTTCTTACCTTTCCTTATTTCTCCTAAACTTTCTAACCTGGAGACAAAAGTTCTTTCCACTCCTAATTTGCGGGCTACTCCTTCCTGCGTCACTCCTTTAGTTCTTAATTCTAAAATTTTATTAATTTCCCTATTTAATTTTTCTTTAGATATTACTTTTTCCCCAATTCGAATAAACTGCATTCTTAAAATCTCCTGTATACATTTTTGTATACACGTAGTATAACACAACTTTTTTTCACTATCAACTTTTTTTGAAAAATAAATGAATGAATTTACAATACTACCGTTCTTGGGATTTTTTCTAATAGGAAAGCACTTCTCGCGGATTAAAAAAGAAAATTTAAAAGGGGTAGGATATTAAAAACTTTAAGGTTTTATATTTCTATCCTTCTATTATCCCTCCTCCTAGTATCGTGTCTCCCTGGTAAAATACTGCTGATTGTCCCGGAGTAATCGCTCTTTGCGGTTTTTCAAAATTAATTAGGACACTGTCTTCGCCATAAGGGGAAATAATTGCCGGAGATTTTTTACTATTGTATCTTATCTTTACCTCTGCCTTTATAGAATCTGAAAGTTTATCGCCAGAAATAAAACTTAAATCTTTTACTAATAATTTATCCCTATAAAGATCTTTATCATCGCCCAGAGTAATTACATTTTGCTGGGAATTTATTTCAATTACATACATACGCTTATTCAAAGATACTCCCAATCCTTTTCTCTGACCAATAGTGTAAAAAGGAATACCTTGATGCTCTCCTAATATTTTCCCTTCTTTATCTATGAATTTGCCAGGTTTGACAGTATCTTTAATATGTTGAATTAAAAACTGTCTATAATTATCATCTCGGATAAAACAAATTTCCTGACTCTCTTCTTTTTTATAATTTTTTAATCCATATTTTTTAGCCAATTCTCTGGTTTGGCTTTTCTTAAATTTGCCCAAAGGAAACAAAATATAGGGTAATATTTCCTGGTTTAATCTATAAAGAAAATAAGATTGGTCTTTGTTTTCATCTACCCCTCTCTTAAGT
>Ga0307427_1001789_pt1 | contig 10713 bp, 9 predicted proteins | sample SalMarWE160190MG_FD_202162 | JGI IMG/M metagenome (GOLD analysis project Ga0307427, IMG submission 202162) | Salt marsh sediment microbial communities from the Plum Island Ecosystem LTER, Massachusetts, United States - WE1603-190 | ecosystem: Environmental > Aquatic > Marine > Intertidal zone >... | reverse complement strand
AATGCCATGGGGACCAGAGCAAGAACCGTAGTAAACATAGTCATTAAAATAGGTCTTAAACGGGTTTTCCCTCCTAAAATGATGGCTTCTTTCCTTTCCATTCCCTTTTGCCGAAGTTGATTAATATAATCAATCAAAACTATACTGTTATTGACCACAATCCCTACCAGCATGATAATGCCAATATAGGAAAGCACGTTTAAACTTTTATCTGCCAGTAATAATCCCATGATAACTCCTATCAAGGAAAAAGGAACAGAAAACATGACTGCAAGGGGCATTAAAAGAGATTCAAATTGAGCAGCAATAATCATATAAACCAGGATAATGGATAAAACCAATGCCTGAGCAAGTTGAATAAATGACTCTTGCATTTCTCTATTTTCTCCGACAAATTCATAACGATAATCCTCGGGTAATACTAATTTATCCAATTGCTGCTGAGCATCCTGAATCACTTTACCTAAAAAGCGGTTACTGATATTCCCGGAAACATTCACTATCCGCTGCTGATTTTCCCGGTCAATCCCTTTGGGTCCCGAAGCTACTATTACTTCTGCAATTTCCTTTAAAGGAATCTGTAATCCCATGCTGGAGCTAATCAGAAGATTTTCTACTTCCTCTATACTGTTTCTATCCTTCTCTTCCAATCTAATCCGAATATCAATTTGTTCTCCTTTTTCCTGATAAATACTGGCAACTCTACCTAAAAGAGCATCGTGAACGGTAGAAGCAATCTGAGCAGTATTTAAACCATAAAGATTTGCTTTTTCGCGGTCAATATTCACATGTAATTCCGGACGTACATCTTCTACACTGCTCTCCAGGTCATACACTCCTTCTACTTCAGATATCGATATCATAATACGGTTGGCAATATTTTCCAATTCATCCAGTGAATCACCGGATATTTTTACTTCTAAATCCGACCCGGAGGAAAATGAAAAACCCTGCTCCCCAAATTTTATTTGAGTATCCGGGTAAGTGTCTATTTTTTGTCTTAATTCATTGATAATCTGCGCCATACTCTTTTCTCTCTTATTCTGTTCCACCAGATTAACCATGATGGTACCGCTGTTACCACCCTGTGAACTGAATCCCATTCCACCGGAACCTTCTCCTGCGGTAGTTAACATACTTTTTATTTCCGGCATTTTTGAGACAATCTTTTCCACTTCACTTACAACTTTTCTGGTAGTTTCCAGATTCGTTCCGGTAGGTAAAGTAATATTAATGTTAAATTGTCCCTGGTCACTCGATGGAATAAATTCTGTTCCTACAAAGGGTATTAACATGATTGACCCGACAAAAATAATCACTGCAAGGATAAAAACAATTCCCCGATGTCGCAAAGACCAGTTAATTAGTATGCCATATTCTTCTCTCACAATATTAAAAATTCTTCCACCATGATTCAGAGAATCTTGAACCAAATTTTCTTTAGAAACAGATGGGCTATTATCCTTCATTTTAAAGCGTAAAATTTTTGAAGAAAGCATGGGAACAAGGGTTAAGGCCACTAATAAAGAAGTTAAAAGAGAAAAAGTAATGGTATATCCCATTGGGCTAAATAATTCACTGGCAATTCCCTTAACATATAGGATAGGCAAAAATACAGCAATAGTAGTAAAAGTGGAAGCAGAAATCGCCGTACCTACTTCGCTTGCACCCAAGCAAGCAGATCTTTTGATATCAGTTCCTAATTCTCTATACCTGAATATATTTTCTAAAACGACAATGGAATTATCCACCATCATACCGATTCCCAAAGCTAAACCACCCAGGGTCATCATATTTAAAGTTAAATTGGAAAAATAAAGTAGAGTAAAGGTAAAAATCAAAGAAATAGGTATGGCAAAACTAATAATTAATGTACTGCTTAAATTCCCCAGAAAAAATAATAGAACAAATACCGCTATAATCGCCCCATACAAAGCCACCCATCCCACTTGCGATATGGTCTTTTTGATAAAATCTGAAGAATCAAATACCGGGGTGATAGATATATCATCAGGCAATAATTTTTGAATATTCTCGAGTTCTTTAAATACCCTTTTGGCTACAGTAACCGTATTTTTACCCGATTCTTTCTGCAAGCTCACCATGATACCGGGTTTTCCATTCACAAAAGTAATTGAATTTCTTTCCTTAAAGGTATCTTCAACTTTAGCGATATCACCTAAATAAATCTTTTTTCCCCGAATATTAGAGATTAATATTTTTTCGATATCTTGAATGTTTTCAAATTTCCCCAAAGTTCTGATAAGAAAATTAATAGTTCCTTCCTTTAATGTTCCTGCCGGTAAATTAACATTTTCTCCGGCCAAAGCAGCAGTCACCTGACCAAAACTTAACTGGTTGGAGCGGAGTTTTTCATTATCAATCGAAACCAGTATTTCTCTATCCAAACCACCGTTAATCGACACGCTGGCAACTTCTTCCAATCTTTCCAGGTGAGGCTTGATTATATCTTCCGCATATTCCTGCAATTTTTGTAAATCTTTCTCCTCCGAATCCACTCCCAAAACAAGAATCGGCATCAGTGAAGGATCAAATTTAATGACAATCGGATCACCGGCATCATCAGGAAGAAAGCCTTTGACCTGATCAACCTTTTCCCGGATATTCAAAGCAGTTACATCCATATCTGTGCCCCAGTTAAATTCCATCAAAATAACAGAGCTTCCCTCACGGGAATAAGAATAAATATTTTTTACGCCCTGAATGGTACCTACCACCCCTTCCAGGGGAATCGTAACCATATTTTCTATTTCCTGGGGAGCTACTCCCGAATAGGAAACAATAATGGCTGACATTGGGAAGGACAAGTCGGGCAATAAATCCAATCCTAAATTCTGAAAAGAAATAAAGCCTACCAGAATTAATCCGATAAAAAGCATTAAAATGGTAATCGGTCGCTTAACCGAAAAATCAGGTAAATTCAATTCTATTCCTCCTTGTCCAGCACGTTTACTTTTACTCCGTCCTCCAGCTCCTGGTTACCGAGTACAACAATCTCTTCTTCTTCTGACAGCCCTTCCAATATCTCCACCCGTTCATCCTGAATAATGCCTAAAACAACTTCTTTCTGTCTGGCTATTCTCTCTTCAATCACATAAACATATATTCCATTCTTTTTTCTGGTAAGGGCACTGGAAGGAATGATTAATGCATCATGGTTGGTTTTTACAAGAATATTCCCCCGGGCAAAAACGCCAACAGGAATATCCACTTTCTGTTGAAGTATTTCAATTTTTACTTCCAGTGTCTTACTAATTTGATCGACCGCTACACCTTTGTAAACAATTTCTCCCTGAAATTTTTCTTCAGGAAAAGCATCAATTTCAAGGCTAACTTTCTGACCTTCTTTTGTTTTGGAAATATCTTTCTCTGAAATTCCTACTTTAACAAACATCCTGCTTGTATCTATGATTGACAATAAAGGCATGGAAGGAGCGATCATCTCGCCGGAACTTACGGTGATAGAAGTCACTTTACCGCTGATAGGAGCAGTAATCTGCGTATTTTTCAATTGATATTTAGCCATATCCAAAGCTGCCTTGGTCTGTCTTACCTGGGCTTCAACTGATTTTATATCTTCTTGCGTTGCACCCTCTATGACCATTTTATAACTTTCCTGAGCTGATTTATACTGCACATCTGCAATTTCATATTGATTTTTTGCCTGTTCATATTGTTGTTCGGATATTGCCTTTTCGGAAAAAAGTTTTTTCATTCTCTGATAATTTTCCTCTGCACTATCCCGATTAATTTTAGCTTGAAGTACGGCTGATTCTGCCTGCTTGATTTCTTGAGGACGTGCACCCGATTTGATTTTATCATAGGAAGCCTGGACAGAATCCAGCGTTGCCTGAGCTTGCGCTACCTGGATTTTAATCTGTTCATCACCCAGAACAATAAGCGTATCTCCTTTATTGACTTCTTCGCCATTTTGTACTTTGACTTTTTTAGCCTGCCCCATTATTTCAGAAGTTACCCTTACCGTTTCATTCGCTTCCACTACACCGGTAACCTTTAAAAAAGAATTAACTTCCCCTTTTTCTACCAAAGCAGTTCTCACGGGAATAACGATTTCCTCTTTTATTTGTGATTTCTGAATTTCTTCCTGCTGTTTTTCATTTAATTTATTAACAATTCGAAATGCCAATAAACCAATAATTGCAATGACCAAAAAAATGACAAAAACCGTTCTTTTCTTAATTTTCATAAAATATTTCCTCTCTGTTCTAATAAATTAACTTTTTTTCTTTTAAAATATGATCATCTAAAAATCCTTATACCTATATAATTAAATAAAAAAGTATAAAAGGATTATTTTTATACATTTATCAATTTTTTAATTGCGTGTTCCCATTGCTTTAACCAGGGCAGCACGATTGATATTATAATCATAAAGAGCATTTAAATGATTGGTTTCAGCTTCAATGAGGGTACTTTGGGCATCAATCACTTCTGTATTTGTTGCGATACCCTCATTATATTTTACCTGAGCAATGCGAAAACTTTCCTGTGAATTTTTTATGCCTTCTTCAGCTACCTTAATTAATTTTTCTGCTTCTTTCATATTCAAATAAGCAGAACGTACTTCAAATTCAATTAATTGCTTCAACTGCTTTTCACTTTGGTCAACCTGAGCAAGATTTATCTCCGCCTGTTCGATCTTGGCCTTATTAACGCCACCATCCAAGAGAGAATATTCTGCTACGATCCTAGCCTGCCAGCCGGCGATTCCCGATTCAGCACTCAATATCACCTTAGGTTTTCTATTGCTTTTGGCTACAATAATCATCTCTTCCATAATCCTTCTTTGCTGGAGGATATTCATCATTTCCATCCGGTTCTCTCCGGCCTGGACTAGAGCATCTTCCAGATTAATTTCGCAAGGTTCATAAGATAAATTATTCTCCAATAGCAATTCGGTACTTAAATCAATCCCCATAATAGAATTAAGATTATACATTGTTAATTTATAACCATTTTCTGCCTTAATTTGATTATGCTCGAGATTGAATAACTGTGACTTAATTTGATTCAAGTCTATCGGGGCAATCATCCCTTCTTTTAACAGTGCTTCGGATGATTCCAGGTGAGCTTGCATCTGCTTGACTGCCTGAGTACTTACTCTTTTTATCCCTTCAGTTTGCAAGACCTGGTAATAGGCCTCAGTAACTTTATAAATAATTTCCTGTTTTTCTTTCTCCAGATCATTCAAAGAAATTTGTTTATTGGCTTCTGCCTGATCAATTAGTGATTCTATTTGACCTCCGCTATAAAGGATTTTTGTTGTGCTGATAGAGATAATCGGAACCCCTTGACCAAGAGCAAAAAGATCGCTGTAATCACCTGCCGCTATATCTTCCTCATCGGGGGTCTCGCTCATCTGAAGATAGCCGCCTTGCAATTTCATATTTATTTTTTTTGCTCCCTCAGCTTCTTTAACCTGAGCCTGGCTTAAATTTACCATTGATCCAGTAATTTTATAGCCTATATTATTTTCCAAAGCAATTTGAATGCTCTTTTCCAGGTTTAAATTTATTGAAGAGGAGTCTGCAAAGATGAATAAATGACTTACCGATAAAAATACTAATCCTAAGAGAAGGGTGGAAATAACCTTCCCTAAAAAATGGACTTTTCTCAATCTCATTTTTATCCCTCCTTATTTTTCTTTATTTTTTACCTTTGTGTTTACTCACCGCACTTCTTCCTAAAAATTGTTCTGTTAATTTCTTAAACTTTTCCTGTCTTTCAATAAATGACTGGGTTTTTAACACCGCAAAACCTTCCTGATGAGGACCGGAAAGGATAACCAATTGTTCTTCAGGGGCAATTGACAGCTCTTTCCGTAATTTTGCCGGAATAATGATTTGCCCCTTTTTCCCTACAGTAACTGTAGTAAAATAAAAATCAGAATGATCAAACATTTTTCATCTCCTTTTTTCTAAATCGTCTTACATGTTGGATATTTAGCATTTTTCTTACTTTTGGTAATAATATCACACTTCACAATATATTGTCAATGATATTGATTTTTTGTCATTTAAAAATCAAAAGTGCACTACCGAAAAACAATAATGTGTCAAGGGGACGTTTCGTTTGTCATATTTTAAGATTATATATTTATCTTATTGAATTGCCACCAGCGATTAAAAGAATTAATCTTTTTCAATTTTTCTACATTTTAATACTAATACGACAAAGGTTTTAAAAAATCCTTCATTTTATAAAAAATAGTTGCGAAGTGTATTAGTTGTTAGTGAATGGTAAATAGTATTTAGATGGAAAAGAGAAGATAGATTACCGCTTTCGCGGTAATGACATATAAGGGGGGAGAAATGATATATGGGGAGGTGGAAATGACATATAGGGAGGTGGAATCAAATCTCTATTCTTGACAGTTAATTAAATTATATGTCAAGAATAAAGACCCCATTTTCACTTATTAGGAATATCAGTTCTCTGGTTATTTTCATCAAAACTGTAATTAGCCATGGCAGGGTTAGTATTGACAATTAACCCTGATATACTTATCTGAAATAATCTTTATATCTGTATATGCACCACGGTAACGTTCAGGCAACATGAATGCCATGCGAGCCATGATCTGATCGGTCATCTCCTGATAACCGTTCTTCGTTGTCTTCATCTCACTCGCAAGCATGAAGGATTTCCCAACAACAAAGGTGACACGTGTTCGTTTTAACCTCTTTATATTGTACCAAAAGTTTTCGATTCCGTAATGAGCGACAATCAATATTGGAACACGATTTTTTAGGGCAAGAAAAACTACTCCCGAGTGGCCTTTGGCCAGCACTCCGGTGCCACTTCTTGTCCCTTCCGGAGCAATGCAGAGGATTTTTTTATCTTTCAAAGCTTTTCCCGTTTCCTTGAATGTGGAGATGCCCGGGGTTTCTCTGTTAACAGGGATAGCTCCCCATTCTCTTGCCAGCATCCTTACGGGGAAGCAGAAGCGTGTATATGAGCGGGACCTCGAGAAAATTGATATGGTTAATCACGAGAATCAAAGGTCCTTGACGGGGTACAGATTTCAGTTGGGCTCCTTCAACTTTACAAAATATTTTTAATAGCAGTTTGATGATAAAGGTTATAAATCTACCAGTTAATGTCATGGCAGTCTTCTTCTTGTGATTAGTTGAAGTGCCGATGGAATTATCTGAACTCTCAGAGCTGTGCCTGCAACACAGATAGTTTCTCCATCAGCATGAGCTGTCATACTTCCTGAAAGTGCTTTTAGGGAGAATTCTTCAGCAGAGTCAGTAAATGTTCCACGGTGCCTACTTTGTTTCCCTTTCATGTAGAGCATCATTGCCTTGAGCAAAGAAATTCTCGTCCCCTGATGTGTTATGGTAAGATTAAGCAGCCCATCACTCATATCTCCATTAGGTGCCATAAAGAAGGCTCCTCCCATCCGTTTCCCATTCATAATAGAAATAAGAGCCGGAGTAAGTATCTGCTGTTTATCTTTGTAAGATATTTCGACTGTTGGAGCTTTAGGGAGCATTACCAACGTTTTAATCGCGGCAATGATATATGATGCCGCTCCATGAAAATGCTTCATTTTTGCCGCCTCCAGCCCGACAATTGCATCAAAGCCGATACCAACACCGTTTCCGAAGTACCGACCCTTAGGAAAGTCACCTCCGCTAATAAGCCCAACATCCATTGGATAAAAAGTCCCATCAAGAAGAAGGCGCATGCTCTCTGTAAGATCATGTGGAATTCCTGCTCCAAAGGCGAAGTCATTCCCACGACCAATGGGTAAGACACCAAACTGTAAACGATTTTGATGGATTGATGATGATTCGGGTTTACGGGAATTAAACATAAGTCCGTTTATTACCTCATTAGAAGTACCGTCCCCGCCGGCGGCTACGATTACGTGGTCAGGAATTTGAACACTCGATGCTGCTATGGAAGTAGCATGACCAATTCCTTCTGTAAGAACAATTTCGAAATCTGTTGCATTTTTTGAAAAAAACTCTTTTATTAAGGGGATTTTTTTCTTCGCATTTCCCTGATCCGCAATTGGGTTGAGAATGATTGTAAAATATCTGTTCATACCTACTCCTAATCGAGAGTTGTGCCCTAATATTACAAAGGTGAATGTTGTATGAGCTCAATAAACCAGTAGCTTTCCTCAGCTTTTATAGGGTTTCTTATAACTAAAACCAACTATATCTTTTTAGATTATTATATTCAAATATTAAGTTTCCTAAATTATAGATTAGGCCTTTAACAGAGTCAAATGAATTAGGATAAAAAAATTCATTTTTAACGATCCTTTACTGATGATGAAGGGAAAATTGAATTTGGTTAATTTTTAATTGATTTGCTAAATCAAGCATATCCACAATATATTGGAAGTCCGCTTCTCTATCTGCATATACCGTTACTTTCTTTGTTTTATTTTCTGTCATGCATTCATATAAAATATCCGGAAGCTGCTCCCATTCTATTTTTTCCTTTTCTAAAAAAACTTGCCCTTCCTTTGTGATATATAATACAATTTCCTTAATACTCCTTCCTTCTACTGTACTAGTCCCGGGTAATTGTATGATTGCCTGCACTTCGTTCATATTTAGTGTTGATGCTACCACAAAAAAGATCAACAATAAGAAAACAATATCAATCATTGGGGCTAAATTCATATCCAAATCTGCTTTTTTAACTCGGTACTTTCTCATAAGGGACTCCTAATTTTCTGACATAATTCGTCAATTCTATTTCCCGTTTCTCCGTATGAGTTACCATTTGTTCGAATTTACTTGTAAAATAATAGTAGGCGCCCAAACTGGGAATGGAGATGATCAAGCCAAAAGCGGTGGTAATCAATGCTTCAGATATTCCTTCAGCCAGCTGTTGCGCCTCCACATTTAATGATAGATAATGAAATGTTTTTATCATACCGGTAACAGTTCCCAGCAATCCCAGAGTCGGGCTGATTTTTCCGATAAAATTTAATAATCCTAAATACCTTTCATATTTGGGAAATTCATGCAATTTGGCTTCATCCATATGTTGATATATTTCTTCAACACCGTCATCTAAATGATAAATGCCCTTTTTTAATATTTTCCCAATCGGGTTTTTTATATCATTACAAATTTTTAGCGCCTCATTTTTCTTATTCAAACGGATATTTTCCTTGATGGCTATCATGAAATCATCCGGTATTTCCTTCGGAATCCGATAATATTTATAGAAACGTTCCAAGATAATCGCTAATGCAATAATGGAAATAAATAGCAATGGATATATAATGGCTCCCCCTTGCTGTAAAATGCTATACATTAAAATTACCTCCCGCTTTTTCATTTTATTTGGAAATTAATGGGAATCAATACCCGGCTTTCCCTTTGCTGATTTCCTTTTCTCGCTGGTTTAAACTGCCATTGCCAGACTGATTTGACAGCAATTTGATCAAACGTTTTATATCCTGATGACTCAAAAATTTGAATTTCTTGTACCTTGCCTTCCTTGTCAATAAGTAATTTAAGAATGACCTTCCCTTCAATATCCCTTTCTCTTAAATTTTTTGGATAGACAGGACGTTGAAATTCAAGCAACTCAGGCGGATTTACATTATCCGGATAATTGTTTCCGGTGAAATCAAGCGTTTCCTCAATCTCCGAATTCTTCACTTGGTCTTCCTTTTTACAATCATCCCCTTGATAAGCTATATCAAAATCTTCCTGAACAGGTTTTTCTTTTATATTTTCATTGTTATTACTTTGTTTCGGAAGATTCCGTTCTTTTTCTTGTTCTGCTTCTTTTTCCGTTTCCTTGTTCCCAGTCGTCAAAGATTTTTCCGTCTCTACCAGACTTTGAGGTGTCTCTTCTTCTATAACCTGATCCGAGCTACCCTTTTGGATAAAATCTTCTGTTATCTCTTTTTTGTCTGTATTATCCTGAATTATTTCTTCAACAGGTAACTTTTTTTTAACGATTTTTTCTTCCACGTGTAAGATTTGTTTTTCCGTATCGCGATTCTCAATATTTTGAGAATCAGGAAATGATTTCAGTTTCGAAACCTCTGAATTTTCAATCGGGAAAGAAAGATCCGTTTTTAGCTTTAGGGATATGCGGGCAATATGAGATTTCTCCATTATCTTCTTATTTGATGAAACCTCTAATGAATAAATAAAACGATTGATTAAAAAGAAATGAATGAATAAGGACAATATTAAAGCAATCCAGATAGGTTTAGTTTTTTTTATTAATCTTTTCATCTTCTTGTTGATGGAATCATCATTCTATTAAATTTTGTCAGGGCAAGTCCAATCAGTAGGACTTGCCCTGACAGTGATTTAAAATTCAAAACTTATACCTGCCGTATATGTTCTCCCTGTAATCGGAAATCCACTCACCATTTCCGGTTGTTGGTCTAAAATGTTTTTCACAGAAAAATCAAGTTTAACTTTTTGCCCATCCTTTTTGGTTAATGTCAATTCTTTTCCCATATTCAGATCAATCAGACAATAATTTGGTAAATCATTTGGTCTTTCAGTAATAGCATAACCATCTAATTGAACATGCAATTCTCCTTGGTTATCACCTGTTTTGTCATAATAGCCAACCCCAAAATTATATTTATGATGAGGTTTGAGCTGGTTATCTGTATCTAAATCCACAGCGTTTAGATAACTATAACCAAGATTAGCCCTCAAATGGTCA
>Ga0307427_1001788_pt1 | contig 10716 bp, 15 predicted proteins | sample SalMarWE160190MG_FD_202162 | JGI IMG/M metagenome (GOLD analysis project Ga0307427, IMG submission 202162) | Salt marsh sediment microbial communities from the Plum Island Ecosystem LTER, Massachusetts, United States - WE1603-190 | ecosystem: Environmental > Aquatic > Marine > Intertidal zone >... | reverse complement strand
CTCCGTGATCACGTGACATCTCTATTAGATATTCTCTGTATGCTACATCCGGGCACCTCATAAGCTCCTCTGCGACACTTTGTGTTATCAGCTTTTTATGAACAGCATCTATCAGAGAATCAGGCATATTTAGGATGTTCAGTCTTCTCCTCACTACGCCTGCTGACACTCCCATTTTTTCACCTATTTCATCCAACCCCATTCCTAATTTTTCAAATAACCCTTTGTAGGTCATTCCTTCCTCAAGCGGAGATAAGTTTTTGTCCTGGATGTTCTCCACCGCCCTGGCCAGGGCTATAATTCTAGGGTCACTCTCTACCACTTTACAGCTGATATTCTTTTTCTTGAGGTATTTAAAGGCCAGGAACCTTCTATGACCAGCTACTATTTCATACCTTCCGTCCCTTTCTGCTACCACTATATTTTGTAACAACCCTTGTTCTTTAATTGACTGTGCAAGCTCCATTATCTCTTTTTGAGGTATCTCCAACCTTGCCACATCCTCCGGGGGATCGATCATGTCCATTTCAAGATTTACTACCTTCCCTATTTCTTCTTTTTTCGCCATCCCACTCCTTTACATGAATTATATGTTTCTCTGTTTTCCATACCTCCACCACCATGACTTTTGCAAGCCCTGTTTCCTCGGCCAGCGTCTTTGGTATTGTTAGCCTTGTCTGCCCTTCTGTTTGTGTTAATTTGACTATGTAGCAACTCATCACTTAGGTTAATAGGCTATTTTCTGGATCTTGTCAATATTTTTATCTTTTGCCACAGACCGCCCCGACCGGAACGAGACTATTTCGGAAAACTACCCGAAACAGACTCGTTCTCCCACCCCTGAAAACAAGACGAAGGGCGAAACTATGCCGGGAAAATCTCCGTCATAGATTCGCCCTCGTTGAAAACACAGGCAGAGACACCGTGGCTCTATGCCCAAAAAACACGGGCAGCAGAACCACCGTGTCTCCCTTGATTAGCCGTGTCTCACTTTTGCGACACCATGCACCCTTCCAGGGTATAAAGATCATTACACCACATTGAGCGGTCCAAAAACCGCCGCTCAAAGTGGTGTTTTTTTAGGCGGAACGATCAGCAAGCTGATCTTTAAGACATTTCATCCGTCAAGCACGCAGGCTAGAGCTTGACGGTAATACTCTTTTAGTAAGCAGATTGCGAGAAACGTGCCAGGTTTTTCCGGTCAAACCACAATATATTGTGTGACGGAGGCCCTCCGGAACCACAAGATCTTGTATTAAGGGGATACCCCTTAAAACCCCATTAAAAGAATTGGAAGTTAAATATCACTTCCTGGATCTCGTGGAAGTGATCTTTTTAACTTCCACATCAAAAGGTCCGGATCTCGACGCACCCAGGTTACTTACAATTACAAACACCGGCACGGGGAAATGTATTTGTTAATATATATAAAAAAGTGCTTGACATGTTTATCATGTTTATGTTATGTAAATATTTACCACTTAACAGGAAGGAGGTGAAAAAATTATGTGCGAGGTTAAAGATATGCAAGACGCTGAATTATTGGCACTATTTTCCCTTATTGTCAAAGAAATTCAGAAGCGATTCTTGTCTAAAATTTCCACGATCGCAGAATTAAAGAACTTTGTAAAAGGACAATCAGACTAAAGGAGGCGACCTATGCCGAAACTAAAACAGATTAGGGTTTATGACATTGACCCAGAGCTTCACAGGAATTTTAAGGCATCTTGCGACCTTTACGGTGTCACCATGAGAGAAGTTTTGCTCAGCCACATGAAGTCTATTGTTGACGCATGGCAAAGGTCCAACAAATATAGACTTCCACCTAAAACTGATGACTCGAAGGGAGGCAAAAGCGAATGAACAGAATGATGGATAAGGTTGAACTTTGGCCGAGGAATAAAGCCCATGAGCCAATATTTACGAGTAGTGAGGACGCTGTTTTTTATGGAGCCCTTATATCAAGACACAAACCACAGATCTCAGAATTAAAGCAGCTTAGAACAAGGGTTTATTATGAGATCGAGTTAGAGAAAAAGCGTAAAGCTCCCAGCCTTCAGAAAATTATGAACCTGGCAGTTAAAGGACAGTTTTTCCGGGAGGCATACGAGGAGGCAGAAAGGTTAAATGATTACTATTTTTCCCTGAAATAAGGAATTAGAGGCTATTATAGGTAATTATCAATTATCGATCTAAGGGGTGATGATGAGCGTGGCCACGTGTAAGCGTTTTTCAAGTCAAATTCGGTATACTTTTTTAAGTAACGGATTTCATTACAAAATTAAGAGCATCGATGCAGCTGCCGGCAGCGGCCGCCATGATCAGATATCCGCTGGATCCAGCTGCCCTGCAGCGAGCTCGCAGCGAGCAACACGATCTTTAATTACCGTTAATTATCTTTGAAATGCTTTTAAAAAGGGAGGTTAGATCATGAGAACAAAAGAGGAGATTTTAACTGATTGTAATCATGATATTCTTGATGAGCAATATAAAACAAACGCACACCTATGGGTAGAGTTGAGAAAGATTGAGGTATTGATTGATATTAGGGATATCCTTGCAGCCGACAGGCAAACATCAATGGCCATCTCACAGGCAATGAAAAAACGGAAACAATAAAAGGAGGTTTTGTTATGGGAGATTTACTGTTGACAGAGAAAGAGATGAACCTACTTGAGCCCCTTGTTGACGCACATCGTTACTGTACTCAGAGCCTAAAAATAGACGGAGGAAGGCTTTTAAAAGGCAATGTTCGCTTAACGTGGAGCGTCGGAAAAGCGCACATCGAAGTGTCTGAACATATAGACTTGACAGGGGAGGATTGATTTTAAGGAAATATAGTTTAGCCTTGACTTTGCGCCCGTGTCTCAAAAAGTGAGACACGGGTATTTTTTAGCCCGGAGGCCGTGTCTCACTTTCTGGAAAAGCCGCCTTTACCAGGTCAGCGAGAGTTACCCCAGGCTTAACATCCTTCTTAAACAAACCCGCTTTTTGAGTGATCGCTTTTTTAGCCGCTATGATCCTGGCTATCTCTTTTGACACATTAATCCCGATCCTTGCCATGAAGAAATATCCCTTTCTGGTGATCTTGTACAGTGTGCTATGAAACACCATACCATAAACCTTGTGCCTCTTGATTCTCCTCTTGCGCTTAATGTATCTATCATCTTCTATCACCCGGAGCCACCTGTTAAGCGTTGCCCTTGACTTTTGGAACCCTTGTCTATCCTTTAGCAGAGACAATATTGTAAGTTGAGCAGGGAAACAGTAATCTTTATCGTACTTGGTATTGAGCGCATGAAATAACGACAAGAGGGGTATGGCTTTTACTGACGCCTGCAAGGTTTACCCTCGATAAAAGGTTTACTCTTGATTTCTTAGGAATAAATTACTTGACTCCTTGCTGTCAAGTGTGTTTATTTTACCACAGTAGCTATTTTTAACTAATAACTTTTATGGAGGTCGTATCATCATGGAAGTAAAAAAACTATCCGCGATCGAAGATAAGTGGACCAGGGTTACACCTGGGCGGTCCACCGACTACACCCTCGGAATCAAAAACCCTAAACGGGACTGGGAAACCGAGACAGTCGAGGCCTCGGACAGATACAAGGCAGGTGTAGACGCCGCTCATGCTAAAGGCATGTTTCCTAAAGGCGTCAAGGCAGCCGGTACCGATAAGTGGCAAGATCACTCCTTGAAGAAAGGGCCTACCCGATTCATGGAGGGCGTAGCCCTTGCCGGGCCTGATTACGGTAAAGGTTTTGCACCCTTTCATGCCGCTTTAGAGCGGACCACCTTGCCTCCCAAATTCCCTAAAGGGGATCTCAGGAATTACGAGAGATCCAAGGTTACAGGCATGGCCTTGCATGAGGAGAAGGTAGGCTAATTCCAGTATTGATCCAAACCTTTTCAACTCTTTTTATTCCGTGATCCCATGAGATATTTTATGAAGGCCCTTCAGATTATGGGCACTGTTTCCGAGTGGAGCGTCAAGGCTCTTGAGGATGGCAAGGTTACAGCCACAGAGGCCGCGGACCTTGCACAGAGGATATGCAAAATCCTTGACGTACCGCTTGAGCTAGACATCAATAAATAATTAAAAATCAGGAGGTATAAAAATGGCCCTGAAACAACCTTTCGCTGTAAAGAATGTTTTGGGTGATACCGATTTGACCCTTGAGGCTCACCCTGGTGAATCTTTTCTCATTAAGGACATCATGACTCACTATTGCGCTGAGGATTATTGCACGCTCACCATCGACAAGACCACTGTCGGATATTTCCGTCAGAGCGGCACCCTGGGAGCTCATATTTTCCGGAAGGCAGCCTGGAACAGGCATAGTCACGGGATCACTCTAAACATAGACCAGCCGATTGACGAATCAGATCAGTATAAAGTGCTAAACGCGCGCGGTGAGTCTATCTTGCTAGGCATGGCAGCCGACGCAGGCGGAGAAATAGCGGGAAACTACAGGTTTAACGATGCTGTCCAGCGGGTAACACTTGCCCGGCAAGAGGCACTTTTGACCTACCTTGCCCGTAAGGGCCTTTGGAAAGGCTTTCCTGTAGCAGAGGGCGAGATCTTGAAGATCACCGGCGTTGCTCGATCCAATGCCAAGCAGATCTTGATCTATGAGATCTACGACGCGGATGATATCAAACCTGAAAATGAGAACGGTTCAAAATCCCTCCGCTATATGTTTCTTAACTACGGAAATTGCGGCGCGGCCATAAATGCAAGCGGAGACTCCCTCTATACGACCAGCCAGAGCCCCGCAGAATTTCCCTCTTTTCCTTTTGGCGCGGTTGTACCTGCAAAACATGAGATCGAGATCTTAGGTGTTTGCGCTTCACCTGTTGCCCCTAAAGAGAATGACGACACGGACTACATCTACACCAGATATCTTAAATTTGTTAAGGATCGCGCTGTTATGTTCGATGAGGATCGAAACGGTATTATTTTCGAGAACCGCCAGAATGACTTGACGGCACGTGTTGACAGCGTGGCCCAGGGAATATCTTTGATCGGCAATAAGAGCGAGTACGACATCAATGATCCTCTTATGTTCGACCCACCCCTCAAATTTGTGGCAGGCGATGAACTGAATATTTACGTGACCACTGTACAAGGCGGATCCGGACAAGACATCTCCACCGCTCTACATGAAATTGCCCTTATTGAGAGAGTAACCAGGTTAGAGTAAGACAGTAACCAGGTTATACAAATTTCAGGAGGTTTAGTTATGGAGTACTATCAAAAATTTAAGATCGAAGGGGTAGCCAGTACTGTTACTTATGACGACGGCCTACACAGCAGCAAGGAGAACCCCAAGCGCATATTGAGTGTCATTATTCAGACGACCAGGTACAAAGACAATGATGTTCAGTTGTGGCTAGAGGCCGAGAAGATAGCCGAGATCCCGGACTACCTTATTGACTGCATCGAGGAAAGCACCGCCAACAAATTCAGCAAATCATTTAACCGGCTCAATGAGATTGGCATAGGCCACGATATACCAGTCGGCGCAACCCTTAAGGCTGCCCTCAGCTGCGGAACAAGCACCAGCACCATAAGGGGAATTTACCGTTACGAGATCTATTCCGGCTAGACTTAGCCACTAAGGAGGTATAGTCATGATCGAGCTTGCCTATAAGTTCCGTGTGGCTACGGGCACGAGCCGCCGACCAACACCCCTTAAATACGAGCACCTCCGGAAGTACATTGACAAGGCGGAGCGTTTCATATCCCTTTCCTCTATCGAGCAGGTCACCAATGTCAACCAACAGCTCGAGCAGACCGCTAACCTTTTTGTTTCCAATGTCATCAGCAGGGTAATTGCTCAGCTCATAGGCCAGACCGACAAGGGTTTTGTTACTATCAAGGGAACCGATGACGGAGCTTTGAAGGTTTACATAGATGACTTTGACCCCTCCGCATCATTGAGCCTCGAACTTTCTGCCGGTACCAACCTTATAGGCAAGGTTCAGATCGAGGGAACGTCACAGACACCACTTAGAGCAGCAATCAATATTGCAACCGGTGTTACCCATGACATCATAGCAGCCGTATCCGGGAAAAAGCACAAGATCACCTTTATCATGTTCACGGTGGCCGGTGATGTGAGCGTCACGCTCAGGGATGAAACAGGCGCTATCAGCGGTGTTATGGATTTCGGCGGAACTGATGAGCCCAGGGGAATGGTTGCAAATCACGCTCAAATACCTATGGTGTGCACAGTGGGCGAGAAATTTCAGATTACTCTATCCTCAGCTGTCCAGGTCAGCGGCTACTGTCTCTACTACGACGAAGCCTAGCCAGGGGGTACAACAATGTCCTTTGGAGATATAGGCGCAGTCATTGACACTCTTGAATTTGACACTGTTCAAGCCAGCCACCCTGCTTTTTGTCATATTTCAGGAGACATCTTTTGCGGGACTTATCTTGATGGTGATGGCCATCTCCATATTTTCACATTCAGTGTCGATTCTTCCGGGAACATCTCAAATTCTGTCATAGATCACTATGAAAACGCTGACACCGCCTTTTCCACAACCAGTATTATAAAATCGGTACCCGGCCATGTTCTGTTTGCCGGCCAACGTGCCGGCGGCAATTCAAGCATATATTCCATCCCTGTTGATGACGATGGTAATATAACTCCGTCCGTGGTTGGCAGCGCTGATATGGATACCAGTGGCGCAGAGCAACCTTCCTCTCTCCTTGTCGGTAGTCTCTATGCCGCTTTTGTCTATAACCGTGGAGCTACACATTGTTTTGTCCGGACATTTGGGCTAAGTGCGGACGGGACAATGGATTCAGACCCCACAGATACGCTTGAGCTTGCTAACCACCAGACTTTATGGCCCCGTATCTGCCAGGTAAAAGACCATATCTATGCCGCTGCTTTTTTCAAACCTTACACCGAAGGCCATCTCAAAACCTTTTCAATATCAGCATCAGGGCTAATGCCTGCGTCCCCTATTGACGCCGTTAATTTCGAATCTGTCACTTGTGACGAGCTCGATCTTTGCCTTGCTAGATCAGGCTTTGTCTCTGTCGCTTACTCCGGAGTTGATTCACATCTTCAACTTGTCAGCGCAGAGATAGACAGTGGCGGAGACATCAAGACCCCCCTTGCCGATACCTACGAACTCGCCACAGAGGTAACAGACAGCCCGCGTATAATCCCTATGCTCAGAGGTTATCTTGCTGTTGTCTTTCAAGGCCCCGGTGCGATCGGCGAGATTTCAACTGTTTTGATGGATTCTCTTGGCTCTTTTAATTCCACTACCCTGGGTAACGCTACTTTTGAGGCGTCCAGATGTTATCATCCTAAAATTATCAGGGTTAGTGGTAATATTTACGCAATGGTATTTGATGGTGTTGATAGTGACGGATTTGCCGAGAGCATAGCAATTGAAACCCCTTCAACCGGCTTTCCTCAACACCTCCTTCTTATGGGTATAGGATAGTGAAAAATTGGGCACCCGTCCTAATTCAAACCCTCTTGATCCTTGCCTTGCTTTTTGCCTGGGCGATCAGGTTAGAGGTATCGATTGCTAAGGTCCAGACTGATATATCCTGGATAAAAAAGGAGATGAACTCTTGCCAACCAGACTTGGAAGATCCTACTCTTTAGATTGGCGCGGGGATCCCCCGCACATGCTCAAGACCGATATTCCCGTTTGGTATAGATTTCTTGAAAAGTATGGCAGCCCCTTTTTAAATCTATATTACGACTGCCTTTTAGGAGGCCCTTTTTTTTCCCCGGATGAACTCAAAGACCCCTACAAAAGGGATTGGCAGATCCTTAATTCCAAACGAGCGGACGCGATCGTAGAGCTTAAAGACGAAGTTTGGATAATCGAGGTTGCAAAAGAACCGGGCCTTAGAGCTTTGGGCCAGGTTCAAACCTATCATGTCCTTTGGCTCCGGGATCCAAAAATTTTGAAGATGGAGCGCATTGTTTTGGTGGGAGAGAACATCAACTCAGACCTCATGGACGCCGCTTCTACTTATGGAGTCCTTATTTACGCTGTTTAGTGAAGGGGTTAGCCTTGACCCCTTAAATATCGTTGATTGTGGGCCAAATTTCGGCCTTACTCTTTACTGATCAGGAGTAAAAACCCCAAAATGCCCGAATGGAAGTTTCCTGTCGACCTACCGCGCCTTGAAGATGATAAGCTAACCCGCTTACGGGCCGAATACGTTGCCAAAAACGGTTATTATGTTTCTCCTCCCAGGCTTAAAGATGTTATCAAGATCAGATTTCACAAAGAACCGGATCCGGAGGAGTTCGACCGGTGGAAGATCCGGAGTCGATCAGAGTACCTACTTGGAAAATATCCCATGTCAAAATCCGTACCCAAGTGGACAGCCGAGGCAGAGGAAGCAATCACATCTTCCCGTTTCTACGAGATCCAGGACAACATCAACAGCAAGCGTGAACGTTTCGAACGATACAAGGCATCACCCGCGCCTACCTGGCTAAGAAATGCCGGAAGTGTTTTGACCTTCATGGACGATGTAAACGACATGGCAGGAACCGCCGCAGTCGTTTGCAGGATTGCCGCACGATTCGCACCCAGGGTATTGACTAAGTTTTTTCTTGGCCCTGCAGGGTGGCTTTTACTCGTTGCCGATCTCTTTAGCCTTCTACAAACCCTCTGGATGTTGCCTTTAACCTGCATTGCCGGAAAACGAAACTTTGAATCAGTTGGAGATTTAAACCCTTTCTCGAAAAAGTCAAAGGCCCGGCGTGCAAGCAAGCTCAGGCGTGTCATGCCCGGAAAGGGCGAGATTATAGAGGCTTTACAGACCACTGATCAATTGTTCGGTATAGGGCTTTCACTTGGCCCGGTTGTCGGCTTTGCTCAAGATATAGTTGCCGGAACTGTAAGAGCAGCTCGAGGAGAGAAAGTCTCCTGGAAAAGCCCACCGCCCGCACCCAGGAGTGCTGAAAGCAACGCCATGAGATGCTTGCGCTTTGCCCAGGTTGTCGGCCTTGCCAGGGACGTTATGACCGAAGATGAACACTGGCTTATGATGATAGCTCTCAATGGCGCCACGCAGATCTTGAAACCCTATTTTAAAAATTGGCAGCCTCTTGACCAGGTTGACGGCCTTGAAAACGTATTATTTCAAGCCCCGGCACCCCAACATCCCACTACAAAATATCTTCTCGAGGAGTTCGGAATCCAAGAAGGTCAGGCCCAGGGTTGGCCCGGACTCGATAAGTCGGAGGCAACTGCCGAGGAGCTTTGGGACTACTACCAGCCTGAATCTTCTAAAAGTTTTATGGACTTTTGCATTAGAAACCGCAGGAACCAGCTTGGATCCACAGGCGCACAAAACGCCTATGAGTTCAGTAAAAACATGCTTCTCCTTACAGAAGGATATGAAACCGTTGACGAAACGTTCGCTCCTGGCTGGGACGGTTGGCACAGGTTTATGTCCGGAGGTTGCCGCTTTGATAAATGTGATAGTGAATGGGGCGGTTTTTACTGGTGGTACAGACCTTTTTATTACCGTATTGGAAACTCTGACGTTCAGATTATCTGTGTTATCCATCTATATATAAACATCATCACCCATCAGGAGGTAAAGCATATACCGCCGTATTACGCTAGGTGTGGAGACTGTGACGTTATCTTTTCTGATGACTGGTGACGAGGCGAAGAAAACCTCCACGTTGTGGGCGTTCGATTTGATTTGCCTGGCGTCTGGTTATCCCCCGGCCAGGTCTTCCTTGATGGGGGCTGGACTCACCCCTAGACCTATCTAATCCCTCCCCCTGGAAATACCGGTATTTTCGGCAAAAAACAGGCTAGGTTCGCAAAAAAAAACCCTGGCAAGACATAAACATATACTTAGTAGATTAATATATGAATATATATTAAGATACTAAGCAGGTCGGGGCTCCGCCCTGCGCCCCCGCCCGCCCTAAAGGGATATAAAAAAACATATCCCTTTACGCCGGGACCCTGGGGGCTTGGTTCCGTGGCCGCCCGTACGCAAGCGTACTAAATACATGCGGCCACCGGACCCCCGACCTGCTTAGTATCTTAATATATTGCGCCGCTTTGCGGCGCTCTACTAAGTATATGTTTGCCAGGGTTTTTTTTGCACCTAGCCTTATTCTGCCGGCTCCTCAGTCGGTACATGCACCGCTATCTTTTTTTTGAGCGTTATATGGATTTCATCCCCGATCATTTCCTCTTTTATCTTTTCCCATCCAAAACCCCTTACAACGTTCATAATTCTTTCAACTTCTATCTCTCTTGTGTACTCTGCCATTTAATCATCACCTCCTTTTTTGAAATTCCCTGACTTTATCATTTCAATAATGATCTTCTCACATTCAGGACAGATCAATATTGATTTAGCCTTTGTCGAATCACATGCCTTTGAGCATGCTTGACATGTAAGATACACCGGCCTTTCAACGTAAACCTTCTCTAGGAGACTGCTCCCCCCGTTGTCGGAATCCTCCCTTCTTAATTGTTTCAGACGATCATCAACCCACCCCCTTGCTACCAGGTTCGTTACTCCGTGATCACGTGACATCTCTATTAGATATTCTCTGTATGCTACATCCGGGCACCTCATAAGCTCCTCTGCGACACTTTGTGTTATCAGCTTTTTATGAACAGCATCTATCAGAGAATCAGGCATTTTTAGGATGTTCAGTCTTCTCCTCACTACGCCTGCTG
>Ga0307427_1001787_pt1 | contig 10732 bp, 10 predicted proteins | sample SalMarWE160190MG_FD_202162 | JGI IMG/M metagenome (GOLD analysis project Ga0307427, IMG submission 202162) | Salt marsh sediment microbial communities from the Plum Island Ecosystem LTER, Massachusetts, United States - WE1603-190 | ecosystem: Environmental > Aquatic > Marine > Intertidal zone >... | reverse complement strand
AAGTACTAAGACAAATCAGCCGGAAAACAGGGAGAAGGCAATCTGTTACAGGAAGGTACTGGCTGAAATGGAAAAAGAGATTGCCAAAGAAGGTTATATATCTTATGAAATCTATTAAATGAAAGGATAGGGGAGAAATGCTAAAACAGATTGAATATAAAAATAAGATTTATACAGTAGATTACAGATTAAGAGAGTTTAGATTTATTGAATTTGGGAAAATACCAGAATTTATTCCGTTTGATAGTAAACTAGGCATAAAGTTGCTAAGTGTTACCGGGGAAGGGGACTGGAATGAAATGTGAAAAATGTGGTTCTGAGAAATTTTATATCAGGAGCATAGATATTACATACGACAACGATTTTAGTAATCTGTCAAAAGAAGAGGTGGAAGAGAATTTAGCTGACGGGAATTATATTAATTTTGATTGGTCTAAGGGGTACAGCAAGGTTATATGTTCTAATTGCGGGGTTACTGCATTGGATTAGAATTACTTAAAAAAAGTAGAGATAAAAAAGTGGTAAATATTAAATGGTAAACCTAGGTTTACCATTTAATGCTATACACAGAGTATATTTACAAAGGCTAATAAAACCACTTCCTACATATTATAATAAACCACCCACCCAACGCCCTCGGATAAAAATGCCCCACGCCCCTTACCCCTTTTTGAAATTCGCACACGGCTCATTTTCAAAAAGCCCCTGCTATATACTCTTTTTCTTAGAACTTATAAAATTACAACCTGTGCATTTATTGAAAACCTGGCTTTTTAGCTGCCTAGTTTCCAACAGCCCACACAGTCTATATAATAATTAGTAGGCAAGATATGCAAACGTAACACATACTAACGTATTGGTTACCTTTGCTATTATTTGGGGGATGCCCCCAAACCCCCGGTAAAATACATTTAGTTTTATATTATTTATTATCGGTTTATTTTTTATATTCTTTAGGTAAATCTATTTTGTAAGGTTGAAAATAAATGTAGAAGTGGTATATGATTTACAGCTAATAACTAATTAGAAAATATGATAATTATCTTTATTAAATTTTTTATGATTCTTTGCTTTGGCTGCCCAAATATTGCAGCAGCAAGAACTTTTAAAATCAGAATTGAGCTTGAATATTAATTATTTTATGTGGCTAGGGATAGTAGATAAAGTTATAACCATTTTATTTCTCAAAATATTTTAGCTCATTTAAGATTTCTTCACCTTTATCTGGTCCTATTTGCCTATTATCAATTAGCATTTTAACAAATTCTCTATAAAGAATTATTTCTTCTTCGTAAAGAATTACTTCGTACTTACTTAATTTTGGTACCTGACAATATTTAAGTCCTCTAAGAAACATATCAAAACGTGTATAATATATTCTTCCCGGCGTATCTATAGGAGGTGCCTTTTTTATGAGGCTTTTAGCTTCAGATAAAGTCTTAACTTTACCTAATTGATCCTTAAAATCTTTAAAAATATTTTTTTCTTCCTCGTTCCATTTATTTCTAGACATTTTCATTTTAATATCCTTTTCATTTACTTAATTTATTTCTCAGTCTTTTACTCATCTATTTCAATTTCATTAGAATTTTCAGAATCTTTCTCGTTACCATCATCATTAGGATATTGGGGGTCTTCTTGCCATATTTTACTAACTCTTACACTTGCACTGTCGGGTTCATATTTTAATGATGATATTCTAACTTCTGCTGAACTCTTGATAGCATCCCCCATTATTAGACAAGTCTGTTTTGTTAGAATTGGCATCTTTTCTAATAATGAATTATCTACTTCTGAAGCTGCTGACTGTATAATGCTTTTATCATTATTATTATTTAACCTATGTATAAAATATGTTCCGCACTGAGATAAAAGAGTTTCAGATAAATCTCTTGGTCTTTGCGAACTTAGAGCTATGCAAACTCCGTATTTTCTTCCTTCTTTTGCTATAGTTTCAAAAGTATTTAGAGTATAATCATAGTCAGAGCTTCTATCAGTAAAACTAAACATACGGGGTACATAATGATGTGCCTCTTCCAATATAATTAAACAATGGTTTTTCCCTCTCTCACGATTACGCATATAATCTAAAACACATCTACCCAAGAAGTTTGTCACTATAACTAGTAAATTTTGTATTCTTGGTATGTTACTCAAGTCTATAATTGTTACTTTATGGAATTTATTATCTTCATCAAATCCAAGCAATAAATTTCTAAATATATCATACTCTTTTGGACCAAATTGGGGGTTAAAAATAAATTTAAGTTCTGGGAGTAATGAAGCTACATGAATTCTATGACCTAAACTACCTAGAAAACCCTTAAACTCTTTGCTTAGATCTGAATCTTGTCCCTTTGCTATCCTATTAGACCTTCCATAGATACTTCCATAAAGCTTCTTTATATCAAAAGGTAAAGGTTTATCTGCTACAATGTGTTCATCTTCTTGTTCATTCAATACCTCATTATTAGCTTCTTTTCTTCTTTTACCTATTGACTCTCTTAAGCAAGGTTCCTGAACCTGAGGTGCAGGACGAAATAAAACTTTATATTCACCAAAACAGAAGAAATAATGTGGCAGATCAATTCTTTTACTAGTCAATTTTGAATAATCCTGAGGTTCACCACCAATTTTTCTGTGAAGTACATCGTTGCTAAATTCATCACAATCAAATGCTTTACCGTATTCTCCATGTGGATCTAGTATTAAAAAATGGCATGATTTATATTTTTCATTCTTTAAAACGCTTTGAACTGTATTTATTAATGTACATGTCTTTCCTGATCCGGTAGAACCTAAAATAGCAAAATGATTTTGGAATAATTTCTCTGTATCTATATTTACTTTTTCATCTTCATCTTCCACCAAAGTACCTATTTCAAATGAGTCTCTATCAGATTCTCCTATAAAAATTAATTCTATTTCTTTTTTCGAAATTGAAAATATCACATCGTCAGCTGATGGATAAGCTTTAATTCCCCTTTCAAATACAAATTTATCTTTTTTATTAGTTATAGTTCCTAATAATGTAATCTCAATTATCTTTATAAATGATGGAAATTTTGGAAGATTTGATATCTTATTTAGTTTAAATGCAGGATCTTCTGTAGTATATTTACTTATTCTTCCAACTATTTTCTCGAAACCACATGGTATTATTACATGCTGTCCTACTCTACCTATTCTTTCTATATGTTTTTCGGTAAACTGAAGATCATCCTTTAATCCATATGTCAAATAGGCTTTAACAAAATTTCCATGTATTTCAAAAAGTCTACCTATTTCTCTATTTTGATTTATTTTTGTAATATTATTTAACATTTTTATCTATAAGTTTTTTAAATACATTTACAATTTCTTCTATTGGATTTAGTGACTCTTCTCTAGTTGGTAAAATATAATCTTCGACAAAATTTTTAAATCCTGCCTCTATTTTAATAATTTTTTCAGCATACCTTTGGCTTTCAGGAAAAGAACTTTCGATACAACTTAAATCGGGATTTATTGCTATTATACGGAAAGATGGTTGCTCTAATGCTTGTAATATAATCTGATTTATATGTGCGTCATTAAAACTATATCCTATTATAAACAATGCACTTTTTAAACGCTTAACAGATACTGAAAATCTTCTAAAAATTTCTGCAAGTGGTTCAAATAGTACCACATTATATTTATTAATGCATGGATATATAATCATATTTTCAAATGATTGTAGTCCTTTAATTATTCTATTATCTTCACTTACCCAATTTAAAGATCCATGTAGTTTAAAATAGTTTAATACTCTTTCACACCTAATGGGTTTTTCCCCAACTATTCCAGATGGATAATAATAATCCAAATCGAATTGTGCTGTATTAAGCCATCTTTTTACACTACCATCAAATCCATCACTAACTAATATTCCTAATTCATCTGCACATTTATCAACTAATAAATCGTAATTTAGAGTAAACAAATTCACTCTAGATAAACCAGCTTTTCTATTCACTAAACTATTGAGAAAAATGAATAAAAAATGTAACTTATCTTTATTAGGAATAAATAGGCACATATCAAATATTTTTTTTCTTATTGTATCAATAGCTTTTTCTGTATTTTCATCTTCTTTCTCAATATCATTTAAATATTTCTTTTTTACATATAGGCGATCAAGTAATCTTTCGACATTAGGACAGTCATTTTTTAGATCCTTATCAATCCATTGATTAATTACTCCATCTGTAATACTTGAATTATTAAAACTTGAAATTAATTCCGATGCTATATCTTTCATTGTTGGACCGTCAAACTCTTTGGACAAACCTGTTCCAACTAAAAAAGTCAAATTATTTAAATCATAACATCTAGATACGAATTCTTGTTTCTTCTTTAAATCATTTTCATCACTCATAAACAAAACCTCAATCTTCAATTAGCAAATAATTAAATAAATATAGATACAATATATCCCTTTTATTAATTTATTATACGATTTTTATATATATTTTAAACTATAATTAGCTTTTATTGTTTTTTATTCTAACAAACCCTAAATCAACATATTTACTGTGTGGGGAGAGAGGATTCGAACCATAAAAATTTTATTAACAAATTAATATATATAATTATTTATAAATTTATTAAGATTTTTCAACTTTATAGTTTTAGAAGTCTACAATTTAAGTCCAACAAATATCGCTAAATATACAAAACTTATCTTATCTTGGAAAAAGAGAAATATTTTTTGTATTATTGTTGTTTAGTCAACATTATGTTATATTTATCATGTTCCATATAAAAGAAGACAGTAAAATATGGAAATAGAGTAGTGGAGAAAAAAAGTAATAAAGATAGAAAAAAGGAATGAAGATGTTTTAAAAAAAATCACTATATAAAAAATGGCAAGAAAAAGAAATTATCCGGTTACAGTATGGCTGGATGAAAAAGAAATAGTGCTTCTAAAAGATAAGATAGCAAAAACTTTCTTTTGCCAAAGTGACTACATTAGAAAATGTTTACTTGGTAAAAACATTACAGTTATACCGGGCATAAGAGATTTGATTATTGAATTTAAAAGAATAGGAAACAATTTGGATAAGATAACCAGCTCAGTAAATAGCGGTACTCTAACCGTGGTAGGGGATAATCTTAAAAGTATAAAAGAAGATCTAAAAACAGTATGGGGCAAGCTTGCCGTGGTAATGAAAAAATTATAAAGGGTAAATATTTTTATGGCAGTTATAAAAATAATTCCTTCAAAGGGAAGAATAAAAAATATAGTAAATTATGTCCTAAATAAGGAAAAAACTGATGACCGCATTATAAGCGGAAAGGACTGCTCACCGTCAAACGCTGTAGATGAGATGAATACCACAAAAGAGCTGTACAGTAAAACAGACGGCATCAGCTACCACCACATAATCCAGAGTTTTAAGCCCGGGGAAACAGATCCTGAAAAAGCCCACAGGATTGGAAAAGAGCTTGCAAAAAAGGAGTTTAAAGATCACGAGGTACTGGTAGTAACTCACATTGATAAGGGCCATATACATAACCACCTTGTGGTAAATTCAGTGTCTTTTAAAGACGGTCGTAAGCTGGTCTCAAATAAGGAAACCTTAAGGGAGATCAAGCGGGAGAGCAATAGAATTTGTCAGAGGGAAAATCTATCAATAATAAAAGGACCTTACGCTCAAAACTGCTACTCGATGGCTGAATACAAGCTGGCAGAAAAGGGTATGCCCATCTGGAAAGAACAGCTGCGCTCGGCAATTGATGAGGCAAAAGAGCATTCTAAAAACCTGGTTGAGATAAAGGAATACCTGAAGGAAAACTTTAACATAGATACGAAGGTGCAGAATAAAAACCTTAGCTTTCTTCACCCGGAAAAGAAAAAATACTGCCGCGGTAAAAAGCTGGGATATTCTTATACAAAAGAAGAGATTGTAAGGTTTTTTGAAAGGGGTCCGGAACGTAATATAGTAAACCCAGGTTTACCATATAGAAAGGCTGATTTTAAGATACCGGAAATAAAAAGTGCAGGTATAGGTTTAAGCAGGATTGCCCCGGGGATAGAAAGTATAGCCAGTAAGATTTCAATAGATATTGAAAAAGAAAAAATAAGGGTCGAAAAGAAAAAAGGAAAGCATCTAAGGTCAAAAGAAAGGCAAATGGCTGGAAACAGAAGGAGAGAAAGATAATGGCTGTAAGGACTAGGATTATAACGTCTATTTTAATGCTACTTATTATGTTAACTGTCCTTCCCATACTTTCATCAATTTTAGGGCAGTTTCTTGAAGATTACGGGTCTAATCTGTCACTTGTCCCGGAAAACTTTATAATAAAAACTGCCGGAAGCGGAAAGACTTATATTAATTTTTTTACAAAAGTAAGCCCGGCTAACGTTTTGGGCTGGGGAATACTTGGGCTATTTTTAGCCTACTCGCTTTTTGGGCTGGCAGGCTTAAAACTGCAAAAAAGATACGCGCAAAAAGATGACTACGGGAGCCACGGCACGTCAAGATTTCAGACTCCAGGGGAAGTAAAAAGACATTATTTTAAAGATAACCTGGGGTGGTTTTTAGGCTCAAACGTAGCAGGCTTAAAATATTTTATTGGAATGCCCGGAGCATACCACCCTATAAGAAGCAGCCTCAATATGCAGGCACTGGTACTGGGTAGCCCTGGAAGCTTTAAGACTACAAGCTTTGTCCTTCCGAATATATTTCATATACCGTATATGTATAAGGATTTGGATGAAAAGGGCGATATAATTATAACTGATCCAAAAAGCGAGATTTACTACCTGACTAATAAGTATCTTACCGGCTGCGGCTACGACGTTTATGTGCTTGACTTTATAACTCTAAAGTATGGAGACAGCCTTAACCCCATAAATTATATATCCTCTGGTAAAGAGCTTATGGAAATAGCCGAAGGCTATATAAGTTCTGTAGCTGACTCAACAATACTGTCTTACAGTAGCGATACTTTCTGGGAAGAATCCGAAGGCCAACTACTTGGAGCGCTTATCGGTTTTGTAAAGGAGATATATCCAGAGGGCCAGCAGACATTCGGGCAGGTCCTTAAAGTCCTTACTTCTGAAAATGTCAGGGACCCTAAAAAGGCAGTAAAATTTTTTAAAGATTACAACATTAGTGGAACGCCGCTTCAGCTATGGGATAACTTTCTACTGGCAGAAGATAAGGTAAGGGCCAATATCCTTATTGGGCTTGCGACTAAGCTAAAGCTATTTTCTATAAAGGGCATAAAAAATATAACGGGCTCAACAACCATAGATATTAAAAAAATAGGGGCCAAAAAGGAAAGGCCAATTGCTCTTTTTATACTGATGCCCGATAAGGACAGGACTTTTTCCCCCATTATTAATTCCATAGTAACTACAATTTTAAACCAGCTTTATAAAACAGCTTACGGGTATGGTAACACACTGTACAGTCCAACATTTCTTATACTTGAAGAAATGGCAAATATAGGAAGGATCCCGAATATACAGGTAATGCTTGGCACAATGAGGTCCCGTAGGATTTATCCCATGCTTATATGGCAGTCACTGCCGCAGATGAAAAACCGCTACAAGGACTGCTGGGAAGATATCTTGTCAATGTGCGATACCCATCTCTACCTGGGGATAAATGATGATTTTACCGCGCAGTACTGCAGCAGATTCCTTGGAAATACCACTATTAAAATACAGGGCGTAAGTAAAAGTATAGGGAGCTTTTCCGAAAGCGCAAGGCAAAGCGAATCACAAAACTATTACATGAGAAACCTGATGCTTCCCGATGAATGTAAGAGGCTTTGCCAGAAAAGGTTGATTTTAAACCAGCGTTCCTTTTACCCATCCCTTCTCTATAAGGTCCAGTACAGGTACTGGGAAAAGCAGGTAAGAATCTGCGATCTTTCTAGTGTCAGAGATCTGCCGGAGATAAAATGTGCCTAAAATTTTTTATTTTTAAAATTTATATAAGCTTGAGGAAATTTGGAATATATAATCTGCTGCTTAAATATAAAAGAAAGCTACGCAAGGATAACCAATCATTTTAAGGGTCATTCTTATATTGGCTTTGAGGAATTTATAGATGATATTGATGAAGTAAAAAATAAATCACTGTATAAAAAATGGAAGTATGCTGTAGTTGACAGGAAACTCTCCTGGCATGAGGAGGCAGTAAAATTTTTTAAGAAAAACAACATAGATATAATTTATTTTAATGATGACTACAGTGAGGTAATTGCATCTATTAATGAAAGGGTTCCGAAGCCGGCAGAAGATGATAATAGTGATGGCAAAGATAATTTAGGCGATTTAAATACAGTCTGCAGGGTAAGATATATAGAAAAACCCACCACTAAAATAGTAGAGAAAAAAATATACACAGGTATTGAAAAGAAGCTAATTATTGTATCCGGTCTTACAAGATGCGCCGGCTCAACTACAATTACCTTAAGCCTCGCAAAATATCTCTCCAACATGGGTATCCTCTCATCTGTTATTGAGCCTCCCATAGGAAGTCCCACAATATTTAACTGGGTGGGAATAGAAGACAGGCTGGACAGGAGTGGAGAAGATGGTGATGGGGATTTTTATTCATATCCGCATGAGATTTCATGCGGGAATAGGATAAGAAGTAAAGCCGAATATATATCTGACAATATTGTCTGGATTGTTGCCGACGATAGAAAAGAGAAAATTGAAAAATGGGAACACAATCAGATGCTGCAGCTTGTGTACGCGTCCGGTACTACCCCCATAACTCTTATTGATATAGGGGGTAGTCTCTTCCATGAGGCAGTAAAGCCTCTGCTGTCTATTGTGGATCTTGTGCTTGTTGTCATAGACCCTTTTCCGACCAGTTGCAAGATTGAAAGCGGTAAGCTTTCAGAGCTTTTAAAATTAAAGGGCGAGGGATATCCAGTAAACTTTATTATAAACAAATGGAACAGTGGAATAGATAAAAGAGAGTTTCTGGATTTTATCGGAGTAAAACCCCTGGCGTTTATCCCTGCAATCGATCTAGCTCTTTTATATAAAGCTAACTGCCAGTACAGGATGCCTCTTAGCTGCAGGGAAGTTTCTGATGTAATGGAGAGTCCACTTAAAGAAATCTCTTCTCTTTTTATACCTGAAGAATTCAGCAGTGATTTTTCTAGAAGTACAAAGGGTAAAAAAAGACCTTTATTTGCAGGTGTCATAAAGAAGTTTAAAAGGTCTTGAATATCACATATTGGTAAGGGGGTAAGATAATTTGAAAGGGCATTTTATAAGAAGGAAAGTTAAAAGCGGGGTAGTTTTTTCTATTTTAGGCATAATACTGATGCTGGCTACTCTGGCAGTGATATATTTTTGGGAGACCAGTGGCAGGGAGCAGTTCCTGTACAGTGAAGTAGTGGTACTAAACCAGAGCGTGAAAGCTGATACTCCCATTACATCTGATATGCTGGACCTTACAAAGATAAACCCCGATAACTTCATGGAAGGGGCTATAGTCGATAAGGATGAAGTTATCGGAAAATATTCCGCCCACTATATACCAAAATACAGCCAGTTGTCTCTAGCTTATTTTAAAGATGACAGTACAGATACTAAAAAAGAGGACCAGTATATTTTTACCGTTCCATCTGACTGGATCATAACCTTTCCAAATTCCATAAGAAGGGGGGATATTATTTATTTTTATCCGGTTAAGATGGCTAGTGAAAAAGGGGAGGAAAGTAAGTCTTTTAACAGTCCAGGCAGCATAAAAGTTACCAAAGAAAGTAGTCTTGTCAAAAGTGAAGTTGCATACCTTAAAGATTCGGGAAACAGGGAAGTGGTAAATACGGAAGGCGAAGATCGCTACGACGCAAGCGCCAATATCTCAAGTATTGAAATTATAACAAACTACGAAGACGTGACCTACCTCGAGGGCCTGGCTGATAGCAGCTGGAAGTTTATTATTTTATACAAAGCTAACATAAATTAAAAAGAAGGATAAATTTAGGAGTGAAAAATATTTTAATTATAGGCAGTTGTGGAGGCCTCAAAGCCGAACTTGAAAAAACGAAGTTTTTTTCCGATGTCAAAACCTGCCTGTCTTTTGATAGCAAAGAGCTTGATAAAATAGATATTTTAATCGTCGAAAGTAAAACTATTTCCTACAGCAGCTATATCCAAAATTTTTCAAAGTTTTTAAAAAAGGTAAAAAGCAATTATTATATTGCCGGGGACATGGATACATATTCAACTATAAATAAAACCCTTTCCTCTTACGGGATAATAGTAATTCCACCTCTTCTTACAGATGCGCAGATATCCCAAAAAATATGTTCTCTGGCCATTGAGGATTTTGATACCGGTAAAGATGCTGTTTGTTTTTTCGGCTCCGGTCCCGAAGCAGGAGTAAGCATGATAAGCTTATCTACCGCCAAGATACTTTCTGATATTACCGGCAAATCCACAATCCTTTTAAGTTTAGGAGGCAGGGAAGGTACCACTTATTTTGATATAGATTTAGGCAGTCATGGTCTTTCTGAAATCAAGGAAAGGCTTATAAATAATATTCTTTCACCAGAGGAGCTTAAAAGCTCATGCATAAAAAGCGGCAGTTTATATATCCTTCCGGGGGAAAAAGAGATTTCCAAGGTCAGGCATTACCACCCGGACCATATTGAAAAACTGGTTGACCTCTCATCTAAAACTTTTGATGTCACTGTTATAAACGGAGGCAGCGATATTTCCGGTATG
>Ga0307427_1001786_pt1 | contig 10732 bp, 3 predicted proteins | sample SalMarWE160190MG_FD_202162 | JGI IMG/M metagenome (GOLD analysis project Ga0307427, IMG submission 202162) | Salt marsh sediment microbial communities from the Plum Island Ecosystem LTER, Massachusetts, United States - WE1603-190 | ecosystem: Environmental > Aquatic > Marine > Intertidal zone >... | reverse complement strand
CCGTCGGAAGCAGCACGACGGTCGTCACCGATGGCTCCACGGATCTGGCGGACGGCAGCCACTCGATTACGGCGCGGCAAAACGTGCCCGGCGGCCCCGAATCGCCCGACTCACCCTGGATGACCGTGCGGGTCGATACGCAGGCGCCGATGGCGAACGTCCCAGACCTAAATGCCGGCAGCGACACGGGCCGATTCAACGACGACGACATCACCCAAGGTATCGACCCGCGGTTTGACGGGACGGCCGGCGATCTGCCCAGCGGCGGCTATGCCTCCGGCGTCTGGAAAGTTGTGGTCAGTTCTGACGACGGGGAATCCGGAACCGACAGCAGTTCGCCATTCTACAGCGTAGTGCTTCCCACCCTCGACAAGGGCGACAGGGCGGTAACCGCCACGGTCCATGACGTTGCCGGTAACACGTACACGACCGGTGGCTTGCCCGTCAGCGTTGACCGGACCGCTCCGCGCGTAACCGCCTTTGGCCTGTCGAGCACGTATTCGAGGTGGGCTCTGGATACGGTTGACTCGTCGGAGTGGACCAGTGGCAGGACCGAACGGACCGCCCCGTGGTCGGTCCTCGACCGATTGGTCCTGGACCTCGATGAGACGGTCTTCGCCGACCCGGACGATCTCAGTTTGACGGGCCAGACGGGCGGCCCCGTCTCCCTGACTGGTCCCAGCGGCATGGGGAGTACGCGCCTGACTTGGGATTCGGCGGCGTATCTGCTGAGTGATCGATACGGGCTTCTGCTGGCGAGCGGTGCAAATGGCGTACGCGACCTGGCCGGGAATCCCTTGGATGGTGAAGGTGCCATGGACGTTTTTCCGTCGGGCGACGGTGTGCCGGGCGGCGATTGGCTGTTCGACCTGAACGTGCTCGTGGCAGACGTTTCACGGGGCGATGGCGTGGTGAACGTCCTGGACAAGGCAAGGGTACGCTTGTGCTACGGGGCGGTACCTGGCGATCCGAACTACGATCTTCGGGCAGATTTCAACGGCGACGCCGTCATCAATGTCCTCGACAAGGCACAAGTAAGGCTGCACTACGGCGACACACTCCCGCCGGCCGCAGGAGCATCTTCCCTGGAGCAGGCCGCGAGTCTTGGCAGAGGGCTGACCGGGCTGTTTGACACCGGCGCACAACCGAGAACCGCACCCCTAACCGCGACGCCTGTATCTAGCAACGTCAGACAATGGCAGCACAAGAGAGTGGTTGTGAGGACAGCGATTGGCCGCATGTGGCGGGCCGAACTTCCCTCAAGAGTGGTCCTGCGCCCCTTGACGTCTACAGCGGGGCCTTATGTTGCCGCTGGCCAGCGGAGGCCGGTTAGGTTGCCGACGGTGTTGCACAACAGTCAAGATAATCCAAGAGGCGACGAGGGGCTTCGAGACAGTCTGTTGAATGTCCCCAGTTTGATGTCGTTGATGGCCGAGCGCTGAACGGAGGGAACGTGTAACGGGCCTTGTGCCCTTGCTGTTGGCCGGGCAGTGATTGCGCCGCTTTGCGCGAGGCGGGGACATTCGGCAAAGCGATGGATTGCCTTCAGGGCGGCGGCGATGGGGCGGACGTGCCGCTCGGCAATGCGGTCACGGCCCTCGGTGACGCGGGGCATGAGGAGAATCTCGGTCTGGATGTCCGGCGCCAGGTGCAGGAGGTTCATGATCTGCGTGATGCGTGCACGGGTGACGTGGCCGTCTGGCTCCCCGTTCAGAACGAGTTTCAAACGTTGGGGAACCGGTTCGACACGAGAGCCGGCGGCAGATTCTGGTTAACAGTTTGTCGCAGGGCGCGATGGCCCCAGGCTTCCCTGCAATCTCCTCCCTCCTCCCCGCATCCGCCTGGCCTGGACGTTCCCCTCACACGTATGCCTGCCTCCCTTTGGCCTTGCCTCGGGGGAGGGGTAGGACTAGGATGCGAATCATCACCCGATTCTCTCATAACGCCTGGTACAAGGATCGGGAAGGGGCCACTCACCGGGCGGGAAGAATGGGCACATCGCAGAACGTGAGCGCTGCGATGCCGTTTTCGCCATACAGAAGGTTGTTCACGCTCCACGACCTGCTGTCCAGATAGGTGATCCTCTTCGCGGAAGAGGCCCCTTTCAGTTTGAGCGTAATGCATCTTCCCGACGCGGCGCCCGAGGCCACCTTGCCCTTCTCTCCATCCAGATAGAACTGACTCGCCAAGGAGTCTTTCCATGCCATGGGTTGGTCAAACTCCAAGGCAATCTCATCCCTCTTGTCGCTCGTATAGTAGGCCCTTTTCAGGTCGGGAGGGGTGATGGCCTTGTCGAACGCCTTCCCGTGGTTGTCCCGCTCCACCAGAGGGCATATCAGGCGAGCCATTTCGGCGTAGCCGGCAGCAGGGTAATGGCAGGGCCCGGGAGGCTTGATGCCAAGGGTCGACATGATCCCCATGTTGGAAAAGCACGACGGCAACATCCTTTGCACTTCCCGCAACATGTTGTCGGATCCGTTGACGCCCATCGAGCAGGACCGGGGCCAGATCTGGAAAATGTAATAGTGCTGGATATTGGGATAATCCTGCTTCCAGGCCGCCGCCAGATCGATGAAGTATTGCCGGTAAGTTTCCCATCCATAAAGGCCGGTAGGACCATCCGCGCCCTGGTCGCTTTCGCCCTGGTGCCACAGGACGCCGCGGATGCCGTGCGTCAGCCGGGCCTGCTCGATGCGCCACAAGAGCCGGCCATAGATCGTCGTCCTGTCCTGGGGATTCTGCGGGTTCCGCTGGTGCTGGTCGATCCGGGTTCCGCCGACGGCGCCGTTGATAATGCAGATGGGGATCTTCCGGCTTTCCACCAGGCGGCGGCCAAGTTCCATGCCCCAATAACCGATCTGCAGTTTTTCTGCGTCGCGGCTTCGGTACATTGCGTTGCCCCAAAGCCTCACGCCTTGAGGGCTCCCCGACATGCTGCCAAAGGTGCGTATCCATTCGCTGCGGAATGGGGGATCTTCCTTCCCGAAATCCGCCGCGACCGCGTTCGATTGACCACTAATGATGTAGGCATCCCCGCACACCAGATTGGAGACGGTATGGAGCACCGTCTCGCGGTCCCCGCTTTTCGATCCGAATTCCACCTTGTACTTGACGAGCCCCGGCTTCAGTTTCACTGAAAAGGCGTACGTTTTCTCTGCGGACAGTTTCTGGCTTTCGTTCTTGTACAGCGCATCACCGGCATAGACCCTCAAGAAGACGGAGTCGGCGGCTTCCTCCAAGGCGCCGCTGTAATGAAGCGTGCCTTCGTTCCTGTCATCACGGGCATAGAACTGATTGTCTTCCGGTTTCTCGTCCTTGGCCGGTATCCGTTCGACCCATTTGTCTTCCTTGGGTTCACTGACCGTGATCGTGACCGCCTTGGTCACCGCCGCGCCGCCGTTCTGTGCCGCCAGCGTGACGGTCATCCTGCCGCTGTTCTGCGCCCTCGTGAGGGTGAGTTTGCCCGGTGCAATCTGCTTGATGACGGCGATATCCGACACGGTCCATGTGTAATGAAGATCGCCGGCACCTTTGGTCTGCATCTTGTCGAGGTTGGCTATCTCCGGCACAACCTCGATGGTCTCCCGTCCGTCCCATTGTTTCGGCGCCTTCAGCGTGAAAACCGGCTCCGGGACATCCTCCTTAATCAGAATGGGGATGTTCTTTGTCTTGCTTTCATTCGCATAGATTGCCTTGAACTGGAGAGTAAGCGATTTGTCGCCTGTGACCCGGCCGGCCTCAAACGTAAACGTATACCGGTCTACGGCGGCGAACGTTTCCTGGCCATCTCTCTTGAGGATCCAATAGACCTTCTGCGCGCCGCCGGCCTTGGCCGACACCGTGGCGCTCTTGCCTTCCAATACGGTTATCTTCTTCTCTGAGACCGAGAAGTCAGTGCCCGGTTGCACCAGATGCCCGGCCAGCGTTTGCAGGGGCTTCTGGTTTTCATACTGCATCTTCACCCAGTCGGCGGAGCGCGTGACCCTGGAAATGCGCACCTCGTCGATGTCGCCAACAAATCTGTAATTGTTGTACCAGCCGCCCATGTACATCCTCGCCGGGCTCTTGATCGCCAGCGGGGCCCCCGTGGAGGTCGAAACACCGTCAAGGCGTCCATTCACATAGACCCGTGACTCGCCGCTCTTAAAGGCGTGAATCACGTGAATCCATTGGGACATGGGGAGCGTGCCGGCGCCGGCAACATTGGCCCCTGAAAAATAGCAATCCATGCGGATGTGGGGTGGGCTGACGAATTGCATGATCACCTTGCCCTGGGCCTGCTCGTTTCCCCAGCCCAGGATGGTCGCATTCGGCTGTTCGGCCCGGAACCACGCTTCAGAGGAGTGGGGGCCGGCGCCGGAAGGATAGGTTGTGATCTTTTCCCCGCAGTTGATCCCCTTGCCTACGTCAAAGTGCCGGCTCTTGCCAATAATGCCGGAAGAAGACGTGGTGCCCGTATCCTTCGATTCGAGCGTGCCGACTTCATCCTTCACCGGATCGTTCATGTGCCAGACGCTGAGGTAGCCGTTGGACTGATTGAATACCGCGGCTCCGCTGGATTCATTGGCGGCATCGGCCTTGCCCCAGCGCAGGTTGATCTCCTGCCGCGCGTTGCCCTTGATGTTGGGTATTCTCACCCAGATACTGGCCGTTCCGTTTGCCGCGTCCCATTCATCGATCTGGTGTGCCAGCGGTGTGCCTGTGCTGGTGGCGAAGCGGATATCCTCTCCGTTGGCTTTCGCCTGGCTGAAATCGAACCAGTCTTTATCCAACCGCACCAGCAGCGGAAACCCATCCTCCGAGGCCGTGGCCGGCAAATCCGCGCCCTCAGGCGTGGTCAATAGGTAGAGGGAACCTGAATGCTGCCAGCCCTGATCCTGGGCAGAGGCCGTTCCAAGAAGCACCAGAATCATCAGGGCACTGAACACAACGTGTTCTCTCATGACGTCACTCCCTAGCCGGGATTCCCCATTTGCCCTCAGCCGAGGTCTTGTCATCGAAGCCGGACTGTACACTACCCGGCGTGACGTTGCCAGAAACCCGTCGAGTAGACGACCGACTTCCCCTGCCGGGTCCCGACGACCAGACGGCCCATCCGAAGCAACCCGAGATGGTGGCTGGCCGTGGGCGGCTTGAGGCCGAGGGCCTTACACAACGCCGTGATGTTCTTCGGGCCTTTCGCGAGCAGCGATAGAATCCCGAGACGCGTAGGATCCGAGAGCAGCCCAAAACCTTGAGCCTGGTCTCGCAGGTCAGCTTTCACGGTCGTGCTCCTTTCATAGAACGGCGTGGTCCCTTCCGACGGGGCACAAACCTATGTTCATAGTGGGGATTCAGCAAGCATAAAGTGTCACCGCGGCCCGAGGCGTTCTCGGCGGCGACGCCGGCTGGTCCTTCGGTCGGGGCTCCGCACCTCCTTCCGGCCCAGCTGGCGAATCAACAGTTGATTCTCTCAGAGCACCCGGTACAAAGATCGGGAAGGGGTCAGCCGCCAAAGGAGTCATCGCATGCGTGCATGTCCCGAAGTGTTTCTGACGGCGGCGTGCGTGTTCGCAGCCCTTGTTTGTGGCGTGCGGCAAGGGGTGGCCGGCCAGGAGCAGGCGGCGGTGACGTTGCCCGAAGGCGTGCAGGCCGTCTGGGGGTTGGAGGACGCATACCGCGAATCGACGCCGACCCGCGAACGGATCTGCATCAACGGCCTGTGGCGCTGGCAGCCGGCCCGGGCAGGCGCCGACGCCGTGCCCGCACGCGGTTGGGGCTACTTCAAGGTCCCGGGGTGCTGGCCGGGAATCACCGACTACATGCAGAAGGACTGCCAGACCGTCCATGCGCACCCGAACTGGAAGGAGCAGGACCTGGGCGGCATCGCGGCGGCCTGGTACCAGCGCGAGGTCACGGTGCCCCGGCAGTGGACTGGCCGACGCATCGTCCTCTGCGCCGAATACGTCAATTCCTTCGCCACGGTGTACGTCGACGGCAAGAAGGCCGGCGACATACGGTTCCCCGCGGGCGAGGTGGATCTGACGGCCGCCTGCCGGCCGGGACGCACGCACGTGGTCAGCATGCTTGTGATCGCCATGCCCCTGAAGGGCGTCATGCTGTCGTACAACGACACCAACGCGGCCAGGAAGGTGAAGGGCTCGGTGGCGCGGCGCGGCCTGTGCGGCGACGTCTACTTGGCGAGCACGCCTCGGGGCGCGCGCATCGCGGACGTGAAGGTGGACACCTCGGTGCGCAATTGGAAGATTGCCGTCGAGGCAGGGCTACAGAGCCTCGCAGCCGACGCAACGTATGCCCTTCGTGCTCAGATTGGCGAGAACAGCCGCGGCGCGTCGCAATTCACGAGCAAGGACTTCAAGGCCGGCGATCTCAAAGCCGGCCGCATCGCATTCACCGAGAACTGGAAACCGGACAAGATCTGGGACATCCACACGCCTCAGAACATGTACGACCTCACTCTCTCGCTGCTCGATGCCGGGGGCAAAGTGCTGGATACCAACCACCCCGTACGGTTCGGGTTTCGGGAGTTCCGGATCAACGGTCGGGACTTCTACCTGAACGGCACCCGCCTCTTCCTCTCCGCCGTCCCGTTTGACAACGCCCAGATCAGCGCAGCGGCGGCGATCTACGAGACTGCGAAGGAGAGCATGCTGCGGCTGAAGACCTTCGGCATCAACTTCGTCTATACCCACAACTACGGCTGCGAGCCGGGCTCCCACTTGAGTTTTGAGGAGATTCTACGGGCCGCCGACGACGTAGGGATGCTCGTGGCCTTTTCCCAACCGCACTTCTCTCACTACGACTGGGACGGCCCCGATGCCGACCGCTTGAACGGTTACGCGCGCCACGCGGAGTTCTACGTGCGCGCGGCGCAGAATCATCCGTCGGTCGTGGCGTACGCCACGAGCCACAACGCGACCGGGTACGCCGAGGACATGAATCCGGACATGATCGACGGCATCCACGCGCAGCGCAGCGAGTGGTCCGCGAGAAACGTGAAGCGGGCCCTGCGAGCCGAAGCCATCATCCGCAGCCTCGACCCGGGCCGCATCGTCTACCACCACTCCTCAGGCAACCTGAGTTCGATGCACACGAGCAACTTCTACCCGAACTGGGTTCCGATACAGGAGATGTCCGACTGGTTCGAGCATTGGTCCACGGACGGCGTCAAGCCGGTGTTCCTGTGCGAATACGCAGCGCCGTTTCCCTGGGACTTCTCGATGTACCGCGGATGGTACAGGGGCAGCCGGTCCTTCGGGAGTGCCGTAGTGCCCTGGGAACTCTGCCTCGCGGAGTGGAACTCGCAGTTCTTCGGGGCCAAGGCCTTCCGGATCAGCGAGGTCGAGAAGACGTGCTTGCGCTGGGAGGCCAAGCAGTTCCGGGCCGGCAATCTCTGGCATCGCTGGGACTACCCCTACCAGATGGGCTCACGGGACTTCGACGAGCAGTACCCGGTGATGGGCATGTACACCACCGACAACTGGCGCGCATTCCGCACGTGGGAGTTGTCGGCGAACTCCCCTTGGATCCACGGGTGCTTCTGGAAGCCGCGCGACGGCGTGGACAGGGAGCGCAAAGAGTTCAAGGTGGACTGGGACAACTTGCAGCGGCCGGGCTTCAGCCCTGACTACCTCGGCGACCAATACGAGCGGATGGACCTGGCTTTCAAGCGTTCCGACTGGATCCCCACAGTCGCAGCACAGGCCCTGACTCGCAACAATATGCCGCTCCTGGCCACCATCGCCGGCAAGCCGGGCGCCTTCACGAGCCAGGACCACAATTACTGGTCGGGCGAAACCATCGAGAAGCAACTCATCGTCATCAACAATTCCCGCGAAACGGTGACGGCCGACTGTGAGTGGTCGTTCGGCCTGCCGAAGGCCGTCGCCGGCAGCAGGAAGGTCACCGTGCCGACGGGCCGGCAGGAGCGCATCCCGCTGCGCTTCGAACTGCCGCATGGGCTGCCTGCCGGCAGATATGAACTGCGCGCCGCCGTCAGGTTCAGCACCGGCGAGACGCAGGAGGATTCCTTCTCCGTCGATGTCCTGCCGCGGCCGGCGGCTCGCCGGGTGACCGCGAAGATCGCGCTTTTCGACCCGAAGGGCGAGACGGCTGGCCTGCTGGGCGAAATGGGTGTCCCGTACCGCAGCGTGGGCGCGGAGGCCGACCTCGCGGCCCAGGACACGCTCGTCGTGGGAAAGGGGGCTCTGACGGTCCACGGGCCGGCGCCGGACGTGACGCGCGTGCAGGACGGGTTGAGAGTGCTCCTCTTTGAACAAACGCCCCAGGTCCTGGAGAAGCGGTTCGGGTTCCGCGTGGCGGCGTACGGCCTCCGGCGCGTCTTCAAGCGGGTGCCCGATCATCCCACACTGGCCGGGATTGCCGAGCAGCACCTGCGCAACTGGCGGGGGGAGGCGACGATCCTCCCGCCACGCCTCCAGTACAAGTCCAACGGGGTTCCGACTGTCCGGTGGTGCGGCATCCCGGTGACTCGGCTCTGGCGCTGCGGCAATCGCGGCAACGTCGCCTCCGTGCTGGTTGAAAAACCGCCGTGCGGCGATTTTTTGCCCGTCCTTGACGGGGGCTACAGCCTCCAGTACAGCCCGCTCATGGCGTATCGGGAGGGCAAGGGGATCGTCGTGTTCTGCCAGATGGACGTGACGGGTCGGACCGAGAGCGACCCCGCCGCCAGGGCCCTGGCACGGAACCTCATCGATTACGTCTCCACGTGGAAGCCGACGCCGAGACGCAAGGCCGTTTACGTTGGCGACCCGGCCGGCAAGCGCCATCTCGAGTTCGCGGGCATCGCCCCGGGTTCCTACGACGGCGGCAATCTGTCGCCCGACCAGGTCCTCATCGTGGGATCCGGTGGGGGGAAGAAGATTGCCGGCAGCGCTGCCGCCGTTGCTGACTTCCTGAAGGCGGGCGGCCACGTGCTGGCCCTCGGCCTCGACGAGCAGGACGCGAATGCGTTCCTGCCCTTCAAGGTCCGCATGAAGAAAGAGGAGCACATCGCCGCCTGGTTCGAGCCGTTCGGCCACGGGTCGCTGCTGGCGGGGGTGGCGCCCGCCGACGTCCACAACGCCGCACCGCGGGAACTGCCCCTCCTGGCCGGAGGCCACGCCGTCGGCAACGGCGTCCTGGGAAGGGTCAAAGGGGCGAACGTTGTCTTCTGTCAACTTCCGCCCTATACGGTCAGCAGGGCTCGGGGGGCCGCGCCGTCGCTGGCCGTCGGCGCGGACGACGCCGCCGATGGCAACGCCAGCGCCCTGGTGACCATGGGCACGCTGGCGTGGGGACAGTTCGGCCAGAAGGTGCACGCCGGCCAGGTCGGCAGGACGTACACCTTCGCCGCGAGCGTCAAGGCGCTCGGCGAGCCGGTCCTGGCCCGTCTCGAGGTGGAACGGGCGGCCAGGCCCTGGGACCGGGCCGTCCGAGGCCAGGACATCCGCTTCGACGCGGACGAGTGGACCGAACTCCACGTAACCTTCAAGGTCACCAAGCCCTACCCGGAGGGTTGGCAGGCGTACATTGCTTGTGCGCAGGAAGGCGCCCGGTTCCGGGCCGACGGGTTCCGGCTCTACGAAGGGGCGTACGTCCCGCGGCGGTCCCCCGCCCGCGGCGCGGCGGCGCCGGCGGTCCCGCGAGGCAAGAACCTCTTTGCGAATCCGGGTTTCGAGGCCGGGACCGAGCCGTGGTTCTTCTCCCAAGGCGCGGAGCAGCGCAACCTTAAGCGGACGTATCGCCGCACGTGTTTCCTCGTCGCGCGACTGCTCGCGGGCATGGGGGTGGTCGGATCACCCCCCGTCCTGAAGCGGTTCTCGACGCCGGTGGGCGGCAGCCCCGGGGCGTCCCTGGTGCGAAACGGCAACTTCAGCAGCGACGCCGACGGCGACGGCACCCCCGACGAGTGGCTGTTCGCGCCGGGCGCCAAAGGGGCCACGTGCCGGCGTGAGAGGATGCAGGAGGGCGCCGAGGCGTGGGCCGCGGTGCTGGCGTGTCCGCCCGTCAAGGGCGACAAGAAGCCGAGCGTCATGCTCGCCCAGCACGACCTCCCCGTCAGGAAGGGCCAGTGGTACCGCATCTCCTTCAAGGCCCGTGCCGAACGCCTGCAGGCCGACAGCGTTACCGTGACCATCACGAACATGGCCAACTGGAAATCCTTCTTCGAGTACCAACGCTTCGTGCCCGGCCGGGAGTGGCAGCCGTTCCGCTTCGACGTCCAGTCGAACGACACGGCCGAGGAGCGGACGCGCTTGCAAATCTGGTATGGCGGCGCCGGAGAACTGTGGCTCTCCGACGTGAGCGTGGAGCCGATCGGCAACCCGACCGAGGGCCGGTGGCTGGAGGGGCTGTACCTGGACGAACCCCAGGAGTGGGATGACCCCTACCGGTTCTTCCGGTGGTAAGCGCCGCCTCGCGCGGCCCGGCCACACGCCCCGATTCTCATCCTGCCCAAGCATTCCAGTGAGCGTCGCATCCTCGAAGGCTTCGACAGGCTCGGGGGAGTCCTTCGCCAACTCGGCTACTTGTCGCCGAAGACCTGGAGCGTGATGTCCTTAAACTGGACCTTCATGGGCCCGCCGGCGTGGAGCTGGAAGGCCAGGATGCCCTCCATGGCGCGGCGCTTCTCGTCCTCGTCGGTCACGTCCACCGTGACGATGCCGTTGATCTTCTGGACCAGGTGGTTGCCGCGGCCGATGATGACGTACTGGTTCCAGTCCTTGAGTTT
>Ga0307427_1001785_pt1 | contig 10734 bp, 9 predicted proteins | sample SalMarWE160190MG_FD_202162 | JGI IMG/M metagenome (GOLD analysis project Ga0307427, IMG submission 202162) | Salt marsh sediment microbial communities from the Plum Island Ecosystem LTER, Massachusetts, United States - WE1603-190 | ecosystem: Environmental > Aquatic > Marine > Intertidal zone >... | reverse complement strand
ACGTGGAAGTTGAAGATGTCGGCCCACAGGACCGTCGAGACGATCACCGCCGGCAGGATCAGCACGCCGCCCATCGTCGGCGTCGAGGCCCGCGACGCGTAAATCTGGTCGATCGTCTTGTTGCCGAAGTCCGTGCCGCCCCGCACCTTCAGGTACTTCAGGATGCGGATGACCGCCGGCGCGAGCGCCATCAGGAGAAAGAAACTCGTCACGATGGCGAACATCATCCGGAACGTCTGGTACCGGAAAACGTTGGCGTACCGCCAGACGCCGATTTGCTTGAGGAACTCCTGAAATTGGAACAGCAACTGGTAAAACATTCATCCGGCTCCATGATATCCCACGGGGCCCTCGAGTTCGGGTGCGCCCGTGACCCAGGTTTTCCGGCGTCCGACCCGAGGGCCCAACTCATCCCGCTCGCGCCTGTCGCGGGTCCGGAGGACCGCCCCCCGGTTGTGGGATATCCATTCCTGCTACGACGCCACTTCGCCATTTTGCGCGGCGTGTTTCGCGGCCCGTCCGCCTGGCGGCCTTTCGAGGCCGCCAGGAACGTATCTGATCTGCTAAACTTGGTGCGCGGCGGGTCTCCGTACCCGCCGCGGATAGGCGCCGTCTTGCGCGGTGGGTGCGGAGACCCACCGAGCAAAACGGGTGCAGTAGCGTTACCGCTCACCCTGCGGCGGGGTGTCCATCGCCCGCCGCCCGGCGAGAATCGCCTCCGCAATCGTCTCCATATGCACGGCCCGCGACCCCTTGACGAGGACGAGGTCGCCGTCGGCAACGGTCTCCGACGCGATGGCGGCCGCGGCGTCGGCGTCGGCGACGCTCGTCACGTTTTCGGCCGCCAGTCCCGCCGCGACCGCCGCCCGAGCGGTGGCCTTCGATTCGGGGCCGACGCAGACGAGGCGCGCCACGTCGGCCTCGGCGATCTCGCGGCCGAGTTGCTCGTGATGCGTCCGGCCCTCGGGGCCCAGTTCCAGCATGTCGCCGCAGAAGAACACCTTCCGCCTCTCGGGCCAAAGGGTCAGCAGGGCGAGCGCCGCGCGCATGCTCGCCGGGCTCGCGTTGTAAGCGTCGTTGACGACGACCACGCCTCCGGCCATCTCGACGGCCAACCGCATCGGCGGCGGCTCGAACTCGCGCAGCGCCGCCGCCGACTGCTCAATCGAGATGCCCAGTTCCCGCGCCGCCGCCGCCGCCTCGAGCGCCAACACCACCTGGTGCTCGCCCAACACGGGAATCTCAAACCCCGCCGAGCCGGTCGCCGTGAAATACAGGCCCCGGTCGGTCCGAATCACGTGACCGGCCTGGAGGTCGGCCTCCCACGTCAGCCCGACGGTAACAACACGGCCGCGACATCGCCCGGCCATGGCGGCGACGCGCGGGTCGTCGGCGTTCAGGACCGCGGCGCCGTCCGGCGGGATCGCCTCGACCAGCGCCGCCTTCTCCTCGGCAACCCCTTCAACCGTGCCGAGCCCCTCGAGATGGACCGGCGCGACGAGGGTCACGACGCCGATGGTCGGACGGGCGATCTCGGCCAGATGGGCGATCTCGCCCGGGGCGCTCGTGCCGACCTCGCACAGGACGAACTCGTCGGCGGGCTCGGCGTCGAGCAGCGTCAACGGCACGCCGATCTGGTTGTTGAAACTGGCGCGAGGCGTCCGCCCGCACAGGTGCCGGATCAGAATCTGCCCCAGCATCTCCTTGACGGTCGTCTTCCCGCACGAGCCCGTCACGGCGATGACCGGGCACGTGAGGCGTGCCCGCGCCGCGCGGCCGAGGGCCGCCAGGGCGTCGAGCGTGTTCCCAACCGCCACGACGGCCGCCGACGACCCGGCGGACGCCGGTCCGCCAGGGCGGCCCCGGCCGACCGGCAGACGATCCTCGGCATCCACGACCAGGCACGCCGCACCCCGCTCAACGGCGTCGGCGAGGAAATCGTGACCATCGAACCGCTCGCCTCGCAGGGCCAGAAACGTTTGTCCCGCCCCAAGGGAGCGTGTGTCGGTGCAGACGGTTCCCGCGTCCGCCTCCGGCGACCCGGCGACCAACCGGCCGCCCGTCGCGTCAAGGATATTGTTAACTCGAAACTTCATCTTGTCCCGTCTCTCGCGCGCCCGGCGAAGGGGGCGGCAGGTCCCGGTGGGCCTCAAGCGTTCGGAGAATCTCGGCGGCGACCACCCGGTCGTCGAACGGCCGGGTCACGTCGCCGATGATCTGGTACGTCTCGTGTCCCTTGCCGGCGATGATGACGACGTCGCCCGGCGCCGCCTCGGCCAGCGCCAGGCCGATGGCGGCACGCCGGTCGAGTTCAACCGTGACCTTGTCCATCGACGCGAACCCTGCCAGGATCTCGTCGGCAATCGCCTCGGGCCGCTCGGTCCGCGGGTTGTCACTGGTGACGAAGACGCGGTCGGCGAGTTCCTCGGCCACGCGGGCCATGGCCGGCCGCTTCTGGCGATCCCGGTCGCCGCCGCACCCGAACACGACCACCAGCCGCCCCTGCCCCTCGACCAGGCCGCGCACCGTCGAGAGGGCGTGCATCAGGGCATCGGTCTTGTGGGCGTAGTCGACCAGAACGCCGAAGGGCATCGCGGTCGGCACCCGTTCGAGGCGTCCGCGGACCGTCTCGACCGCCCGAATGCCCTCGACGATGGTCTCGTGCGGCACGTCGAGGGCCTCGGCGATGGCGGCAGCGGTCAGGCAGTTGTAGACGTTGTGGCGGCCGAGCAGCGGGGTGCGTATCTCGGTCCGGCCTCGCGGCGTGGCCAGGGTAAACCGGCTGCCGCCCACGTCGGCCCGGATGGCCTCGGCCCGGACGTCGGCCGGCTCATCGATGCCGTACCAGAGCACGCCGGCGCGTGTGGCCTCGTTGAAGGATCGGCTGGCTTCCTCGTCGGCGTTGAGGACCGCGCGGGCGTCGGGCGCCAGGGCGGCGAAGAGCATGCCCTTTGCCTCTCGATAGGAATACATATTCTGGTGATAATCCAGGTGCTCCGGCGAGAGGTTCGTGAAGGCGCCCACGTCGAACGCGATGCCCGCCGCACGCTTCTGGTGCAACGCGTGGCTCGAAACCTCCATGACGGCCGCCTTCAGACCCCCCTCGACCATCTCCGAGAAGTAGCCGGCCAGGTCGTCGGCGTCGGGCGTGGTCAACCGGCTCGGAATCTCACGCCCGCCGATGACGTAGCCGATCGTGCCCAGCACGCCGGTCGGCCAACCCGCGCACTCGAAAATGCGCCGCACCAGGTACGTGGTCGTCGTCTTGCCGTTCGTCCCGGTGACACCGCACACGATGAGCCGCTGCGTGGGGTCACCGGCCAGGGCGTGGGCGCACAGGCCGAGGGCCTCGCGGGCGTCGTCCACCCTGAGCAGCGGCGGGCCGCCGGGAAGGTCCACCTCCCGCTCGACGACGGCGGCAGCGGCGCCGGCGTCGAGCGCCGACTGAACGAACTGGTGCCCGTCCGTCGTCGTGCCGCTCAGCGCCACAAACAGGTCGCCGCGGCGGACGCGGCGTGAATCGTGGACCGCGCGCAGCACCTCCACGTCGCCCGCCCCGATGACGCGCGAGCCCCGAATCCGTTCGGCCAACTCGCTGAGTCTCATGACCTGTCCTTCGGCGATACACAGCCGCCGGGGCAAGTGTCAGTGCCTCACGGCCTGCCCGGCCAGGTACGTTGTGCGGCGTTCGGGCGTCGGCTCGCTCGGCGGAACACCCAGGTAGGCCAGGGTTTGCTCGAGGATCTGCTTGACCGCCGGGGCCGCCACCGTCCCCCCATAGTATCCGAGCGACTTGTCCGGCTCGTTCACCATGACCAGGGCCACGACCTTCGGGTCCTCGGCCGGCACACCCGCCAGGAACACTCCCACGTAGCGCGTGTGGCTGATGCGCTTCGTGTGCGGGTCGATCTTCTGGGCGGTGCCCGTTTTGCCGAACACCCGGTAGCCCGGGATTCTGCACCGTTTGCCGGTGCCGTTTTCGACGACGCCGACGAGGGCGCGGTCGAGCATATCGCGCGCCGTCTTCTCGGTCATGGCCCGTCCGAGGAACTCGGGTTCCGAGAGGTCGACGGCGGGGCGGCCGCGGTGGTCGAGCACGCCGCGCAGGATCCGCGGCCGCACGACCCGTCCGCCGTTCGCAAAGGCCGCAAACGCCGTGATCAACTGGAGCGGCGTCGCCAGGTACTCCTGGCCGAAGGGGACGCGGGTCGTGCTGAGCCGGGTCCATCGCCGCGTCGGGAACACCAGGCCCGGCGCCTCTCCGGGCAGCCAGATGCCGGTCGCGCGTCCGAATCCGAAGGCCACGAGTGCATCGTGCATCCGCTGGTTTCCGAGGCGTGTGCCGAGTTTGCCCATCATGATGTTGCTCGATTTCTGGATACCCTGCTCGAAGGTCAGGTTTCCGTAGGCGTGGCCGGCGTCGTGGAGGTTGGCGGCGGCCCAGTACCCGTTCTCGCAGTAGATAACCTCTCCGAAGCGGACGACGCCGGCGTCTCTGGCAGCCGCCGCGATGAACGGCTTGCCGCTGGACCCCGGCGGGAACATGTCGGTGACCGCCCGGTTCCGCCAGGCGTCTTCGGGAAAGGCGTTGTAACAGGCCGGGTCGTACGTGGGCACGTTGGCCATGGCCAGGATGGCGCCCGTCGCGGGGTCCATGACGATGGCGGTGGCGCTGGTGGCGCGGTAGGTCCGTGCGGCCTCGGCGATGGCGCGTTCGGCCGCCGCCTGGATGACGGCGTCGAGGGTCAGAACGAGGTGCTGGCCGTCTTCGGCCGCCACGAAGTGGTCCGGCCTCATCCAGATGGGCCGCCGCCGCACGTCGGCCAGAACGTAAGCCTCGCCCGGCCGCCCGCGAAGACGGGCGTCGAAGACGCGTTCGAGCCCCTCGAGACCCTGCTCGTCAACGCCGACGAACCCGAGAACGTGTGCGGCCAGGCACTCGTTCGGGTAGTGTCGGACGCCCTCGGTCACAAGCGCGATGCCGCGGAGTTCGAGGCGGTCGACGGCGTCGGCCGTCTCGGCCGACACGCGCCGCTTCAGCCAGACGAAGCGTTCGCCGCCGGCCTCGGCGAGTTGGCGGTACACCTGGTCGCGGTCCAGGCCGAGAACCGGGGCCACGCGTTCGGCGGCCTGCGCGACATCGTCAATGACTTTCGGGTCCGCGAAGACGCTCCGGATGGCGTGGCTGCCGGCCAGGACGCGGAGCCGGGCGTCGACGATGTTGCCTCGCATCGGCCGGATCGGAATGCGCATGTGGTGCTGCCGCGACGCCCGGGCCGACAGCGACGTTGACGAGGTTATGTAGATGTAGACCAAGAAGGCGGCCAAGGCCGCCAGCAACATCGAAAGGCCCGCCGTCAGGATGGTGGCAACACGGCGTTGGCGGGCCTGGGGCGTCACGGGCCATCCCTTCCTTCCTTCGCGTTGGCGTGCGGGTCTACGGCGGCCCCGGCAGAGCGCCGTTGGTGAGTCTCGTGCGCGGCCGTGGCGGCAGGCTGCCGGGCGGCGTGCCGCCTTCGGGGCCGGCGGGGTCGGCTTCGAGGTCGGCCACGTGCGCGTGCAGCCGGTCCTGGCTCTTGAGGCGGGCGATCACGACTTCAAGCCGACAGCACTCCGTCTCCAACTGCCGCTTGTCGCGAAACAAGATGTGGAGCCGGTGGCCCGCCTGGTGGGTCTCGGTCCGCAGAGCGACCAGCCCGATGGCCAGTGCCACCAGAAGCGCCGCCAGCACCGCCAGCCTGATGCACAGCCTCATCGCTGAACGATCCTCGACTCGGGCGACAGGTCCGCTTCCACGCCGTCCAGCAGCAGGATGCGCTGGCCGATCCCCAGTTTCGTCTCATCCGGCACCAGGTGCTTGTTCTTCAGGACCAGGAGCCGCGCCAAGCGACCGTTGCCGTACAGGTTCGTGGCGATTCGGTAGAACGTGTCGCCCTTTCGAATCGTGTACGTCGCCGGCGGGTCCGCCTGCCGCTCGGTCAGGTCCGACTGGTTGCCGAGCATTCGAGCCAGGTCGTCGGCCGTCACGGTGGTGACGCGCTCGCTCTCGGGCACCTCCGCCGGCGCCTCGCCGGGCGCGTCGGCGACGGCCGTGACGGGCGCGACCGGGGGCCGCTGGACCGGCAACCCGGGGATCACCAGTTCCTGGCCCTCGGTCAGACGGTCGGGGTCGGGAAGCGAGTCCTTGTTGGCCTCCCAGATCCGCCGCCAGAGGCGTTCGCCGTCCTGGCCGTAGTGGCGGCGGGCGATGCGGGTCAGGTTCTCGCCGCGGCGCACCGTGTGGACCGGCCGCGGCCCGGGCTCGACCGGCGCCTCCGGTGCCGGGGGTCCGACGACGACCTCGTCGCCGGCGTCCTCCTCGGTCCGGCGGCCCACCGGCGTGGTCACCGTTTCCGGGAGGAACACGACGAGCCCGAGGTCGCCGGTGTCGGCGGGTTCGGCGGGTGCGTCCGGGCCGCCTTCGTCAAACGGTAGCGCCTCCGGCGCGGGCAGCCGTTCGTCGCCCGTCTCGGGGACGTCGGAAACCGGCGTGGTGTCGGCACCGGGCATTTCGAGCCTTCCATCGCCGCCGAACGGGTCGATGGTGCGGCCAATCGCCGCGGCCTGGGTGCGGTGTCCTTCGCTCTCGCCGACGGGCAAGGGGGCGTGTTCCTGGGCGGCCGATCCTGCCCGTCCGCCAAGGATCAGTCCAAAGAGTCCAATGAAAACAACGCCGACCAGCAAGCCAACCTTGGTTTCTCTCCCCACGATCGTATCCTCAACTGTATGCGGCGAGGCCCACGGATTCCCCACGTTCGCCGCCCCCGGTTTCCCCTGCAACGTTTCGGGACGGCGTCGTCTCTGTTCTATGTCTGACCGGCGGCGAGGCGAACGGCAACGCGGAGTCGTGCGCTTCTGGCCCGCGGATTGGCCTTCACCTCCGTGGCCTGGGGCGTGATGGGCCTCCTCGCGGGCAGGTCCACCAGGCCGCTGCCGGCCGCCTCGCGAAAACGGGTTTTCACGATGCGGTCTTCCCCGCTGTGGAACGCGATAACCGCCACGCGGCCGCCGGGTTTTAGGAACTCGAATATTTTGTTAAGGAACGTGTTCAGGCTATGGTATTCATCGTTGACGGCGATGCGGATCGACTGGAACACACGTGTGGCGGGGTGGATCTTCTGCTTTCGGCGCCATGCCCCCGGCACCGCCGCCGCCACCGTCCCGGCCAGTTCGTCGGTCCGGCGGATCGGGCCGCGCCGGCGAGCCTCGACGATGGCCCGCGCGATGCGCTTTGAGAACGGCTGGTCGCCGTAGTCGCGGAAGATCGAGGCCAACCGGTCGGCCGGCCAGCGGTTGACGATCTCGGCCGCCGTGAGGTGCGCGCTCGGGTCGTACCGCATGTCGAGGGGACCGGGCAGGTCGAAACTGAATCCGCGGGCCGCGTCGGCCAATTGTTCGCTTGAAAGGCCCAAGTCGAGTATGGCACCGTCGAGTTGCTCCTGGCGGATCTCGGACAACACCTGGTCGAAATCGCAGAAGTTGGCGTAGAAAAACCTTACATCCGCCGAGCGTCCGAATCGGGCCATCAGACGCTCGAGAGCCGCACGATCCCGGTCGAGCAGCACGAGTTGGCCGCCCGGCCGGATGCGTTCGAGCAACGCCGCCGCATGCCCCCCGCCGCCGGCCGTTCCGTCAAGAATAACCTGGCCGGGCCGGGGCGCCATGTGCTCGACAACCTCGTCGAGCATGACCGGCACATGCCCGGCTAGCGTCCCCACGCAGACCCCACTTTGCGGTCAATGCACCAGAGTGCTCAAGGTGGCCCCCGCTTCCAGCCGCGCGAGCAGCGCGCCGACGTCGTCGCTCATCTCGACGTCGCGGTACGCCCCTCCGCGTGCCTGGAGGCGCCGCAGGCGTGTCTCGAGCCGGCGGACTTCGCGTTGCAGCCGGCCCTGGGCCAGGTACGCCTCCGCGTTGGGAGCGTCCATCGCCTGTCGCAACAAGTCCCAGCCTCGTGCGTCCACATGTCGCTCCACGTGTCACCTCCCGCGCCTCATGCTGCAAGGGAGTCTTGTCCGGACGCCGCCGGCATCGCTGTGCCGGCACAGGGTCGAACCGACGCCCTCGCTCTCGCAGCCGCTCACGTTTTTCACTTATAACATATAACAGGGCCGCCCGGGCGGACCAGGCCCGCCCAGGCGACCCCCAAGGGGGTCAGGTGGATGCATCCGGGTCCGGAGGCTGCGTCTTGGTCTCGTGGGCCAGTGCCCGCTTGGCCAGTTCCTCGCGTCTGGCCGTCTGCTCCTCGACGAAGGCGTCCCACTTGTTGCGCGGCCAGACCTCGATGTGGTCGTCGACGCCGACGACGACGACCTCCTTCGAGAATCCGCACTCGGCCACCAGGTGTTCGGGGATGAGGACGCGGCCCATGCGGTCCATCTCCAGGTCTTCCGAGAGTCCGTAGATGACCCGCTGATAGTTCCGCACGTCGGGGTTGACCTGCGAACTCGCCTCGAACCGGGGAGCGACGGTCTCGTAGGTTCTCGGCGTATAAAGATACAACACCTTATCGAACTTGCTTGTTGCGACGAAGCCGTAGCCCTCTTCCCTGGGGTTGATGGCGTCGCGGAGCCTCGCAGGGATGGTCAGCCGAGACTTGGCATCGATCGCGTGATAGTAGCGTCCGGTCAGGTTCGGCACGCGTCGTTCCCCACTTTCGCTCTACCCGGTCCTGAGCCCGTCTACAATCCACCGTCCCGCGGCGGCGGCGCCCAGGTGGGACATGGAACCTCTTCAGCAAGTTCTTTTATCGGCTTCATCCCCCACTTTATGACACCGAAAAGACAGGCCGTCAACTGATTTCTGCCGCCTCCTGGCTTTCCCCGCGGTTGGCAGATGGTACGAGAGAACGCTCCCATACAACAGAAGGGGGCCGATGCGCAGCGAACCACTATGGCTTGAACACCGACTCAGTCATCCAACGGGCGAAAAAAAAGTTTCACCCCGTGACTTTTCCCTGACGACTTGCCCCGGCACGCGCGGCGCGCCGTGCCACGCAGAGCGGTTTCGGAGGCCGTCATGACCCGCCGGCGGGCTGGCGAGACTTCGACATCACAACGACCGTATGGGCAAGACGGTCGCCAAGACGCTGGCGTTTGGGGCCAAGCAGGATCAGGAGCAGGCCAAGCAGATAGAACTCGTCCACCACGCGCAGGGCGTTCCTTATGACTGAAGCCCGCCACGAGATGGGCGAAGCCGACTCGGTTCGGACCTCCAAGCCTACCAGTCGCTTGCCCAGCGTCCGACCGAACGCTCCCTCAGCCACGCAGCAGTAGAGGCTGACGAGCGCCTGCGTGATGAGCGCAACAGGAGCCACATCCCGAGTGATCTGCGGATCAAACCAGTCGACCTGCCCACGGCGGACCTGCTCTTGCAGATCCGACGGGAGAAGCAGATGCACCAACACCATCGTGACCGGCAGGAACAGCGCGTGATCGATTCCGATGGCGACGGCACGCCTCAGCAGAGGCGCCTGCACGAAATCCTGCCCTTCGAGGGCCGTCGCCACGGCCGGCGCCGTCGCCCCCGCCCCGCGCCAACTCGCCAGCATCAGCACAGCCACCAGCACCGTGAAGGCAAAGAGCAGCACCGACACCGGCTCGGCCCGGCCCGGGTCGGCCTTCCGGGTCTCGGGGGCCACCGGCGTGAACTCGCCGACCCGCGCGCCGGCCACGTCCAACGGCGCCAGCACGGGCTTCCCGTCGGCCAGGGCGACCAGGAAGAAACGGCTTCCCGACCGGGCGAGCGTGACGGGGCCGTCTGGCATCGTCCCGGTCACCGGTCCGACTTCGTGCCAGTCCTCGTCGGCGGCGGCGTAGGTGGCCAACCACCACTGGCCGGGCGAGGGGTCGCCCGCCCCTTTCCGGAAGAGGCCGGCCATCGTCTCGTCATCGGCCGCCACGTGCATCGCCGATGCCACGCGCAATCGCGACGTAACCGGTCCACGCCAGCCGTCCTTGCCCAGGGTGAGGAACCGAAGGCGCACGTCGGGGGCCGGCCCGGTCAGGGTGGGCGTCTGTTCGCGCCAGAGCAGGAACAGCCGCCCGCCGAAGCGAACGGCCCGCGCATCCATCATCTTCTCGTGTTCGACGCCGGCCTCCACCTGTGCCGCCGTCCACGTGCCGTCCTGGTACCTGGCGTGAAACGGGTCGCCCGCGCTGTTGTAGCCGAAGGCGTCGGCGCCGAGCCCGTCTTCGCACGCCGCAACGGGCGTCCATGCCGGGATGGGCGACGGCTCCATCACCGGCCGTTCGAGACCGAAGCGTCCCCAGCGTCCGCTCGGGAAGAAGACGAGCAGGTTCTCTCTCCAGGCGGCGAGTGCGGCAGGCGTCCCGCGCGCGAAGCGTTCCTCGTGCCACAGCCCCTGGGCGTCGCGCTGCCAGTACCGGAAGCCCGAGAGGTCGCCGTCGCGTGCGGCAACCGCGACGTAGAGGTTATTGAGGTTGCCTGCGGCCAGGACCGGTGGCGCGTCGGCGGCCGGTTCGGGCGCCGGCTTCTCGCATGGCCCGACGTGGAGGGCCAGCAAGGCGATGACGAGGGCGGCGTGTCGCATGGATGCATCACCTTGAAGACAACCCGCCGTCTCGCTTCCGGCGGGTTCGACGGACACCTCGGGACGCCTTGGCGCCGGCTACCACTGCTTGATGAGCATGAGTCCGCCCGCCCCCGGTCCGCCGTACGGGAGGACCTGGAAGC
>Ga0307427_1001783_pt1 | contig 10752 bp, 6 predicted proteins | sample SalMarWE160190MG_FD_202162 | JGI IMG/M metagenome (GOLD analysis project Ga0307427, IMG submission 202162) | Salt marsh sediment microbial communities from the Plum Island Ecosystem LTER, Massachusetts, United States - WE1603-190 | ecosystem: Environmental > Aquatic > Marine > Intertidal zone >... | reverse complement strand
CCCAATACCAAACCAAAGGCAGTTGCTATAAAGGCCACACCTGCTCCCTCCACGAGCGCTGCTCTTTGTATCGCTTTTAAATGGATTCCGACGGCTTTTAAAATCCCCATTTCCGTAAGCCTGCTCTGCCTGTGAAAAATAAAAAGCAGAGCGGACAAAGAGAGGGCGCTTATAATAATAAAAAAGCTTAAACCGATAAAAAGTTGACCGAAGTCCACCGCACCGCGCGAAGCCTGCAATCCCTGTTCGCGCACGGGCCTGAATACAAAACCCAGAGCAGCCGGTGCTATGTTCTTAAGCAGTTCTTGAGTGAGATCGATCTTGCCGGTGTGCTTTAAAAAAAATCTGATGCCGGTAACTTTACCAAAGCGGTTTTGCCAAAGCTTTTGGGCCGTGGTTAAACTGACAAAGGCCTTGGGAGTGCCGCGGTAGGTATCCCAATATTCCTCGTCCTTTTTTCTGATTTTACTTAGATATATGGGTATGCCGGGGTGCCAGTCACGGCAGTTTTCCACATCAGCCAGACCGGAATATTGTGGTGTAAGAGAGCGCTCATCTCCATCGGGTGCGATATTCAGTATTGAATGTACTAAAAAAGAAGAAGCACGCTCCTCTAAAGTATTTAGTTGTCCGGGAATAAAATAGCTTAATGTAATCTCGTCTCCCACATCTGCATCTAAATCTTGTGCTAACCAGCCGGAGATGATAATTTCGTTATCATTCAATTGTTTTGGCACCAGGGGCGGTCCCGGCGCTGAAACAAAAGAGTAGGGAGTAGAATTTCTGCCAAGGCTTAGAGAATTGACAAAGTAAGTGAGTATGGGCTGGCGGGGGTAATCCAGGGTTTCGACTGCCTGTTCCAAAGCGGGTTCCAAAAAAACTCTTTGCGAAACAAGATCAAAGTACGGAGCATGAGGCTGATGCTTAATCTCCAGGCCCAGGTCGGCAAGAGAAAGAGTACTTTCAAGTGCCTGCTTTAGTTCGTCCGCAGCAAGCGGGGGTTGAGCGCGTTGGGCTACAAGGAGCAGGTTGGCTTTGTTGCCCAGATTAAGTCTGTTCTGCAGAACATCCAGCGCTACAAATACGGTTAATGGGCTCACCTGATTATTACTGAGACTGAACAGCCCCAAATGGTCCTCGCCTCTAATTGTCTTTATCTTAAGCTGCAGCGAGGCGGTATCCTGATCCGCGCTAAAAGGGGTGTCTTTAGGCATAAGATCTATTTGTTCAATAAGAAGAACCAGATTATCGCCTGTGCCGGTATTCAGGCGTGCGGCAAGTCGTGTGTTGAGGATTGCCTGATTGCTTTCCATGTCCTTATCCGGCAGCAGATTACTGCTCATATCCCAAAATCGAGAATCCACACCCAGAACCTGTACATCATTAACTATAAGTCCGCTTTGATTATCTACCACAATTCCCTTTAACTTTAGTACCGGAGCTGTGCCTGTTTTCAGTAAAGCTTCCAAGCTGTCTGCCATAGCTGTGGTGAAGAAATGTTCCTTAAGTTCCAGCGCGTACTCGATCTTTGCCAAGCGTTTGTCCACCAAGCGCCGCAGACTGTAAGTAACCGAATTACCGGTAAGCAGGGCACCGACCAACACAGCCGCGCTTAAAGCGGTGCCTAAAAAAAGAGCCAGATACTGACGGTAATAAAAGCGGATACTTTGTGTAATGAAAGTGAGCCATTTCATAATCTACCCTTAAAGGTTTCCAGCCGGCCGTTTTTGAGGAGAAGTATTCTGTCCATGAGCCTTGCCAGCTCTAAGGAATGGGTTACAATGAGTAAGGCCATTTTTTCTTCCGCGTTAAGGGTAATGAGCAGCCGGGCAAGTTCTTGTGATGAGTCAGCATCAAGCGACCCGGTGGGTTCGTCCGCTAACAAAAGCTGCGGTTTATTAATTAAGGCACGTGCCAGAGCAACCCGCTGGCGTTCGCCACCGGAAAGCTCACCCGGGCGATGATGAATGTGCTTTTTCAGGCCTACTTGTTCTAACAAGGTGAGTGCTCTACGTTCGCTATTCTTTTTCTGCGGCAGCGTGGGAATAAGCACATTTTCCAGAACAGTACATTGAGGGAGTAGATAGTGCAGTTGAAACACAAATCCGATGTCATTGTTTCTGAAGCTTGCCAGTTCGGTTTCTTTTAACTGCAGCAGATCTCTTCCATTGAACGCAAGGCTGCCGCTGTCAGGACGGTCCAGGGTTCCGCTGATATTAAGCAGAGTGCTTTTACCCGAACCCGAGGGTCCGACAACAGCTATACGCTCTTGTTGCCGAATATTAAGCTTGATGTTTATTAAAACCTCAAGCTTATTGCCTCCCGCAGGAGAGCTGTACGATTTGGATATCTGGTCCAGCTGTAATAACATATTAAGGTAACCTCTTGGTTAATAATTTACCTTCTCAAGCATTTCTTGTACACCTTCACAATCTGAGATGCCATAGTATCAAGGTTGAAGTTTTTTATAATATTTTTCCGGCCAGTCCGCCCCAGTTTTTGAGCGTGGCTTTTATTTTTTAGAATTTTTTCAAGATTCTGTACCAGTGCTTCAAAGTTTGCAGGATCATATGTTACACCTCCGCCCGTAGCTTTGATGATCTCTGAAAAAGCCCCGCTTTCCGGTACCACAACAGGTACACCGCTGGCCAATGCCTCTATAATAAAAATACCAAAGGCTTCCGGAAAGGGAAGCGGTACGGACAGCAGCGAAAGCGAAGAGAGAAAATCAAAACGCATCATGGGATCGAACGGGGTAATGATTTTAATATCTTTTAAAAATCCGTGTTTTTTTAATTTCCGCATTATACGTCGGATACAGGTTTTATCATCATGATTATAACCACCCGTGGCATAAAGTTTGAGCCGGGCAAGAGGGGGCTTTAGTTTTAGTCTGATGAAAGCCTCGACCAGAGTATCAAAACCTGTAGTAGCGCTGATCCTCGAGAGGAAACCCAATACCGGCGGATTAAAATCCAACCCTGCTTGTTTATACAGAACAGTATGTACGCCGTTATATACCACATCTATTTTGGACGCAGGAAGAGCAAGCCGCTCCGCCATGAGCTTCTGGTAAAAATGGCTGACGGCTATAAAGCGGTCCACATACTGCGCTTTATTCTTTAAAAGCAGCCAAACTTCACGGGCAGAGGAAGGCTTCATCACATCGACCCAGGTGTGTTCATCCTGCAGCGAGCAGATTAGAGGAACGTTGAGTTCCGATTTTAAGCGTCTGCTTAAACCCAATAAGAGGGCATTTGAAATATGAACCAGGTCGGGCTTAACTTTATTTTTCAGATATAAGATGAGTTTTTCCAGTTCCTCTCTTTGTTTTCCCTGTTCGCCCTTAAGCATAGAGATAGTGAGGGTTTCCAAATCCTTGGCCCGTGTGGTACCGGCCATGCGGGCTGCCAGACGCAGCAGAGGACGTGCATTAAAAAGCTTTTTTATAAAGCCGGGCAGACGCGAGAGTATGGGCAGTTTATGGGTGAGATAGAGTGAGATGGCACCGTAAAAAACAGGCGACCGGGTAAGGGACGCGGAATACGAAAACAGGGGAAGGTAGAGGGGAATTTGAAACAGCTCTATTCCCTGTTTTTCCAAGGCCCCTGTAAAATTGTAATCCCGTACACAATTCTCACAATAGAATGTGTCGCCGGAACCCGGAATAAGAAATGCAACTCTCATTGCATATTTCCTGACAGACCACGGCTGTTACCGGCGGCCCCCCGATCTCCAAACGCGTAGACTGCGCCGTCTCCGGCACCTATAAACAACATATTATAAGCCACAGCCGGTGAACCGTTTACTCCCTCTCCGATAAAATAAGACCAGATTTCCCCGCCGTCTTTTAATTCAAGCAGATAGAGATAACCGTCATCCGAGCCGAAAACAACCTGTTCTCCGCAGATAACCGGCGAACAGTTAATTTCATCTCCCGTGGTAAAGGTCCAGAGCATGTTTCCTTTTTTACGATCAAAGCAGTAGAGTTTACCGTTGCGCGAGCCGATGACAAGCTTTTCTTCATTGACTGCCGGTGAGGAATAGAAAGGGACCGCATCAGGTTCATTAAACTGCCATACTGTTTTTTGTGTGTCGATATCTACGCAGAGCAGCCTGCCGCCGTAGTTAGCTATATAAGCATGGTTATTTAGAACAACAGGCGACCCGGCAATATAGGATCCCGTGTCGATTTTTAAAAGCTCGGTTCCGGATACGGCCGATACCACATAGAGAAAGGCATCACAGCCTCCTGTAATTATTTTAGCTTTGGACACAGCCGGAGTGCCGTTTATGTAATTTCCGGTCTGATATGTCCAGAGTGCAAGACCTGATTTTGAGTCAATACAGTGGATTTTGTTATCATAACTTCCTATAATGAGCCGCGGGGTGTCCGCTGCGGATTGATTGTAGAAGTTGGCTGCGCCTATGATCTGAGAGCCGGTCTGGTACTTCCATTTTACCTGAGCGCTTGCCTTGTCCAGACGGTAGAACATACCGCTTAGATCTCCGACATACACGTCATCTAATACAAGCGGAGCCGCTTCGATTGAAGCCTGGGCAGTGAATGCCCAGATTAATGAGCCGTCCTTGGCCTTAAGTTTATAGAGCTTGCCGTCATCGGAACCGATAAAGAGGGCGTTATCACGGATAACCGGAGAGGACTTTATTGAATCCTGGGTTTCAAAGCGCCAGACAAGCTTGAGCTGCCGGGGTAAACTGGAGGCGCTGCTGCCTGTAAGTTCTGCGGAACCCCTGAAGAATGGCCATTCGCGGCCTGAGATTTCGGAAGGCTTAAGCGGAGACTTTGCCTCACAGCTCAATATAATCATATTAATAATCATGAGAATGGTAAAGATACATGAGATTCGTTTTAGCATAGAGATTCATCTCCTTATCTTTTAAATGCCAGTGCACCTGTAGGACAGGCCTGTACGCATGCTTTGGCCGTATGCGTAAGGGCTTTGCTTAGGGTCTGGTTGAACGGCACACCGACCTCTACGTTAAAACCCCGTCCTATAAAGGTCAGACCGAGGACCTCTTTTTTTGCTGTGGTTATGCGTACACAGCGCGCACATTTTATACACTTTCCCGGCTCATATATAACGTCCGGGTGACTGCTTATTATACGGATGGGATTGCGTTCAGCGGACTTATAGCGTGAAGCCTTAACCCGGTATTGGGTTGAATAGGCTCTCAAAGTACAGCTTGAAGCTTTGCGGCAGTCGCAGTGCAGGCAGCGCCGCGCTTGTTTAACACTTTGTACGGAGGTAAGTATGAGATTTTTTTGCTGCCGGGAAGCAATCCCTCTAAGGCTGCTGCTCAAGTTCAGGTATTCCTTTATTTCTCCGGGCTTAAGCCTCCCGATATGACTGTCAAACTGCCGGGGATTTATAAAAGCCTTACCTGTTCGTAAAAAACTATCAACCGCCAGGGCGCACTCTCTCCCCCTGTTTACGGCATTGGCTGCCAGTTTTATATGGCTTAGAGCAGATCCGCAGGCAAATACTTTTTTTTTTCCGGGTGGCATACGTATGAGGATCGGCAGCCACACCTTTGTCCGAACATTCAAAACGGAGAGCTTCCCAGAACTCAGGCTTCTGCCGGCCTACCGCCATAACTACAGCATCAAAATCCTTTACCAATTCGTTTGGAGTGATATCTTTTCCCAATTCGGTATTGAAATGGAAAACTGAACCCAGAGTCTTTAGGCGCGCTGTTTCCTGTTCCATTGCTCGCGTAATATTGAGTTCGGCTTTAAGTTCCCGGCAGATTGTATCGCAGGCGCGTCCGGCCTTTTCAAAAATACTTACTGAATGACCTTTTAATAGAAGATAAAATGCCGCAGACAGACCTGCAGGACCGGCACCGCATACCGCTATGTTATGTCCGCCCACGGATTGACGTTGCCGGACACGGGACTTTTTTGTGGTTTGTTCAGCCAACATGCGGATAAGCGCTTGTATGGCTACAGGCTGATCGTGATCTTTGCGGCGGCAGATTTTTTCACAGGGTGCGGGACATATTCTGCTTAACAGAGCGGGCAGCGGAATATATTCCAGGACTGTGATGAGAGCCTGTTCAAAGTCTTCTCCGGAAGTGCGGCGCAGCATTTGCGGAATATTCATATATGCCGGGCAGGCCCGCCTGCAGGGAGCTTCACAGTCACCCGTATGTTCGCTCAACAGCAGCTCCAGTGTAGTGCGTCTGGCATCCAACACTTCTTCACTGGTGGTATCAATATTCATATCCTTCTGTACCAAGGCCGTGCAGGAGGGAATGAGTTTGCCTGTTTTTGTATCTTTAACCACACAGATCATACAGGAGGTATAGTGCGGATAGTTTTTCATAAAGCATAATGCCGGGATATCTATATTGGCTTTTAACGCAGCCTCCCGTACCGTGGTTCCGGGGGCTGCTTTAATTTTTTTTCCGTTTATCACAAATAAAATCATCCTAAACTCTCTTCTACCCTGCACCCCTATGGGGTGCTCCCCCACATACCACCAGCTTTGCTGGTGTTATGTGGATTGCGTCAGACGGACAGACCATCCGGCAGGTGTCACAGCGGATACAGATCAAAGGATTTATGTTGTGCTTCTTATGCGGTGTAAAAGCTATGGCTGCCACCGGGCAGTTTTGCGCACAGCGCGTACAGCCTATACAGTCATCGCTGATGGTATAGGTTATAAGCGCTTTACATTTTTTAGCGGGACAGATACCTTGAATATGCGCCTGATATTCAGGCTTAAAATACTTAAGCGTGGAGAGTACCGGATTGGGGGCAGTTCTACCCAGACCGCAGAGACTGCCTTTGTTTACTACCCGGGCCAGATGTTCGAGTTCTTCCAGATCCTGCTCTTTACCCTGACCCGCGCAGATCCGTTGCAGTATTTCCAGCATTCTTTTAGTACCGATGCGGCATGAAGTGCATTTACCGCAGGATTCGCTTTGGGTAAACTGCATAAAATAACGCGCTATATCTACCATACAGTCCGTTTCATCCAATACAATAAGACCTCCGGAGCCCATAATTGTACCGACTTCACAGAGTGCGTCGAAATCTATGCCGATATCCATAGCCGAAGCAGGCACGCACCCCCCGGAGGGACCTCCGATCTGAACGGCTTTGAGTTTGTTGTTATCTTGAATACCTCCGCCGATCTGGAAGACGATTTCCCGTAAGGAAATGCCCATGGGCACTTCTATCAGACCGCCATGCTTTATTTTTCCGGCCAGAGCAAAAGTTTTCGTACCCTTACTGGCTGCTGTGCCCATAGCGTTAAAAGCCTCCGGACCATGAAGTATAATCCATGGAACGGTTGCTAAAGTTTCCACATTATTGACAACGGTTGGTCTTCCCCATAAACCGTGTCTGGCCGGATAAGGGGGCCTAAAGTGCGGTGTGCCCCGGCTGCCCTCTATTGCGGCAATTAATGCGGTTTCTTCTCCGCAGACAAAAGCGCCGGCCCCCTGTGTTATTGAAATGTTTAATGAAAAAGCGGAATCCAAAATATTTTCGCCCAAAAGACCTTTTTCCAAACAGAGCTTTAGAGCCTGCTTTACTCTTTTTATGGCCAGCGGATATTCCCTGCGGATATATATGAACGCTTGGCTGACCTGCAGTGCATAAGCGGCAATAACTATACCCTCAATAACGCGGAAAGGGAATGACTCTAAGATCATTCTGTCCATGAATGCTCCGGGATCTCCCTCGTCGCCGTTACAAATCAGATATTTGGGAGTATTTTGTTCGTGAAAAGCAATTTCCCACTTACAGCCGGTAGCAAAACCGCCTCCGCCTTTGCCGCGCAGTCCGCTTATTTTAACGCAGTCTATGATCTGTTTTGGCGTTAAACTATTAAGACAGCTTAATAAGGCTTTAAACCCGTTATGCTGTTTATACGCCTCAAGATCAAGAGGATCAATTTCTCCGGAGTATTCGGTTACAATATGTTTTTGACGTCCCCGGTAGAGGGATGTTGTGTTATCATTAAAATCAATCAGATATCTTACGGGAGTTTCCTGCTCCGGATTTACAAGCAGTTTTTCACAAAGGTCTTGAAAGCTGTGCGATACACGCCTGAAAAAACCCTGCGCTAAAAAATGTCGGCCTAATATTCCCTGCACTGCCTGCGGTGTAACTCTGCCGTAGCGCACGATCTGATTATGCGCGGTGATGATTTCGATCAGTGGGGTCAGATAGGACATGCCGGTACAGGCTACGCTTTTTAAGCTGACCGGCAACTGCTGTGCACTCAGCTGCTGCTTTAGTTCCAGATATACTTTGCCCGCGCCTGCGGCTTCACAGCTGGAGCAGGTGCAGATGCGGAGCTCACCGCTGTAAGCGGATGGTTCAGTCTTTGCTCGTTTACGGGTTTTGGCAACAGGAGTTTGTGTTTTTAGAAAATCCGCAAGTACGGTAGGTACTTTCTCTGTGGAAAGGAAGCCGTAAGTAAGATCATCAATTTGCACAGCCGGAGCCAGCATACAGCAGCCCAAACAGGCTACCTTTTGTACTGTAAACAGGTTGTCTTTATCCGTGTCTTCTCCATCTGTAATGCCCAGATAGCGGCGAAAGGTATTGTATACGGTTTCCGCTCCTTTAACATGGCAGGCGGTGCCTATGCAGACTTTTACCGTGTGCCGTCCGGCCGGCTTTAATCTGAATTGTGAATAAAAAGAGGCCACGCCGATTATATTCTGCGGGGTAATCTGTGTGGTCTCACAGACTCTGTGTAAAGCTTCTTCAGGCAGGTAATTATAGTAATCCTGGATCGCGCCAAGAAGAGCAATGACGGCTTGAGGATCTTTACCGTGTTCCGCAACCATAGCATCTATAACCCGGGCATCAATGTGAGTGGTAAAAATCTCTTTGCTTTTAGGCTCTTCTGTCACTGGATTTCCTCAATACAAAAAAGATGCTCCCGGCCGCGGATATAGATGCGATTATTTACAAAGGCGGGTGTGCAGTCGGAGGGTTCGCCCAGCTCAGGACTTGCCACAAGTTCAAACTCAGCGTCCGCTCTAAAGATATACATGGTACCCGCTCTGTTCAGGAGATACACCAGATCTCCCGCTATTACTGGTGAAGAATAGGAGCCCTCTTCAAACTCATGCTGCCACAGCACATTGCCCCGGCTTGTATCATAGCAGGTCACAACGCCGTAGGCTGTGGCTACAAATAAATACCCGCCCCCCGCCACCGGGCTGGAAGCATCGGGCAGATCGTCATAGGCTTCCCAGATGATCTGTTCCGTGTTTAGGTCTATGGCGGCAAGAACTGAGAACTGATTGGCTGCAAACACTTTCCCGTTATCATATGCGGGGCTTGCTCCGATTTCACCCATTAGACACTCAATGCCCCAAAGTTCTTCTCCGGTATCGGGATCATATGCCAGCACATAGGGGTTGGCCTGAAGAATGAGCTGGGAAGAATTATTATAATTGATAAGAATGGGCGAAGCCCACGAAGTAAGTACCTGGCTGCGAGCTGTTTCCCATCTGGTCTCGCCCGTGGCGCTATCCAAAGCAAGTACTCGTGAGCCTTGACTTTGATCATACTGGATAAGAAGCAGATTTTTGTAGGTAAGCAGGGAGGATGAGTGTCCGTAGTGGTTGTCCGGTACACCAAGATTACGGGCCCAAATTCTTTGGCCTTGAAAATCAAAACAGATTACATCCCCGGTAGCAAACAGGGCAAACACGTACGTACCGTCTGTTGCCATGGTAGGCGCGGCATAGCCCGTATCCTGAGATACCTGGGGTGGGGCAGCAGGTGATCCGGGGATGTCATTCAAAGCCTTGCGCCAGATAAGTTCTCCGTTAGCGGTATCAAAACAAAATACTTCCCGTACTTGTTCGTCCGCGCAGGAAAGAAAAAGCCGGTCTTTAAAGACAACCGGGGAATTAAAACCGCTTCGGGGCAAAGGGACTTTCCAGACAATATTGCTGCCGCTTGTTCCATCCCATTCCATGGGGGGTTTTTTTGTGTAGGCAATTCCAAATCCTCCCGGCCCCCTGAAATTAGGCCAGCTGGCAATAAAAGCTCGGCTGTAGGGCAGGCTTTCCAATTGTGCGGCAGAGTCCTGTAGCCCAGATTGGTTTGACGCGCTTTCGTCAGAGCGGGAACCGTTGCCGGTTGCAGGTGTGGATTCTGCTCCGGCTGTTTTTATATCTGAAAAATAATCTTGCCATGTGGTGTGAGAGAGGATTACGATAATTAAAGCGGCTGCTGCAAGCCCTGCGCCGCTCAGTGTGATCACTTTTCGGGTAAGTGTATTCTTAAGCCAGATATTATTAAGTGCTTTACCCTGTACCAAGTCAGGGAATCTTTTCTTAAATCCGAATAAAATAATAAGACAGGCGGTTAAAACCGCAGCACTCACCAGTAACAGACTTCCTCCGGTAACAAGCTGCTGCCGGCTGGTAAAGTAGGCCTTTCTTGCCAGCCAGTCAACGGCTCGAATTTGATCGCGTAAATTTTGATCGTCCGGACTGGCAGTTATCTTTTCAAGCAGTGTTGTTAATGCCGGTGAGTCTAAAGGATCGTGTATTTCCAGCTGAATATAGGTGATAAGCAAGAGGATGCACATAATGAGGGAAAAAAGACCTGCCACTATACTTACATTACGGGTGGTATAAAAAATAATGGTCATAAGCTTCTTATATTTAGTATTTTGTCGATCCATAATACCTCTATGTTAGATTGTTTTGCCTGTGCTTTGCTTCTACGGGACAGTGTTCAAAGCA
>Ga0307427_1001780_pt1 | contig 10755 bp, 7 predicted proteins | sample SalMarWE160190MG_FD_202162 | JGI IMG/M metagenome (GOLD analysis project Ga0307427, IMG submission 202162) | Salt marsh sediment microbial communities from the Plum Island Ecosystem LTER, Massachusetts, United States - WE1603-190 | ecosystem: Environmental > Aquatic > Marine > Intertidal zone >... | reverse complement strand
TGGATAGAATTAGAAAAATAGTATGGCATTGGAGAAATGGTAGCTTAGTAAAACCACTAAATGTTGGAATTGGAATATGGAACGAATTGATTATAAATATTTATGGTGAGTAACTTAGCAATAAAGATAAAGGACTGCTTTTTGCAAAATAGAAATAGTTACTTTGTATTCAGGAATTTCCAGAACAAATTATGGAATTTTATGCAAAACATTAATATGTCTATAAGTAATTATGCAAGCTGCATAAACCTATATTAGGCATATATACTACCAGCGAAATATTACAAAAAAAACGAAAAACATTTACGAAAAAATGATAATCCTAAAACCACCCTGAGAACTAAAAAAGAAAACCATTCAGTAATAATTTAAATGATTATAAACTATTCTCTTATTTTCTCAAAACCTTTTTTATCTTGAGCAATTCGATATATTGCCCAATACAATTTCCACAAAGGTAAATTCCTGCTATGAAAGATGGTGCCTGTCCATACGGATCCGTACGGAATGTTACTGAAGCTTGATACCCACATTCCAGGCACCAGTTCAATTTCCTTTCCGGCTGAAAATGTGATTCTCTTTCCTTGCATCGAGGACATACGAATCCTTCTGGCCACCGCATCTCAAACAATTATTTGTGGCATTTTTCCTCTGTATTGAAATTATCCCAATCTCAAAGAGATGTCCACGACAAAATCTCTGACAGTCCCTAGACGGGTCTCCGACATTATTCTAATTCTTTTTACATAATCCGTAAATTTCCCCTTGTGTCGTGGACATCTTGGGCTAAATGAATCCTTGTTTCTCTTGTATCAGGACGATATATATGAAGTGAAATCGGTGTACGAAAATCCTTTCCAAAACTTAGACCTATAAAAACAATATGATAACCATTGAAATATTTTTTACCATTATGAAGCTTCTTCGCCCCTTGCATATTCTTTCCAAAAACTTTTGTCCCAGACATCTCTTCGAGATAATGACGTTCTCTTCGTAAAAGCAGTATATATCATCCAAACACATATCTTCCCTTAATTCTGATAGTAAGTTGTATAAACGATTCTTCTGTTTAGTTGTAATCGGGCTACTGTTTATGCTGGTCTCACCCATCAAATATAGTGTCATTAATAGAGTGAATTCCTTTGATCTCTCCATAGTTTAATTAAGTGTGGAATTAATTTCTTTTAGGTTTTTTAAGAATTTTTCCTTAATATTTTTTTAGCTGCAGTTTCTTTCTTTTTTTGAAGTTATTACTAAAAGCTGCGGCTAATTTACCGATATTTAACATCTTATATCGAAGAGATCCTTTCGGATACAAACTTTTTATTTCACTTTCCTATTTAACCTGCTTTATATCAGTGAGTTACAAAGAATCATCCAAAACTTTTGTAAAATATGAAAATTTGACTGAATCACTATGAAAACAAATCAAAAAAATCACGAGTACAAACATAGAATCTTGATAGCTTTTCTTTCTTCGATAGTATCGTTTTCAACTCATATATTTGCCCAAACAGATACGATCCAGACCGATGTTCCAGCTCTTAAAGATGTATATGCTAATGATTTTTATATCGGCTGCCTTTTATCGTATAAACATGTCGGTTTAACCGATGATCCATATATACCGGGCCAATCATCGGTTGTTGCACCCAATGGTGGATACTTAATCCAATTTCACATGAACAGCATGTCCCCCGGCAACAATATGAAGCCGCAATACACTGTTGACATTAATGCAAGCGCTGCGGCGTATAATGCGGCTTCTGCTGCCGATAAAAACTCTGTAGATACACATCCGGTTGTAAGATTTAACGGCGATTTGATAGCACAACTCAATTGGGCTAAGAGACAGGGTTTCACGTTTCGCGGGCATACTCTAGTTTGGCACAACCAGACTCCCCATGAATTGTTTTACTCCGGATATACTGAGGCCGGAGGCTTTTTAACCAAAGCCAAAATGATCGAACGCATGAATAACTATATCGGAGAAATCATTCGGTTGCTTCATGAAGACTGGCCAGGATTGCTGACTGCAATTGACGTCGTAAATGAAGCTGTCAACGATGACGGCTCCGATCGTACTTCCAGCGATTGGTACGAGGTCTTCGACGACAGCAGTTACATAATGAAAGCCTTTGAGTTGACCCGCAAGTGGACAGAGTACTATGGAGAAACCCAGATTAAGCTCTATTATAACGACTACAATACTCATATCGCCGCAAAAGCCTACGGAATCGTGCGGATTTGCACGCCAATCTATGAAGCCGGGTATTTAGACGGTATCGGTATGCAGGAACACGATGGCAACTCATATCCGAATGCTGAACGGTGGATCGCATCTTATGACAAGTTTGTCCCGATTTGCAATGAAATTTCCGTGACTGAACTGGATGTCGTCCCCAGCAGTGACACGTCAACCCGCTGGATAACTCAGGCCAATCAATACGCTGCATTATTCAAATGTTTTATCGAGCGGAGCTACTTTTCGGGGCGCGGAAAGATTATCAGCGTCTCCAAGGATGGTTTGAACGATCAGTACGCCCTTAAAGTAAATGCCTCTCTCTGGGATGCGAATAACAAGTATAAACCGGCATTTTATGCGGTTGTGCAGGTTGGTAATTATTACAATGCATTAGATTCGCTGATCGCGTCGGTCGATACTCTCGAAGAAGGTGATTACACCGCCGAATCGTGGGCAGTCTTTGCAACTGCATTAAGTTCGGCGCAGGATGCAATGAGCCAGAATTATTCGTACACCGTTTCGGCTGCCGATGCTCTGGGAGACGCTTATCTTAATCTTGAGACTGCCCTGAGCGGCTTAACTCCAGCTACTGCCATAGAAAATACCGATGGAAATGCTCCCGATAAATTTTCGCTCAGTCAGAATTATCCCAATCCCTTTAATCCGACAACCACGATCAGTTACCAGCTACCTGTTACCAGTTACCTGAGCATCAAAGTCTTCGATCTGCTTGGTAGGGAAGTGGCGACACTGTTTGACGGCGCCCAACTTGCCGGGAATTACGTTGCTTCGTTTGATGGTGCTGAACTTGTGAGCGGTGTTTACTTATACCAACTGAAGGCGAATAATTTTATGGAAACAAAAAATCTCATTTTGCTCAGATGAAGAAGTTACCATACAAATGGCAAGGTGCATTCGCTAAAAAATTTTACAGATTAGTTACCTGTTGAAATGAGGATGGAGGGAAAATGATTAAGGTATTTAAACAGTCGGCAGGTATTCCGGTTTACTTTTTAATGCTTATACTGACTCTCGCAGCAAACAGTCTAAATGCCCAGCTAGTAACAAACGGAAGTTTTGAGAATACCGTACCCGGACCGGTCACAGAGAATGACATTGAGGGTTGGGTGTTAGATGTAAGCTCCACTGTGAGCGCTGCACCAGATTTTGAAATCGTAGTAGACACAGTCCAAAGCGGCAGTCATGCACTTAGAGTTGTTGTCAATGCTATAGGACCACAAGCCTGGGATATTCAGGTTGTTGCCGACAGTATACCGATTAAACCAGGTGCAACTTATAAGTACTTTGTTTGGGCTAAATCGGAAACATCAGGTGCGCAAGCAAATTTTACAGTAGGAAATTATGATTTTAATGAATATGGTTTTATTCGTCCTGCTACTCTATCTGATGAATGGCAGGAATTTACATTTGAATTTACCATTACTGATCAAGAGACATTTGCAAGAGGACCTATTCATTTTAGCACTGTGGCAAATGTAGGCAACACTATATATATAGACAACATGCGAATAATTGACGTTGAACAGGAATTAGCTTCCAGATATCCAGTAACTTTTGAAGCCGATTCAGGTGAAGTCGGAAGTGATTTCGCAGTTCAGCATGACGGAGAAATCACGTATATTCAGATTCTAACCGACGGAGCGGATTTTACTCCTGCAATATGGAACTATCCGGGGTACGAAAGTCGTGTAGCTACCTATGAAGTTACTTTCCCGGCTGGCGGAACGTATAATCTTTTTGCCCAGATACGAGTTGGTCCGAATAGATACGATGATGATAGCTTTTTCTATAGTAATGGTTTTGGTACAAAAGACCCAAGTAATAATAATGATTGGATTACAGTAAATGGTCTTCAGGCTGCCGGATTCTCTGATTCAAACAATGTTGTGAATGATCCGGGTGGACTCGGTGAAGGGATTTGGAAATGGGTTAACCTATCTAAAAATGTTTATCAGGGTGAACAAGGAATTACCTTTACTGTAGAAGAAGATAGCTTGACAAAAACATTTCAAATTGGCGGCCGCGAAAATGTATTAGATATTGCCAAGTTCGCATTTGGTCGGGCTGATTTATATTATACCGTAGGAAATCTTGATAAGGATGAACCCGTTTCAACTGAATTACCTGGTGAAGTATGGAATGGTCCGCCACTAGCATCCGGACAGCTCAAATTTGTTGGTAGTGCACACAGTTCTAACCAGGCACCCAACTTTGCAGCCTACTGGAACCAAGTTACACCGGAAAACGCCGGTAAGTGGGGCAGTGTGGAAGGAACTCGTGATGTCATGAATTGGGGCGGTTTAGACGCTGCATATAATTTTGCTAAGAATAATGGATTTCCGTTTACATTTCATGTACTAGTTTGGGGGAATCAACAACCAAATTGGATGGAGAATTTAGCAAATTCACCCGATGAACAACTGCAAGAAATCAGACAATGGTTCCAGGCTGTTGCCGACAGATACCATGAAATTGATTATTTACAGGTTGTAAATGAACCTTTGCACGATCCTCCTGATGGTCCCGGCGATGGCAATTATATTAATGCGCTTGGCGGCAGTAACGGTTTATATGGTACAGGATGGGACTGGATAATAAAAGCTTTTGAGCTTGCCAGCAAATATTTTCCGGATTCAACTAAATTGATGATTAATGATTATAATGTAGTCAATAGCGATGCTAACACGACGAATTATTTAAATATAATTAATTTGTTAATGGAAAGAGAATTAATAGATGGTATCGGTGTTCAGGGGCATGCTTTTTCAACAAGGGGCTCCATGACAACAATAACCAATAATTTAAACAGGCTTGCTGAAACCGGTTTACCGATTCAGGTTTGTGAGTTGGATATTGATGGATCAACTGACCAGGTGCAGTTAGAAGATTACCAGAAAATTATACCAACATTTTGGGAGCATCCGGCAGTGGAAGGTATTACACTCTGGGATTGGAGACCAGGTATGTGGCGTACAGATGAAATGGCATACCTTGTTAGTAATGATGGTACAGAAAGACCAGCTTTAGTATGGTTAAGAGATTATATCCAGTCGACGATATTAGTATCTGTTGAAAATCCCGTTGTCGAGATTCCTCAAGTGTTCTATCTCTCAAATAATTATCCGAATCCCTTTAATCCGACGACAACAATAGAATTCTCTCTATCGGAAAATAGCGATATACATCTTGTAGTTTATGATGTTCTGGGTAGAATTGTCGCGGATTTGGCGCGGGGTAATTACAATGCCGGTTATTATAAACTAGACTTTAACGCCTCCAATCTTGTATTAGGAATCTATTTCTACAAATTGGAAGCAGGTGAGTATGCAGACGTTAAGAAACTAATGCTCTTGAAATAGTCAAATTAGTTTTTTATTTAAAATGGATTGTAAAAAAGATTTTCATTTGGGCGATATTAAAAGGGATGCATTTCAGAATTATCTAATTAGTGTCTGTCTATAAAACCGTTTTTTGACATTATAAACCCCGAATAAATTCGGGGGATGTCTCAAGTATTAGTAAATATAAAAGTTGGACTAGCACCAGACTTTAGTCTGGTGAAGTTAAATTTTCCTTTTATCTTTGACTGCTTTTCTCATCTCAAAGAGATCCCGTTGGGATAGAGATGCTCATGGCAAGCAGTTTTCATACTTTATAGACAGACTCTATATAGAAGATAAATTTTTGTAATTGACGCGAGAATTTTTTATGAATAATTTAGCGACAATTGACGGCGGAGAACTTGCAAGCGGCGTTTATTTGTACCGACTGAAAGCCCGCCTAACAAATGGCGAACTGACAAATATTTTCGTGGAGAAAAAGAAGCTTGTATTACTGAAATGAATATAGCAAAGGCAAAGTCATGCCGGGCGCTTGTAAACTATTTTCGGGAAGATCTACCGATTTTAATAATCATCACATGAAAGGAGAAAAAAATGATGTCAAGTCACATTGAAAAAGGCAGTCACGTTTCACAAACTCAATTCCGATCAGATGCGCAGCCAAAGAAATGGTATGTGCGGTTTTGTATCAGCTTTATTCTTTCCTGTTTATGCTCGAGTTTAATAATAATCGCCCAACCATCCGGCGGCCCTTACGGTCCGATTCGGCAGACCTATGATTTGCCCGATATTACCGGAAAAATTCACTATGTGGCACATGACGGGAAAACCAAAGCGTCGGGAAAAACACTTGCCAAGCCTACAACGCTGGAAGCCGCTATGGAACGGGTAAAAACCGGTGATGCTATCATATTGCGCGGCGGCACCTATCGCACCGGAAATCTGATAGTAAACCAGGGAATTACTATACAACCTTATAAAGACGAACAACCGATTTTAAAGGGAACTCTCATCGCCACCGAATGGAAAGACCTCGGAAACGGATTATGGACGACCTCCTGGTCCCGCTTATTTCCTTCAAAACCCGATAATTGGTGGCGGCGTCACCGGGAAGGGAAAAAAACACCACTGTATCGTTTTAACAACGACATGGTTTTTGTAGATGGAAAATTCTTACAGGCGGTCGGCTGGGAAGGCGAGGTTGATGAGAATACCTATTACATAGATTATGATGCCGGAGTGGTTTACATTGGAGTCGACCCGATAAACCGTCTGGTGGAAATCACTGCTTTTGATGCAGCGCTAATAAGAACAACCGAGGAAATTCATGGCAAGAAATCGGACCGCAAGGGACCGGTCATCCGGGGCATCACATTCACCCAGTATGCTTACCGCGCTCTCGAAATAGAAGGATATTATCCGCAAGGACTATCAGATGAAGCCGATCATGGAAAAGATGTGGTCGGTACTACTTTGGAGCATTGTACAATTACTTTTTGTTCACGGGTTGCTGGTTACTTTATGGGTGATAGTCTTACGATTCGGAATTGCAAGGTGAGTGATACCAGTACTGAAGGCGTTTACATAATTAGTTCGTCCGATGTTCTTTTGGAGAAGAACATCTTTACACGAAATAATATTGAAAGAATTACCGGTTACTATCCTGCGGCAGTGAAGATTTTCAATCAGTGTTACAGGGTCACGTGCCAGGATAATCTGGTGATCGATCTTCCGAATTCAAACGGTATCTGGTATGACGTTGGGAACGTGGATGGCCGTTTTCTTAATAACTGGGTCGAGGGCGTGGGTAATAATAAAGGTGAATTCTCCATAGAGCGACCCTGGCCGAGCGATAATGGATTTTTCTTCGAAATCTCCAAAGGAGCAATTTGCGCAGGAAATGTGTTTGTTAATTGTGACCACGGACTTTGGGTGCTCAACAGCTCGGATGTTCACATCTACAACAATACATTTGTCAACAGTACAGCCTGTATTGCGCGCAATGAACGAAGCGCTGCCGGTGACCACTTTGGCTGGCATCCCAGCACGGGGCCGGATGTGGATGAACGGGACGGGCACATATTTTTCAATAATTTACTTACCGGGAATAAGGATTTTCAAAGACTTCTTTTGTACGTCTGGCAGCCGGCTGCGCTGTGCAAAAGTGTCAATAATCCGCAACTGAAGCAACTCGATTGCAATACGTATGTCAGCGGTTCGAACAAAGTTGATAATCCGATAATCTTGTGGAGTACTGTCAAGAATGAAGATTGTCGGCTGATATTTAAATCACTTGGTGGGCTGCAGAAACTGCAGCCGGAATTTTCTGTCCACAGTCGCTATTTTGCCAACTATGCCGGCCCCTTATTCAAGAGCCCGGAATTAGGCAATTACCAGGTACTACCGACTTTTCCGGGATCAAAATCAGGAATGCAACTTCCGGCGGAGATCCGTATACTCCTTGGCCGGATTAAAAAAGATGGCCGATACGTTGGAGCATATCCTCCGATACCCTGAGGAAGGTTCATGAATTATACCCACAATTTTTAGTTGCCGCATAGAATCTAATGCGTGTAATATTGCCCATAAATAAACAATTGATTATTGAAGGATTCCCTAATGAAAAAATATACTAATTTTCGTCATTCATACCTACATCTGAGAAGTGCGAGTTTCAACTTTAAAAAACATCTAGGTGCAGTTCTTGCGTTACTAATCTGTTTGATTGGATTATTACCGATACACTCATTTGCTCAACCTATAGCCGACGGCAAATGAGTCCTTCTACCAATTTTTCTCGAATCTTCAGGTCCTCCTCTCCTGCATCCAGGGTCAGTGTTACGCTATTTTGTTTACAATTCTCCAGGTGAATAGAGGCTCCGTTTTCGATAGAAACCACCTTGAAAAGAATTTGTCCAGGCTTTAAAGATCCAATTGTTTTCTCGAAGAGATCCCTTTGGGACAAAATATGGCGCATATACTTTATGTACTGTTTCGAGAATAACGCTTGCTTCAAAAGAAGAACAGTTTAATCCTAGAATTATTTCATTAAGAAATTGTTGGTTAAGTTGTTTTTTTGCAAGTCTGTCCCATTTTCTAAGAGAAGAGTTGTTAATCATGATAATCTCCCATCCATTTTTAAAAGGTAAAACGATAACCTTTGGTTATTCTTCCTTCCCAGATGCTGTGAGGCTCAGAAATCTTCTTGGTTAATAAATAACTCTGTTGATTTATTACATTCCTGTCTGTCGGCTACCAGCCAGATGGGCAGGTCTGTAGCTCATTAGCTTAATAGTTAAAGAAATTTATTGTAAAAGTGTATATTTAGAGTATTTTATAAATGTGTATAAACTAATATTTTTAATAATACGAAAAGAGGAGGTTCAGATGAGTAAAACATTTGTATTTTTTGCATTATTTTTAATCTCGCTATTTTTTATACCGGGATGTACACAGGAAGCGAAGCAAGCCGAAGCTCCACTTATTCCAATGGAGAACTTTTTTAAAAATCCTCAAAAAGTAGCATTTCAACTTTCTCCCAATGGTGAATATTTAGCATTTCTACAACCATGGAAAAATCGTTTGAATGTCTATGTCCAAAAGATTAGTGAAGATAAAGTGGTGCGAGTAACCGATGCAACAGAGCGTGATATTGCCGGATATTTTTGGGCAAATAATAGCCGTTTAGCTTTCGTTAAGGATAAGGGAGGTGACGAGAACTATAAACTTTACGCTGTTGATGTTGATGCTTCAAACCTCAAAGAATTGACACCATTTGAAAAAGTACGTGTTCAAATTATAGATGATCTGGAAGACAATGAAGATGAGATGATAATTGGACTGAATAAACGTGATAAAAGGATTTTCGATGCTTATCGTATAAATATTAATACTGGAGAAATGGATATGATTGCCCAGAATCCCGGCAATATATCTGGCTGGGTTACTGATAATGAGGGAAAATTACGTATTGCAACTACTACTGACGGAGTAAATACAAGTGTGCTTTATCGGGAAAATGAATCAGATGATTTTAAACTTATCATTACTACGAGTTTTAAAGAGACTTTGGCACCTCTTTATTTCACTTTTGATGATAAATTTATTTATGCTGCCTCTAATTTAGGACGAGACAAAACGGCAATTGTTAAATATGATATTGCCAATGGAAAAGAGTTAGAAGTAATCTTTGAACATCCTGAAGTGGATGTGTACAATTTGTTAAGATCAAAAAAGAGAAAAGTAATTACTGGAGTAGCATTTTATACCGATAAACGCCATTACCATTTCTTTGATGATACTCGAAAAGAGTTACAGGAAATACTTGATGAAAAATTACCAGGATACGAAGTAGTAGTGAGTAATATGAGTAAGGATGAGAAAAAAATCCTTGAAAGAACTTATAGCGATAAATCTCGTGGTGCTTACTATTTTTATAACCGTGATACAAAAGAATTTAAAAAATTGGTTGATATTAGTCCATGGCTCAATGAAAAAGATATGGTTGATATGAAACCTATAGAGTATCAATCCAGAGATGCATTGGCAATTCATGGTTATTTAACGGTTCCTAAAGGTTTAGAAGTGAAAAATTTACCCGTAGTTGTAAATCCTCATGGTGGTCCCTGGGCGCGTGATCGGTGGGGATTTAATCCTGAAGTACAGTTTTTAGCCAATCGTGGTTATGCCGTATTGCAGATGAACTTTAGAGGTTCTACAGGCTATGGACGCAACTTCTGGGAAATCAGCTTCAAACAGTGGGGTAGAACAATGCAAGACGATGTTACAGATGGTGTAAAATGGCTCATTAGCCAGGGTATTGCTGATTCTACTCGAGTTGGTATTTATGGCGGGTCTTATGGCGGATATGCCACGTTGGCAGGTTTAGCTTTTACACCTGATTTGTATGCTTGTGGTGTGGATTATGTAGGTGTTTCTAATCTATTGACTTTTATGAAAACTATACCGCCGTATTGGGAGCTCTATCTTAAGATGTTTTACGAAATGGTTGGTGACCTCGAAACTGAAACAGAAATGCTAAAAGCCGCCTCACCTGTTTTTCACGTTGATAAGATGAAGGCTCCTCTCTTTATTGCACAGGGTGCTAATGATCCACGTGTAAATAAAGATGAATCAGATCAAATGGTG
>Ga0307427_1001777_pt1 | contig 10775 bp, 8 predicted proteins | sample SalMarWE160190MG_FD_202162 | JGI IMG/M metagenome (GOLD analysis project Ga0307427, IMG submission 202162) | Salt marsh sediment microbial communities from the Plum Island Ecosystem LTER, Massachusetts, United States - WE1603-190 | ecosystem: Environmental > Aquatic > Marine > Intertidal zone >... | reverse complement strand
GCTAAGCTCAAACAGAAGAACCGATCACGCTACTATTCGCAGATGTCAGAGAGTTGGCCACGGAGTTTTGACTCATATCCTCCCAGCTCTCCATGTAAAACGTGGGCTAACGACCAAGTTCACCTGCTACTATGGAGTGCTTTGTTGAACGCTTAGTAGATGCAAGCATCTAGTATCGAAAGCACATTTGATAGAAGTTCATCCGAGGCCCGTTCGACGCGCTTAGCTCGACGAGTGCGGAAGTCGACTGACTTAACCTGCTCAACCATGATGAACCCCGTCAGACTACTGTTTTCCGGAACAGGAACGTGGAATGGAAACCCGCGTTCTGTTTTCGTTAGGGGACACACAATAGCTAAACCAGTGCTACGGTTGAACAAGTCCTTGCTCACAACTAGAGCAGGTCGACGCCCTTTCTGCTCGTGACCGGACTGGGGATCAAGAGTGATGGTGATGATCTCACCTTGTTTGGGGACATAGACAGCCATCTACCATGTCTCCTTGCCGACCGGCTTCCCCCAATCGACTTCGCTGGCGTGGTAGTCTGCGGGAATTTGCGCTACGAGGTCCTCGAGGTGGTAGTGTCCGCGGATTCTCTTTGTTGGTGCGACAACGATAATGCCGTCTTGTACCGCAACGTCCACCTCGTCCCCAACTCCAAGGCGAGCATCTTCCAGCACGGTCTTGGCAAGACGTAGTCCCTGACTATTGCCCCATTTTTGAATCTTCGTATGCATGTGACCCCCTTCTTCTGTATAGCCTAAGTATAGCCATCCAGGGCCGAGCAATCAAAGCGCGGACAGATGGGGTAAATTTCAGCTTCACGAATCGCCGCGCTTCAGAAGAGCATTAGCCTCCTTGAGTACGCTTGTCAAACTATGCCCCTCGCTATTGGCAATTTCCTTCTCTTTGGCGGCCAGGAGCCGCAACAATTCTTGCTCGTGCTCACATTTCTCATAAGCATCGATGCTTTGAATTACAGCAATCGCCCTTCCGCGCTGAGTGACGACGAGCGGATCAGCGGAGTCTTGAAGCCTCTTGAGAACGGATGCCGCATCTTGCCGTAAATTTGTCACAGGGATAATAACAGAAATTCTCATTCTTCACGCACCTCCAACGGTACGCTTAATAGTATGCCTAACGAATCGTCAGCATAACCGCCAAGAGGAATTAACGACCTGGCTCGACAACCTGAATCCCGGCTCGCTTGTCGTCATTGACAATTGGAAGGCGGAGCACACGTTGGTGGACATCTAATCTGAAAAGATCGGGTTCAACTCGAACGTAAGGTCTACTCGAAGAGGTGAACGATTGGAGAAGCCTTTTAGGCTTCAAGGAGGACAGGTTACTCTTCCTCTCGAGAGTAGGCTAGTAAAGAAGTAGCCTGTGCCCTTCTCTGGCCTGGGAGACCGCTTAGCAGTAAAAATGAGATATATATCCCCGGAGTTCCTCAGGTACACTCAACTCTCCAAGTGATCTTATGGCCGCACGTTGCCCAGATGTTATGAGCGCATCTTTCTTGGTGAGGCTGCTAGGTTCGGTTACCCTTTTTGCTAGCCAGCATGCACAACAAGGTACTTACATCCGTAGATCATCCAGGAACTCTGAGCGTGGATCGACGCTTGTCACAAGCAGATGATCCCGAGCACGGGTGCAGGCGACGTAGAGCAGGTGCCGCTCGGTGTTGTAGACTTCTTCGAGGTCGGCGTCGTCAGCTACTGTCTCTATTCGCTCTTGCGAAGGGATCACCTCGTCGTCGCAAGCCATGACGACCACAGCACGAAACTCCAATCCCTTGGCGAGGTGCATGGTACTGATTGATGCGTACCCAGTTGTTGTCTCGACGTTCTCGTCAAGGACTTTGTACGGTAATGCTGCCGCCTCCGCAGCTTGCTTTGCCCTGTCAAGTTCGTTCTTACTGCGCACGAAAACGCCTATCTCGTGAGGGATCAGGTCTTCCTCAATCCGCTCGCGCAGCCATTGGCACACAATCTCAATCTCCTCGTCAGGAGTCTCTAGTGCCATGATCGTGGGTTTGGGCCCGTTGAAGACGGACACAGTGCCTCGGCGTTCTTCAGTGTTCCCATCGACATCAGCGATCTCTGGATCGAGCAGGCGATCAGCCTGCATGCGGATCTGATGCGAGGTTCGGTAGTTGACACGAAGCGTTCTCGAACGACCGCGGATGTCGACTCCGAGCGCTTTCCACGAGAAGGGCTGTTGGAAGATCCGTTGTCCCAGGTCGCCAGCGAAGAAAAGAGCGTTCGGGCGATCCGCACCGATCGCTGCAAGGAATCGAAGCTGCGAGACGCTGATGTCCTGGGCCTCGTCCACAATGATGAAGTCGAACGGTGGGTGGGTGTGTTCGGAGAGCTTCTCCGCAAGCCGACTGAAGATCTCGGAATACGTGAGAAGTCCTTGTAGGTGCAAGCTGTCGCGAACGCGCTCGAAGATCGACCAAAGGGCGCTTCGGTAAGTCTCAGGAAGTCGTGTCTTGCGACCCAAGCGAAGGACATCACGGTACTCCTCCCAAGACGTAAGCTGCCATGCATCGACAACCTGTTCCCACTCAGTGAGCAAGAATCGTAGGCTGAATCGATCGTTTCCGGCAGCAGCCGAAGCCTTCTCAATTGCATGCTGCACCGCATCACGCGATGCAATCTGTGGTTTTTCAACATTCAGCTCATAGATCCTTCGGCCTATTTCTCCCATTGAGTGCACTTCAAGCCGTTCGCCCAATCGAGGTTCGTTGCCGATGAGGCGTCTGAGTTTCGTGCGAAGCGCGTTAGCCAAGGATTCGGAGAACGTCGTGAGCAATACGCGTGCATCAGGGTGGGCGCGAGCGAGGAAGACTGCCCGGTGCAAGGCAACGATTGTCTTCCCCGTTCCAGCTGATCCCGAAACACGTGCTGGGCCACTATAGTTCCGTTCGACCCATTGCCGCTGCGCTGGATGCAGGAAGACGGTCCACTTCTCCCACGGATACTCGAGCGCTCGCTCAAGCTCTTCGACATTCGCCATCACGCGAAATCGTTGCTGTGCATCCGGGTGATCGAACGGATCAACCCCAGATTCAACTGCTTCTGTTGCTTGTGGGATGCCTCCAACAGCCAGTTCCAGAAGCGCTTCGGCAGCTTCTTCGGGAAGATGGTCTGCGATGTTAAGTATCGTGTCTTCGGTCGCATCGAAGACGTCGTCGAGCCAACCTGGGGGTACGCCGTATCTCAACAGTTCTTCCTCGGCTACCTCTGCAAACAGAGCGGCCTTTGGCTCGGCAACGGCCTCCGGTTCGACATAACGAGGAATGATGACGTCCTTAACCGTCTCGCGGATCTCCACCAGCTGTGCAGCGCCCGTCTTAGGATGGGTTTCGAGCCTCCGGCGCCGGGCCCAGTCATAGGCGTCATCGTGATGATCGACGTAGCACAGCATGAGGCTCTTTCCCGTCCTGTGCACGATCAGACGGAGATCAGAGCTGACTCTCACGGACCAGAAGTTGGAGTCCTTGGCATGCTCGACGCGGTGAAGTTGCATGCCGGGATTTGCCGGATTCATCTGCAGGTCAAATGCCGCAGTCTTGACCGCTTTCTGCTCTTGGGCAGTCAGCTTGGCGAGGCTGTCGGTGAAGGGACTGGCAATTCGGAATTCCATCGTTTCTTTCACTTCAATCTGTATTCCATCTACTTGAAACACTCTTCGTAGAACTTTCTCCCGAGATCTCGCCAGTGACTGGAATGGTACGTGAACTTCTCAGGTGAAAAGTCGACTGTGCATTTCTGGAAGGCTCTGGAGTATGAGGCTGCATCGCCCGTTTTGCCGTCTCGGATCACACGTCTGAAGCAAAACACCAATCCATTGATGGTAGTCGTCGTTAGCACTCGGCTGACTCTTCTATTTGTATCCCACATTTCTTGGGGTAGGTTTCGATGGAACCCTCTGATGAAGTCTGATAGATGGCCGCTACAGAAGTTCACATACTTGTCGAGCAGGGCCTTGTTCTCGCCCTGCTTAAGTTCGCCCTTCCTAGCATCCATCCAGATCTGATAGAGGCTGTCCACTCCCTCAATCGCCACGAGGTACCTTAGCCCGTAGCTGACAATCGAGGTAGTCTTGATCCTTCCTCGATCAAAGAAGTGCTCCTCAAGATACCCGCACAAGGGCCCGGACACGGAGAGGTTACTCACCACACGCTTAGCTATTGCGACGTCTGAGAACGGTTCAATGATGGTTTGGATGGCCTGTTTCAGGTCACCTTTTGCCCGTGTCTGTTTGTCATTGATTTCTAGAAAGAGCTTCGCCTCGAACTGAGTCTTAGCAAGCGGATCGAATCCGGTTGGATAAACGATTCCTGTGACCAACAGGTGTTGCTTTTGGCGGAGCAGTGCGATGTCCTGATCAAGTTTGTCTTTTCCCTCGTGGTATGCAAAGACGCGATGTTGGCCGTCGACGAGTCCGATCGAACCGAAGTTTCGCAGGAGTTCGACCTTGATTGTCATATTCGGCTTCAGCTTATCGTGCTCTATCTGGTTCCCGTTCTCGTCAAGAAAGCGTGTGTCGTAGGGCAACGTGGCGATAATATTGTTGACAAAGACACGTCCTTCCGATGCTAGGTACTCTCTCATCTTCTGAATCTTCGCTTTCACGAGAAGCCGCTGGTACAGACACTCGCTATCTTCCCAGCCATCGCGTCGCAAGACATAGGCCTGTTCAAGGAGCGTCTGCGGCTCTACCAAGAATGTTACTATCTTATGTCCTGAGGGAAATCCACTGGGAGACTCAGGTAGGATCAGCGCAGTGTAATCGCACTTATCCTGACCCGATTGCTGACTGCCTATGTCCGACCTCTTCAGACCGAGAAACCTGAGGATCTCGAATCGGATGGACCCTTTGATGGTCTTCGATAGACTCAGGAAGTACTGGAGACTAGAGTATCGAAGAAATCTCAGATTCCCATAGCGTAACACGTATTTTTGATCAAACGGGTGGAAGGAGCAGTAGACGAACGCCCACCGATACTCAGCGTTATCAAAGCCACTGCGAGCTCTCATGTCTCCGAACTTCGGGAACATCGAGGAGAGCACCCGTAGGGCCTCATCGGGGTGTTCCGCAATGTGATCGAAAAAGCTGGAGCACTTACTTATGTGGTCCTTAATCTTGATCTTTGCAGTGGTGTCTTCCACAAGCACTAGGACGTTCTTGTACACAAAGAAGCTGTCGATATCTCCTTGGCGACCGGCAATGGTTAGTTGCGTGTCTCTAGTTGGCACCTGTTTAAATGTTGCGTTCGTGAAGACCGTATTGATGTCGATCCTGAATTTCCTATCCCGCTGCCTCACGGCCTTGTCTTCTTTCGAAACTTTCTTTACGGAGCGCTTGCGCTTGGTCGTTCTCCGTTTCTTTGGTGACGATCGTGCTACTGTTGTCACCACAGGTCCCCTCCACTGATTCGTCTCGACATAAGGTCACAATACTCCTGTTCACAATCCGCCGCAACGAATTGCATCCCCACAGCGAGTGCGGCAACCAGAGTCGATCCAGATCCTGCAAAAGGATCCACAATCAGCCCCTCTCTGCGCCCGCTGATGGTGACCACGCGTTCCGGGATCACCAATGGCAATTCGTTCGCCGTGCGGGTCTTTGTCTTCCGGTGTCGTACAGGGCTGACATCATCCCAAACGTCGCTTAGATTTATGCCGTCTGCAACATACTTCTTATAGCCGCCGTAGTCGCGTAGTTCTCTTTTACACCTCGGACATATGGGCTTCGGCACCTTGGGACGATTGAACGAGCTAGGCTTTCCCTTAGTGTAATACAGCAGCGCGTAGTGTGCTGGATACAGATGATCACCCCGGACAAAGCCGTTCTTCATAGATATTGCAATCCAGTGTCGGAAGTCTAGATGCTCCTCAAGATACGGACTTAGCCGGATAGCCCATTTGGGTATGTGGTAGAGATACAACGCGCCGCCATCCTTGAGGACCTCGGCACTGCGTGTTATGACATTCTCCATATACTCAAGGTACTCGCATTCCTTCTTGCGGTCGTGGTGACTTCCGTTTTTTCCATAGCGTTTACCAAGGTTGAACGGCGGGTCGAGAAACACAATGTCAGCACAGCCTTCGCGTAGCGATTCCAGGCAATGCAACGCATCATCGCGAACGATTTCACCTCCGGTGTGCCGATAGATTGCTCCTTTGTATGTCCCTTTCCACCAACCACAGCGTGACTGCTTCAGGAGGGTGACTTGTGCTGTATTGGTATCTATCTTCATCATTTCACACCCTAAACACTTTCATCACTTCGTCGCCGAGGTGGTTGATGACTTTTACCGCGATGCGGCCTGATTCGGGCTTGTCGAACGGCCTGGAGGTATCGCTGTGCAGCGTCTCCCACGCATCCTCGTTAATCTCGGCCTTGAGAGTCGTCTTGAGCGCTTTGTACGGATCGTTGGCGCCGAGGAAATAAGCTTGGCGGACGAAGAAGCTCTCCTCGTTGTAGTCGGTATCGATGAACCAACAGGCAATCCCTTCAGCTCCGTCGCTGCGTACTTCGCCCGTGCTGGGATCGAAGACGTCAACGCCATTCACCTTCACTCGGATCTGCCCCGGTTCGGCATCCTCTCCGGCATCCAGGATCTCAATGTCCGGCTCGCCAAAGATGACAAACAGGTTTCCTTTAGCTGTTTTCTTGAGATCCTCGGCCATGTGCAGGTCAGCGTTCATCCTCGCTTTGAGCACGGGAATGCGGCCAAGGCTGTCAAATTCGGATGAATGAGCGTCGTAGTTAAACGCGCAGGCAATCAGGACGTCAAAGTCTGTATCACCCGCTTCGCGCGCAGCGGCAACAAGGTCGGGGCGACTCACCGTCCCAAACTCGGGTCCAATGAAGATGGCGGCCCGCTTGCAGATGCCTTTCTCCTCGTTGCCCTCGATGTATCGGCCTTCGGCACAAATGTAGTAGCCGGGCCATGGGGCGAGGGATGTGAATGTTATCCTGTCTTCCTTGTGCGCCTGCTGGACACCGGCCGTTTTCAGGTTGTCGAGAATCATCTCCGCAAAACCAGCTTCGTCGCTTGCCTCGATACTCGCCGCATCCAGTGGATCGACCAATTCGTCGTTCTCATCTACGCCGAGCACGCGATGCGGGCTGAGGCTCTCCACGGTGAAGGGACCAGCCACGCGGACGATCTTTTTGTCCTCGTAAGGCTTGTCGTAGAGATACTCGTAGTCTGCTTTGGCGGCGATGGATGTGTCGATCTCCTGCTGTCGGGCGATGCGGGCCTGCCAGAAAGCAGTGAGCAGTGGCTGAGTGGCCGGTGGCCAGTCCTTCGGTTTTTCCCGGGGCACTTCCCACTCTTCAAGCGTCTTTTTCTGACCAGTGGCCACGGACAACTGACCACGGAGAGATTCCAGCTCCGGCTGGAATTTCTCCCAAATCACATCGATCTCGGCGTTATTAGCGATGGACTTGAGCATGATGTGGGGGACGCGTTGATAGACGAAACCTTGGCGGATATCGCCGTACGTGGGTTTCCCGGACGGAGCCGTGCGCTTAATTTCGGCCTCCTTGAGTTGCCCCTCACGACTGTCGGCCAGCAGATGGTGCGGATAGCGAGCGCCCATGATGCGGGCACGGGCTAGGGCTAGGGCGACGCGCGATGTATCAATCGTGATCCAGCGTCGGCCCCATTGCTCGGCGACGGTGGCGGTAGTGCCTGAACCGCAGGTTGGATCGAGCACCAGGTCGCCGGGATCGGTGGCCATGAACATGCAGCGTTCGATCACAGTTGGATGTGTCTGAACGACATATCGCATGTCTGGTGTTATTGCAGCATCGTTCCAGATATTGCTCAGCGTGAAAGCAGGAAAGTCGTCGAGGAATCTCCGAAACATTAGCCTAGAGCCAGTTGATACGACGCGATTTGCTCGATCAAGCAGTGCTCTGCCGTGGTCACCGGTTGACCACCCTCTGCCGTATGGCGGAATGTAGTTGTGGCCTCTAAACCAGTAACCTTCAGAGCTCTTGCCACCCCCAGTATTCGAAGTCAGATCGGTGAGTTGGAATTGCCTCGCGCCCGGTGGAATTGGTGAAAACCCTCTCTTTTCATCCCGCGTCAGTGCTCTTGTGTCTCCTATCTCGACCTGAAGTTGGTCGTATCGCTTGGCCGGATTTGATTCATCGCCAGCTACCTTCTCGGAGAACAACTGCCGATATTTTGTATGGTTCGTATCCTTGCCATAAAAGAGAACATAATCGCCAACTGATTTCAGAAACTTCCCCGATGTGCCACCAGTTTTCTGCAATGTGATAATCGCAATAAAGCCCTGATTCCCGAACACCTCATCCATCAGCGCCCGCACGCGGTGGACATTTTCGTCGCCGATCTGCACGAAGATGGAGCCGGACTCGGTGAGGAGATCGCGAGCGACGGTGAAGCGGTCGCGGAGGTAGGTGAGGTAGCTGTGGATGCCGTCGCGCCAGGTGTCGCGGAAGGCTTTGACCTGCTCGGGCTCGCGGGTGATGTGGTCGGCCTTGCCGTCCTTCACGTCGCGGCTGGTGGTGGACCACTGGAAGTTGCTGTTGAACTTGATGCCGTAGGGCGGGTCGAGGTAGATGCACTGCACCTTGCCGCGCAGGCCCTCGCGCTCGGCCAGGCTGGCCATGACCTGAAGCGAGTCGCCGAGGATCATGCGGTTGGACCAGTTGGCATCATGCTGATAGAATTCGGTCTTCGCCGCTTCGCTCGGCAGGCCGTTGAAGTCAGCGAACAGATCCAGTTGTGGTTCAGCCACCTTCTTATCGGCCTCGGTGCGACGCATCAGATCATCGATGAGCACCTTGGGGTGAACCTTCTCCTGAATGTAGAGCGGCGAGACGGGGACTACCAGGTCCGACCAGTCAAGCTCATCCTTGCCGCGCCAGACGAGTTGTGGATCAAGATCGCGGTTGCGCCTTTCGTAGGCGATTCGAAGCGGCGTCTTGTCCTCCTTACGCATCACCGACTCGTACTCGGCGGTGGGGATGTTCTTTCGGGACGCCTCGTTGTGTGTGAATGTCTCGACCTGTTTTGGACTCTTCTTCTTGGGGATTCTCTTTGCCATGTCTGCGTCCTTATGGTTTCATTTGTTTCTGATCTTTCATCTGTGCAACCACCGCCTGGCCCGCTGCAGTTAGCTGGTACCTCTGTTTACTGCTCTTTGGTTTGTCCGGGATGGTCATTTGGATGAGGCCGGCTTCAATAGCAGGTTGAAGATAGCGATCCCTGAAGTTCGCTTGACTTTTCAGTCCAAGCGCAGTTTGGGACTGGGAACGGGTCATTGTGTTAGTTCCCAATACCTCCAGGAGACGAAGCACTTCACCTGTGACTTCACCTGTGACTTCACCTGTGACTTCACCTGTGACTTGGTCCCCACTTAGTGCCAACTTGATGCCGACTTGCGGGGAAGCTCCCTCCTCAAGTTGTAGCTTTGCCCCGGCATGAGCCGGCAATCGAATGAGGAACGACGTGCGATTCTCATCGGTCTCAAACTCAGGCGCGGGCGAGCCGTTCTCTTCCATGATTCTCAGCATCTTGGGAATGCCGGTGGAACGGCCTTCGGTCAAATCCAGTTCCTTCAGAAACTCCCCGATTCGGCGATTGCGGTAGCGCCGGGTGATTGCCTTGCCAGCGCGCAGGTCCTCCATTCTGATGGATCGATCCGGCCCGGGGAAACTCAAGACAACAAGACCATCCGGAGTGATCCGTACCTCAATCGGCTCCCGTTCTTCGTAGGAGCGGTGGTAGACGGCATTAACCACAGCCTCCTCAATGGCAGCGTAAGGGAAGTTCCAGAACCGCTCGGCTTCGGCTCTGTCCGGATGCTTGACTACCGTTTCCCGCAGGTAGTTGCGCTGGATGTAGTCGAGCGCCTCTCTGGCAATGCGCGCAAGAGGCCCTTTGAAGCTCTTCTCGTCAAAGCGGTCACCGCTCGCACCCTCCGGAAACCACACCACGTCAATCTGCGTTGCTGGGAAGAAGCGATACGGCTCTTCGCTGAAGAAGAGCAGGCCAACATTCTTCGGTAGCACAGCTTCCGAGGGTCCACCTGCAATATTCATCTGCCGTCCCAGTTCTTCAATCGAGGCGGTATCCGCCTCATCGGCAAGATCGCTTTCCACCTCGCGTAGAAACTCCGTAATCAGACGGGGCGACATGTCATCAATGGACGCAAACTGATTGAACCGGTCATCAAAGGGAACGGTCGCTGCAAGGGTTAGCAGTTCCCGCTCATCGTCTCCTCGTGCCTCGATCGTGCTCGAATAGCGACGAATGTAGTAGCGATACTCCTTGTTCTTGGCTGTCACAGCCCGCGGCGCCTTGAAGGGCCGGGTTTGCCCGCCCGGAGCCCACAACACGATGAGGTTCCGCTCTTCGAATCGCTCAATGCTGAGAATTGGAAAGTATGGCGGTTGGATTAGATTGCAGTACGCGACAAGCTCACGCTGGATTTTGTCCAACTGGTTGTCGCGCAATCCCACTGGGGGGAAGATCGGCTGTCCCATGGCGTCACAATCCTGGCCGATGACGATGTAGCCACCCCCGAGGTTCTCGAAGTCGTTGGCAAACGCACAGACGGTTCGAATGATCCCATCCGGATTCCAGCCTTTCTTGTACTCGATGCGCTCACCCTCAACCGTGCGCTGGCGCAGCAGGTCTTCAAGGTTGATTGGAAGCTTGTTAGTCATCGAACACCTGTTTCTTCGCTTTCTTCTTTGCCATCTTTCCTCTCTTATAA
>Ga0307427_1001776_pt1 | contig 10803 bp, 10 predicted proteins | sample SalMarWE160190MG_FD_202162 | JGI IMG/M metagenome (GOLD analysis project Ga0307427, IMG submission 202162) | Salt marsh sediment microbial communities from the Plum Island Ecosystem LTER, Massachusetts, United States - WE1603-190 | ecosystem: Environmental > Aquatic > Marine > Intertidal zone >... | reverse complement strand
CCGCGCGGCGGCCTTCCCAGGCCGCCGCGCGTCTCTATCCGCTAGAGCGTTTTCAAGTAGCGCGGCGGGTGCGCAGGCCCGCCGCGCTCGGCATCTCCGGGGCCAAGGCGCGGCGGTTCAGGACAACCGCCGCGCCACCAGGCGGGCTGAAAACGCTATAGCAACCTCGAACGCGACGTCGCCAATCTGAGACCTGCAATCTGAAATCCCAAATCTGAAATCCCAAATCTGAAATCCCAAATCTGAAATCCCAAATCTGAAATCCCAAATCTGAAATCCCAAATCTGAAATCTCAAATCTGAAATCCCAAATCTGAAATCCCAAATCTCAAATCTGCAATCTGAAATCCCAAATCTGAAATCCCAAATCTGAAATCCCAAATCTGAAATCCCAAATCTGAAATTTCAAATCTGAAATCTCAAATCTGAAATCTCAAATCTGAAATCTCAAATCTGAAATCCCAAATCCCAAATCTGAAATCTCAAATCCGAAATCTCAAGCGGAGAATCTCAAATCTGAAATCTCAGGCGGAGAATCTCAAATCTGAAATCTCAAATCTGAAATCTCAAATCTGAAATCTCAGGCGGAGAATCTCAAATCTGAAATCTCAGGCGGAGAATCTCAAATCTGAAATCTCAGGCGGAGAATCTCAAATCTGAAATCTCAAATCTGAGATTTCGAATCTCAGACCGTCTCACGCCTCCGCCATCTCGATGCTGAAACGCTTCATCTTCTTGTAGAGCGTCGTGCGGTTGATGCCGAGGGCCTGGGCGGTGGCTTGGCGGCTGCCGCCGAAGGTGTGCAGCGCCCGCAGGATGATCTCGCGTTCGGGCGCCTCCAGCGCCCTCTTCAACGGAAGCGTCTGCCCGTCGCCGCCCGCGCCGGCGCCGGCGGTGCGCATCTCTTCGGGCAGGTCGTCCACGGCAAGGGTCGCGTTCTTGGTCAGGATGACCGCCCGCTCAATCACGTTCTCCAACTGCCGCACGTTGCCCGGCCAGGCGCATCCCTGGAGAAGACGCATGGCGTCGTCCTGGAACCCCAGTATCTTGCGTTCGGTCCGCCTGCAGTAATCGTCGAGGAAACGTTCGGCCAGCAGCGGGATGTCGGCGATGCGCTGCCTGAGCGGCGGCAGGTGAATCACCACCACGTTGACGCGGTAGTACAGGTCCTGCCGGAAATCGCCGCGCCGCACGGCCTCGTCCAGGTTTTCGTTGGTCGCCAGGAGGCACCGCACGTCCACGCGCTGCGTCTTCGAGCCGCCGACGGCCTCGAAGTCGAAATCCTGAAGCACGCGAAGCAGTTTGACCTGGAGCGCGGGCGTGGCGGTCGAGATCTCGTCCAGGAACACCGTCCCGCCATCGGCCTGCTTGAACTTGCCGGCCTTGTCGCTGATGGCCCCCGTGAACGAGCCGCGAACGTGACCGAACAGTTCGCTCTCGAGCAGCGTCTCGGGCAGCGCCCCGCAGGCGACTTCGACGAACGGCTTGTCTCGCCGGTTCGACCGCTGGTGAATCGCCCGTGCGACCATGCTCTTGCCCGTGCCGCTCTCGCCCGTGATGAGAACGGTGGTCGGCGTATCGGCCACGGCCTCGATCACGTCGAAGACGCGGAGCATCTTGTCGTCGTGCCCGATGATGTTGCCGAGGCTGTAGCGCTCGGCCAACTGGTTCCGGAGCGACCGATTCTCCTCCATCAGCATCTGCTGCTTCAGGGCCCGCTCGATGGTGAGTTTGATCTCGTCGTCGATAATCGGCTTGGTCAGGTAATCGAAGGCGCCGCGTTTGATCGCCTCGACCGCGCTCTCGATCGTGCCGTAGCCGGTGATCATGATGACGGCCGTGTCGGGGTACCGGTTCCGGATCATCTTCAGCAGTTCGAAGCCGTCCACGTCGGGCATCGACACGTCGGCGATGGCCACCCGGAACGCGCCCGCCCCCAGGTGCGCCGAGGCTTCCTGAAAACTCGACGCCGTCTCCACGCCGTACCCCTCGAGCCGTAGAAACTCCGACAGGCTCGTCAGGATGATCTCGTCGTCGTCAACCACCAGAATCCGCACACCGGACATCATCCCCTCCTTGACGGTTCGCTGCCTACACCGCGGCCAGCGGAATGCGCACGGCGAACACCGCGCCGCCTTCCGGCCGGTTGGCGGCGGTCAGCGTTCCGCCCTGTTTCTCCACCAGGTCCTTCGAGATGACCAGACCAAGCCCCGTGCCCTTGCCAATGGCCTTGAGACTATAGAACGGCTCGAACAGCCGCGGCAGCGCCTCCGGCGGTATGCCCGGGCCGGTGTCGGTCACTTCGATGAGGAGCGCATCGGCCTGGCTCCGCGCCGCCACACGGACCCGTCCGCCCGACGGCGTTGCCTCGACGGCGTTCTTCACAAGGTTGAGTACCACGTGGTACAGGCTGCCGCTTCGCAAGGTCGGCAGTTCGGGGTCGCACGCCACGTCCATCTCAACGCCGCCCTTCTCGGCCGCCGGCGCCACGGCCTGACTCGCCTCGGCCAGGATATCGCGGATCGGCATCGGCTCGACGGCCCCGCCGGCGCTGCGCGAGAACTCGAGCAGGTCGCGCACGACGGTGACCATCCGCTGCAGACCCTTCCCGGCGTCGGCGAGGTACCGTTCGACGCGCGGTCCGTCGCCTTCGCCGCCGGCCCGTCCGGCCAGGTTGACGAGCCGGATGATACCATCGAGCGGATTGTTGATCTCATGGGCCACCACGGCGGCCAGCCGGCCCACGCCGGCCAGCCGTTCCGAGGCCACCAGCCGCCGCTCCATCCGCACGCGTTGCGTCACGTCCTCGACGATCAGCACGCCGCCGACCACCTCCCGCCGGCCGCTCAGCAGCGGCGAGCACGAGAGGTTCAGCCGCACGGCCTCCTGTCCGGGCCGATCCAGAACCACGTCCTCGGCCAGCCATGGACGCCGCATGTTCACCACGTCCCGCAGACCGCTCTCCCACTCGGGGTCATACCGAGCCACGTCCGTCCGTCGTGCGGCATCAAGGACCGAGCGGTCGTCGGCCCAGAGGCGTTCGCCCGCCGCGTTGCGGATCGTCACGCGGAACTGCCGGTCGAACACCACAATCCCAACCGGGACCGACTGGAACAGTTCCTCGTTGATCGTCTTGACGCGCTGCAGTTCCGCCGACGCGTGGGCCAGTTCCGCGCCGACCTCGCTCAGAGAGTGCTCCATCTGCTGACGGAACTCGGCATGCACCAGCGACGTCTCGGCCGCCACTGCCACGATGTTCCCGAGCGCTGCCATCAGCGCCACGTCGGTCGGCGTGAAGGCATCGCCGTCGGCAAGGTCGCCCAGCACCAGCATGCCCAGCAGTCGCTGCGGCCCGGCGATGGGCGCCACCGCCAACCCGCGCCAGCCGCCCATCTCGGAGCCGAGCGTCAGCCCGGGATCCTCGAGAACGAGCGGTCGCCGCTCGCCCAGGACGATCCGCCGGACAAGGCCCACGCCGAGCAGTTCCTCCGGCCGGAACCCCTTCGCCGCCCCCGCCGCCAGACCCAGACGCATGCGGTCCAGGTTCCCGTCGCACAGGCAGACGGCCCCGCTGGCGCACCGGAACAGGTCGAGGGCGCCCTTCAGGGCCTCTTTCTGAAGCGTGCCGGGATCCTCAAGGGAAGCCAATCCGGCGGCAACGTCGGCCAGCAACCGGATCCCCCTCAGGTCGGGCGTCGGAGAGCGGTCGCGCGGGGGTTGTTTCGGTTTTACCACAGTATCGCCCAATGACGCGGAGAATCGCGACTCCCCGGGTGCACGTGCGTTGTAAAAATACAACATTTTCGGCCAAAGTCAAATCCGACGCCCACTTTTCCTCACACAACGCGGTTGACACCCCGGCGGCGACGCGCCTATACTCGCGGCGGTCTACAGTGGAGGGCGGTTCTGTGAGCCAAAACGACGATTTCAGACCCCGCGTCGGCATCGTCATGGGCAGCGACTCGGACCTCGACAGAATGCGGCCGTGCGCCCAACTGCTGGATGAGTTCCGCATCGCCCACGAAATCCGCGTGATTTCCGCCCACCGCACCCCCGACGTGGCACACGAGTACGCCACCACCGCGGCCGCACGCGGCCTGGGTGTCATCGTTGCTGCCGCCGGGGGCGCTGCCCATCTGGCCGGCGTCCTGGCGAGCCTCACGCCGCTGCCCGTCATCGGCGTGCCCATCCAGACGAGCAGCCTCGGCGGCCTCGACAGTCTCCTGTCGACCGTCCAGATGCCGGCCGGCGTGCCCGTGGCCACGGTCGCCATCGGGAAGGCGGGCCCGGTGAATGCGGCCATTCTGGCGGCTCAAATCCTGGCCGGCGCAGACCCCGACCTGCGTGAGAAGATCGTCCAGCACAAGGCGCGGCTCGCTCAGAAGGTGACCGAGGCCGACGAGAAGGTGAGGTCGCCCGATGCCTGAGCAGACCGTCCGATGGGTCGGCGGTCTCGATGGCCGGATGGAGATCATCGACCAGACCCTTCTGCCCACCGAGTTCACGAGGCTCGCCCTCGAGACCGTCGAGCAGGTTTGGGAAGCCATCAAGGTGCTCCGCGTGCGTGGCGCCCCCGCCATCGGGGTGGCGGCGGCGATGGGCGTCGTCGTCGGCATCCGCGGCGCCTCCGACGACGAAGCCGACGTGCTCCAGCGCGTCGAGAAGACGGCTGCCTACCTCGCCACCAGCCGGCCGACCGCAGTCAACCTCTTCTGGGCGCTCGAGCGGATGAAGCGCGTCGCCGGGGAGCACCGCGGCGAAGGCGGCGCCGCCGTCAAGGCGGCGCTCCTCGCCGAGGCCAAGGCCCTCCGCGACCAGGACGCACGGGTGTGCCGCCGCATCGGCGACGCCGGACAACACCTTATCACGGAAGGCTGTGGCGTGCTGACCCACTGTAACGCCGGCGGCCTCGCAACGGCCGAGTACGGGACGGCCCTCGCGCCGATGTACCGGGCCCACGAACTCGGTCGCCGGTTCTCCGTCTACGCCGACGAGACGCGGCCGCTGCTTCAAGGCGCGCGGCTGACGATGTGGGAACTCGCTCAGGCGGGTATCGACTGCACCCTCATCTGCGACAACATGGCGGCGGTCGTCATGCGGCAAGGGAAGGTGAACCTGGTGATCGTCGGGGCCGACCGTATCGCCGCCGGCGGCGACGTCGCCAACAAGATCGGCACCTACGGCGTCGCGGTCCTTGCCAGGCACCACGGGATACCGTTCTACGTGGCGGCACCGTCGAGCACGTTTGACCTGTCGCTCGACTCGGGCGATGCCATTCCGATAGAAGAGCGCGGCAGCGACGAAGTGACGCACGGTTTCGGCCGCCAGACCGCCCCCGACGGCTGCCAAGTCTACTCCCCCGCCTTCGACGTAACGCCGGCCGACCTGATATCCGGCATCATCACCGAGCGCGGCCTGATCGAAAAGCCGACCCGCCAGCGCATTGCCGAGGTGCTTGGCTGACGGCAGAGCCTAACGCTCGATTGACACGCGCTGTGCGGCTGGCGTAGAATCTAGTGCTACATGCTACTTCGCCTTCTTGTCCGCTTGGTGGCCTTCCCAGGCCACCAGGAAGAGGCATAAACTGCATTCGCGGCGGCCTGGGAAGGCCGCCGCGCGGAACGTAGCGTAGTCGTATTAGACAAGAGGCGTTTCGATCTCAGAAGTGCGAGGTGCGGACCACGGCAGAGCGTATCGAAGTCAATCCGAACATCCATTTCGGCAAACCCTGTGTCGCCGGCACGCGGATCCCCGTCGCCGACGTTCTGGAACTCGTTGGCGAAGGCGTGCCGTTCGACGAGATCATCCGCAACCACTATCCCGACATCGAGGCCGAGGACATCCGCGCCTGCGTGCGGTACGCCATCGAGGTCCTCGGCGTTGAGGACCTGCACATAGCGTCCGGCTCATGAGATTCCTCGCCGACCAGGACATCTACGCCGTCACCGTGCGGTTACTGCGTCAAATCGGCCACGATGCGGTAACGGCAGCCGAGATGGGCGCGTCCGGGCGCCCGAGTTACAAACTCCTCGCGATAATCCTGCCATAAGACCTGCCGGAAGCCCCGGCTTCTTAACGCCATACGGCATTATCAACGAGACCGGCCTTGGCCCGGCCTGGGGTCTCGCGGTCACAGTTCCACGACGCCGGCGACCAACTTATAGCACTGCGGATCGGGGTCATGCTCCGGGAATGGTCCGCCAAGACTGATTGTCAGAATGCAATCTGAACCGATCTTCATATTCCTCTTTGTCCGCCGTTCGGCCACCAAGTCCGTCACCACCATGTCGTACCGGCTGCCTCGGTATGGAAAGGACGCCCGGACCTGGATTCGCCCACGGGCGGACGTCGCTTTGCGGAACTCAACCCTGCGGGCCCTGACCAGTTGAAGGGACTTCTTCCGCCCGGACGGCAAGGCTTTAATAAACTTCCAGGCAACGCGGTCAGGGCGTCTGCTATGCAGGATGAACGGCATGTCCTCACAATACCGCAGGATTGCTTCGACCCCAACCTGTCCGACCTTTCTCCACGTGCCCTTCGCAACAAGCCTGTTCTCGGGCTGGAATTCGTAACCCGGGCCACGTCCCTCAACAGGGATGGCGAGCACGTCCAGCAGTTTCACGTCCCCGCCTTCGATGCGCTGCATCTGTTCGGGGATAGCGCCGTCGGAGGAGGTCGAGCATACCGGCCGGACCCATCTTCCGGTGTTCACGTCGATTCCAGCAATGCAGCGAGCACCATACTTTCGCGAATTGGCGAGACAGATGATTCTCACGATGGTCCCCCCCAAGCGGTCAATGATGTTACAAGTGGGTTATATCCGTCCTGCCCCATTTGCTCTGCAAGTATTCCGCCACCAGCCGCCGGTGGCACTTCTCGGGCGTTGGTTCGCTACACAAGAGACAAGCCCTATCCATCTGGTCAGGCGTCAGGATGCTCTCAATGCGCCTGTCTGCCATCACCGTCACGAAGCGGCTTTCGTAGACGGCCCACGGAATCTTGTTCTTCCTGTAGGCATCGAGAATCTCTTTCGTCGGCGCGCACTCCGCCACGTGGACATATCCTATGTCCGAGATGCGGTCCAGAAAGAACTCCAAATCGCGTCGCTTCGTAAACCCGGCCAACTGAGACACGTTGTTCAAGCGAACATCCACTACCCGCCGTACCCCCGCCTTTTCCAGGGTGGCGAAGAACTCGCGGGCGCTCTTCTTGGCAAAGCCGATCGTGAAAACCGTAATGCGCTGCGCGGATGTGTTGTCATCTCCCACCGCGCGGTCCTCCTTGAGGCACTTCATCACCATACGCTATCCGTCCGGCCTGGATGTCGTAAGCCCTCTCAATCAGGTCGCGCGTGGTCAGATCGGGCTCGAAAAGGGTCCGTTCAAGGCCGAGCGAGTGCACCAGCCTACGTTCGGCATCTTCGTGGGGCTCAGCCCTGCCGTCGGAGAGAATGTGGAATATCTCAAAGCCCTCCGTCCGCAGTGCTCTGCACACAAGAATCATGCGGTGGCAGTCCAACGGATCCTTCTCGGCACACAGGACAGCCACCCGTCGCTGGCGGCAAAGATCGCCCAGACGCTTGAGCCCCTGCGTGAAGGGAACGGTGTCCCTGAGGCGCCGGAAATCGACACGCCCCTCCCGGTTGCACTGCGCATCTCCAGGACGCGCCCCCAACTCGCTTCCCATATAAACGTAGTCTATCCCGTTCTCGCGGAGCATGCGGGCAAGCGACTCTCTGTTGAAATGCGGAGTGTACCTGCTATAGGGCGAAGACCGGACATCAGCAACCGCCATAATGTCGTGTTGCCTCAGCAGCCCAATCAACAACTCTGCCGTGTGATTGGAGTGCCCGATCGTATATAGGCGACAGCGTTGCGCGAGAGTCACGCGAATGCCCCGTCAGGTTTTCGGCCCACGCCTCATCTCATACTGCGTGCGTGTGCCGTGCACCTCCATCATCGCAGGCCAAACGGACCACTTCAATTACATTCTACCCCGACACCCGAAACGCCGCATGCACGGCGCCGTGGCGGGCTTTGTGGGTGAGAACGTTGAGGGCGGTGCGGTAGTCTTCGAGCGGAAAGATGTGCGTCAGCAGCCGGTCGGCGGGGAAACAGCCGGCCGCCATGAGTTCATGGACCACTTCGTAGGTGTGACGCCGAGCCCCTTTCCACTCCTCCACGCCGCGACCGTGGCTGCCCATGACGGTGAGTTGCTTGTACGGCACGGGGTCCCAGTCCACCCACCTCGGATGGCCCATCCCGACGATGACGACGGTGCCCTGCGGCCGGACGAGCCGGAGCGAATCCTCGACGCTGCCTCGGTTTCCGAGGGCGTCGTACGCGAGGTCCACCCCACCCAGGAGGATCTTCTTCCCGTACTGGCCCCGCACCGTCCGGAGGTCGTACGCCTCCGCGAGCCGGTCGAAGTAGTCGCGTTGCTTAAGGTCCTCTCGGTCCCAACACACATCGGCCCCCAGATGCAACGCCAGCGTCTGCTGGAACCGGTACCGGGCGACGGCAAAGATGCGGCCCTTGAACCCCGTGGCCCGAAGGAACGCGATCATCCCGAGCCCCACCAGGCCGCACCCCAGGACGAGGACATCCTGGTCCTCGTCGCCCGGCGGCCGGCGAAGCACCGCATGGACGCTTGCGGAGATCGGGTCCACCAGCACGGCCTGCGGGTCGGTCAGGCCGTCCGGCACGGGCACGAGTTGCGACTTGTGTGCGACGAACGAGTCTGCCCACGACCCGCCCACGGTGCCGCTGTGTCCGACCGAGAAACCCAGGCCGTCCTGCCCCTGGGCCTGGTTGTAGCACGCGCAGAACTGCCCCGCCCGGCACGAGGGGCACGGCCCCAGGCCGCGCGCCGCACACGCCATGACGGGGTCCACGTTGACGCGCATCCCCTCCGGCACGTCGCGTGCGCCCTGCCCGCGTTCGGTCACGATGCCGACGTTCTCGTGACCCAGGACGACGGGCTCGATGATGAAGGCCTTGGCAAACGAGTCGGGCGGGTTGCCGAGCCTAATCATCTCGACGTCGCTGCCGCACACCCCCCCCAGCAGCGGCCGCACGCGGACCCAGTCGTCGCCGGGCAGAGGCTGCTCGGGGATATCGCGAAGGCGAAGCGTGGACAGTCGGCCCCAGTAGACGCTCCTGGCAAACCGTCCGAGACCCTTGCACAGGAACCACTTCGGGACGCTGATATGGAACGTGATGGCTCGCACGTCGTGTCCCGTTTCACAAGTCGCCGACCGCCCGTCCATTCTAGAGGCGATCTTCCCGAGTTTGCCTGTGACCACCTTGTCGTTCGCAACGAACAGAACTCATGGTTCACGAGCGTCTGCGCCACCCAGTGCTTTGAGACTACTGTATCTCTGACGGGACTCATTGGATCTCATTGTGTTCCCCGCTCAAAGACCAGCACCCAATCCTGCGGGGACGGCACGTTCTTCTTGAAACCAACGGACTCTGGCGTCTTGTCGCCCGCTTTGGCGCCGGCCTTGATCGTACCCTGATCAAATTCCCGTCCCGTAGCCGGATCAAAATAGTAGACATGCCAGTCGACGTTCGGCTCAAGATTCTTCACTGCCGGGCCGCTCCAGTTATAAATGTTGCGTCGCGGCATGTAGATAATTCGCACTTCGCCGGGGATCCCAGCGGCAAAGCAGCCTTTCTCGACCCATTCGGGATGCGTCTCGAACCGAGACCACGGATACTTCTCCAGTAGTCTCTTGCCCAGCCCGAGTTGGGCTGACCCGGGGTAGTTCATCCCCTGCTTCCACGTCGTCAGGTCATACACCGGCGTGATGCCGGGATCGCCTTCCACGCTGGCGTGCCAGACCCCCGCCGCGCCATAGGTATGTCCCGCCGCGCCGCTAAGCATGAAACTCCAGAACAAGTGACGCTGCACATCCTGAAAGTTCGTCTGCATGTGCCCTTCGTAACAGGCCTCGCCGCAAACCACCGGCCTGGCTGGATCCTGCAAAAGACAAGACGTGATCAGTTCAAGTGTTTGCCCCGCTGTCTTAAAGCCGTCGTGACCAATCGCCACCATGTCGAAATCAAATACCGCATTGTCCTTTATCGCATGTCGTGGGTGTCCCGGGGCGTGGTAGACGAGAAGATGACGATAGGGATCCGTGTTCTTCAGATACCGCGCCACCTTTGACCATGGGCCTTGCGAATCCTTAGCTTCACCGCCGACGATCCAGACAGCGGGATGGGCGCCATACCGGGCGACCAGATGCCGCCAGTGGCGCTTGTATCCATCAGCTCCCACTTGCGCGATGGTGCTCTTGCCTCCACGTTGCGGGCGCCCCCAACCGCCGACGATCGCAGGGACGATCCCCGCATCTACGAGATGTGTGATGCGGCGGTCGGCATAATCGAAGTAGGCAGGATTAACCACACTGAAATCCTTGGTTTTGTATGGCCTTCCGCCTTCGTTCTCCCAACTCGGCTCGAGCATGTTTTCATCCGGGTATGGCCCACAAACAATCTGGATCACGCTGAAACCCTTGGCCTTGCGGTCAGCGGTCAGTTCCTGAAAGCCTTCCCAAGTCATCCGCTTGCACAGATTCTTCCACCAGGTGTCTCCCAGCCAGAAGAACGGCGTGCCGTCAGCATGTTCAAACCGCCGCCGGTCTTTGGCCACGCGAATAGGACCGTGCCGATAGAGCACGTTCTCTCCTCGATACGGAATCACTTCGATCTTCCCCGCCATGCCGTGAAGTCCCGAATTGCTCGTGTCCGAACAGTCGAGCGTCCATGTGTGGACCCCTGGCGCGCTCGATGCATAG
>Ga0307427_1001772_pt1 | contig 10811 bp, 5 predicted proteins | sample SalMarWE160190MG_FD_202162 | JGI IMG/M metagenome (GOLD analysis project Ga0307427, IMG submission 202162) | Salt marsh sediment microbial communities from the Plum Island Ecosystem LTER, Massachusetts, United States - WE1603-190 | ecosystem: Environmental > Aquatic > Marine > Intertidal zone >... | reverse complement strand
CTGGTATGGGTATATTTACCTTGTAATTTCTAATTTCAAAAAGAGTCTTGCGAGTCAGTTTGGAATAACTCACCAATAGATTTGCTTCTTTTACCTCACTTTCTTCGAGCAGTGAAACAGGAAGCCAGTAGTCTTTCCCAAAATTGCTGAATTGTTGTTTTGCGTTAAATTTAAAATTTCGTACCTCTGGAGGCAACCTGAATCCTCCCGCCGGTTTTAAGTCAACATCCAATAAAACATAATCAGGGGTTTGAACCGTTATCTTTCCTTTACCCAAAGGCTGTAATTGATTCTTGGGCTCTACGGATATCTCATAAATAAATTTATCTCCCACTTCACGCTCGGATAAGAGTTTAAAGTCGTAATACTTAAGAGCATCAGGATGAACTATATTAATAAATTTAAAACCTATAACCTCTATTTCTTCATCATAAAAATTTAAGAATACGTCAAGTCCTACTTCAGGTAGTTGTATCTCTGCCGATTCTTTTTTTGATTTTATTACCTCTTTAAATCCTTTTTCTTTATCCCAGTAAACTTCAGAAAGGGTCTCAAGCATATGGGTTAGACTGTCTTCATTGGAAAGAAATGTTCGCATATAAACATCAGCCTTAAAGGTTTTAAGTTTTCCCTTCATCTCCTGCTTTTTCTTGATGACTTTTCGCATTATATTTATTGCCGGATCCTGCCCTGTAACAATAACCCCTTCGCTCTCTACAGGGATAGAAATTAAATCTATCTCTATATTATCTTCGGTGCTATCTCCGACCATCAATTTTCTTGTTTCATATCCTATGTATCGGATAACAAGAGTTGCCGGCAGGGAGTCTAACCTAATTGAAAAATTCCCGTCGTTGTTGGTAATCGTCCCCCTGTAAGTTCCTTCGATTTGAATGTTCGCCATCGGCAATGGTTCATTCGTTTCAAAATCCTGTACTGAGCCGTGAAGAATTGTGTAAGCAAACAATTCAGGACAGACTATTAATAAGGGAAATAAAATATAAAAGAAATATTTTTTAAGCATTTTCATAAAACTCCTTGATGTTTAATGTTTATTAAGTTTATTTTTTGATTAGTATTAATAAGATTTATTATTAATTAAGACCTTTTTTCGCCACAAAAAGTTCCCCAATAATAGGCATAAGATAAATGCAGATTTTTCAAGTCGTTAGTATTTTAGGCGGTTAGATCGTTAGGTGTTTTAAAAGGAATTTTCAAACCAATCAAACAACTATTTGACTATTTTTCAATTTGACTTAGTTTTGGGGACTTAACTTAATAGATATGTAGTATCTGTATCGATTGTAGATTTTTTTTCACTAGTTTACTAATAAACCAATTAACCGATCCGAAGGATCTTTTTCCCTTGAATATTTAGGTAAAAATGCGCATAATTATACTAACGGAGTAAAAAATGAATTGTCCGAACTGTAAAGAAAGCGAATTAACTCCGGTAATGACTAAAAACGGAGTGCTTGTAGATTATTGTCCTATATGCGAAGGTATCTGGCTGGACAGGGGAGAAATATATTATTTCACAAAAAACCCTAAATATCTGCGCCTTAGGATTAAGGATGGGTTGAAAAATTCCAGACTCTCTAAAAAATTAAACCCCCACACCCAAACTCCCCTTACCGCACTTCCTCTCAGAGGAGACAAAACGATAATTTACTACTGCCTTAAGACAGGCGGTATCTGGATAAATAAAGAAGTATTGGATGAATCACTAAAGGAAAAATATTTCTTCCTAAGGATTGAAATAGATAAAAACACCTTTCCATCCGAACTCACTCCTCCTAAAGGGATACCGTTTCATCTGCCTAACCTGGCTCTTACTTCCGGCGTAACTCTTTTTCTCCTTTACGGATTGCTTTCTCTCGTTTTGATAACGCTCGTGAATCTTGGCTACCTTGAACCAATATTAGCTTTAATCCTCGGAATCGGGATTGCATTTATACAATTTATGATCTCTCCCTTTTTAATGAACCTTACTTTACGATTTTTATATAATATGAGATGGTCTTCGCTTGAAGGGCTACCTACCCATCTGCAGACTTTTTTAAAAGACCTTTGTCCTAAAAACAATATCAGAATTCCACGTTTTGGTATAATTTATGATGGTGCGCCTAACGCTTTCACTTACGGACATACCCCCAATAACGCTAGAATAATTATCACTTCAGGGCTTATTGATCTGCTGGGAGAAAAAGAACTCGAGGCTGTAGTAGCACATGAGGTTGGTCATGCCGTACACTGGGACATGCTGATAATGACTATAGCATACGTAGTACCTTTGATTTTATATTATATTTATCGTACTTTAATTCGAATCAAAACAAGAGGAAAAGACAAAACTGCACCCTTTCGTTATGCGATTGCAATCGGTTCATATATTCTTTATTTGATTTCCGAATATATTGTCCTTGGATTTTCTCGTATAAGAGAATATTTTGCCGATAGATTCGCGGGCAAATATTGTAATCCAAATAATTTAGCCTCCGCTTTAGTTAAAATCGGCTACGGTCTCGCGGGAAAGGGTAAAAAAGATGATGACAGAAAACCACAGTTAGAATCGATAAAAGCAATGGGAATATTTGACCCAACATCGGCGCTCTCTTTAGCAATTTCATCATATCATCCGAGGTATATGGGAGGAAAAATCGATAAAGATACCTTAAGAAGAGTTATAAGATGGGACCTATGGAGTCCCTGGGCAATGTATTATGAACTACACTCGACCCATCCTTTAATCGCTAAAAGACTGCTCGCTTTAAGCAGACAGTCCGCAACCAAAGGTAAACCTCCTTACGTTATTTTCAACGAGAAACGCCCGGAAAGTTACTGGGATGAGTTTCTGCTTGATTTTTTAATCGTATTACTACCTGTTATTGCCGTTTTATTAAGTGCCGTATTGTTCTTTATAAAACAGGATGCCATGTTCCTTAAATTAGGTGTTTTTTTATTAGGTGGAGTTTACCTTGTTAGAACCGTTTTTTCGTACAATTTTTCATTTTTCCCGGAGATGAGAATCTCATCACTTCTAAAGAAAGTTAAAGTGTCCGGTGTACGCGGGGTACCGTGTATGATAAAAGGTAGAATTATCGGAAGAGGTGTACCCGGACTCATCTGGAGCGAAGATTTTGTCTTGCAGGATAACACGGGAATAATATTCCTTGATTATCGTCAACCTCTCGGCGTATGGAATTTTCTCTTCGGACTGCTAAGGGCAAAAAGATATGCGGGTGAAGAGGTAAAAATCACCGGTTGGTATCGTCGCGCACCCATCCCTTATATAGAAATAAAAACATTGGAAACATCCACAGGTAAAAGCAAATGCTATGTTTTTAACGTAAAAATCGCCTGGGGAATAATACTTACACTACTCGGCGGAGTTCTTCTTGTTCTACATTAAACAAATTAAAAAGGAGGTCTCACGAAAAGAATTATATTATTGTTAGTCTTGTTTGTTCTTCCCTGTCTTCTGCCAGCTCTTATAATCGATCACAATTGCGTTGATATAACACAAATCCCCGCATCCGCGATACTATCAGCCAAGGATTCACTTCATATAGCTTACGGTCACACTTCTCATGGTAGACAAATAGTAACTGAAGGAATGGCAGGACTTGTTGACTTTGCAAATAATGGAGGGAAGGGGCTTTCCTTACCAGATAGTATCTTTGCATGGAATAACGGCGGAAGTGAAGGAGCTCTCGATTTGCATGATTATGCAATGAGTGGAGACGTCGGATACTATCCCGATTGGGTTAACGAAACCAGGACGTATTTAGATGACCCCTCTAATTCGGATGTTAATGTTATTATGTGGTCCTGGTGCGGGCAGGTGGATTCTAAATATGCGGGTGGAGTTCTCTGGGGTGAATATCTTGAACCTATGACACAACTTGAAGCAGATTACCCTGCGGTAACATTCATATATATGACAGGACACGTTGATATGTACGATGACGCGAATAACAAAGCAGCAAACGACTCGATAAGATCATACTGCAGGAACAATGAAAAAGTCCTCTTCGATTTTGTGGATTTTGACCGGCATGACCCTGAGGGTAATTATTATGAATTTGTGCATGACAATTGTGATTATTATGACTCTGTAGGTGGTTCGGTGCTGGGAAACTGGGCAACCGAGTGGCAAAATTCGCATACCGAAGGAGCTGATTGGTACGATTGCGGGGCGGCACATTCTCAGTCTTTGAACGCAAACCAGAAAGCATACGGAGCATGGTGGATGTGGGCAAGTCTTGCCGGCTGGGGGCCCGCAGGAACTGATGAAAATCCGGAAACCGATAATGGGTTAACTTTATCCGTTAATAACAGTATAAATATTATAACAAGCAGTCAGGTTGCCCTTTCGTTTTCTATTCCAAGCGATGGGTTAACTATTATAGATGCTTATAATATTACCGGTGCAAAAATCTCTCCGATTTTTAGAGGCTATCTCTCTGCCGGGTCTCATAGTTGTTCGTGGAATAAAAACGGAAAATCGGGGATTATTCTAATAAGACTTAAGCACAGTTCGGGAACGACTTCGATTAAACTGAACTGTATTTAAACTAAATTGGATTAAAGATCTACACAACCCCTTTTCTTTTAGCAAGAAGGATTGCTGCAACGGCTAAAATAAGTATAAATCCTAAACCACCATAAGTTATCCAGATAGGATAGTCTCCGTACCCGTTTTTTATCAGTTTTACGAACTGAAAAACCAGCGAGGTTCCAAGAAAAGCAGGTGTAAGAAATTTAATAAATATGTCCCACCATATACCTATTTTAATTTCGGAAACTTCGTTAATATAGCTTCTCGCTTTTTTTGCTCCAAGTACGTAGCCTATAATTATGCATTCAACAAAACCAACCACAGTAATCCCGTAATTGGTAATAAAATGGTCTGCTATGTCAATCCAATAAAGTCCTGCCTTGGTAGTAAAAGGTAATCCCACAAGAAAACCCAGTATACAAATAACCGGAAGCACGTATTTTTTCCTTATTCCCCATTTATCCACAACGCTTTCCACTACAGGTTCGGTCATCGAAAATGCCGAGTCGATTCCGAGGGTAAGAAGAAGCAAGAAGAAAAGAGCGGCAAAGAATCGTGCCGCCACAGGAAGTAAACTGATAGCCATCGGGTAAGTTACAAAGACAAGTCCAATACCGGAAGTCGTAACATCTTTAACTGAAACACCAAGCGTCTGTGCCAGGTATCCGAGTGTGGAGAAAACAGCAAATCCGGCGATAAAAGAAGTTAAACAGTTGGCAATACTTGTAAGGAAAGCATTAACGGTAATATCCGATTTTTCATGCAAATAACTCGCATAAACAATCAGAGTTCCCATTGCAAGAGATAGCGTGAAAAATATTTGTCCGTACGCCGCAAGCCATACCTGTGGCTTTAGCAAAGCCGAGAAATCGGGAGTCAAATAAAATTTAATACCTTCCATTGCTCCGGGAAGAGTAAGCCCCCTTATGACCATAATGATAATTATAAGCCAGGGGATTATAACTGTAAAATAGACAATTTTCCCGAGTGTTTCCACTCCCTTAAAAAGACTCAAATAAATTAACAACCATACAAGAGCAAGTCCCCCTACTATAGGAAGTCTGATGCCGCCAAAAACCGAAGGGGATTCGGATAGCTGCAGTATATTGTTATTAAAAAATGAACTTACGGATTCAGCTGTATTACCCCAACCCAGATTAAAAGAATGAAAAAGATAATTCACGCTCCATCCCATAATAGTAGCATAATATGTTGATAAAATAAATATAAGTAATATAGCAAACCAACCTGCCCATTCGGCTTTGTGCCATATTTTTTTAAAAGCGGTCGGGGGAGCACTCTGTGTAAAATGCCCTACGTAATATTCCAGTATCATCAAAGGAATTCCTGCTGTGATTAAAGCAATAAGATAAGGAATTAAAAACGCCCCTCCTCCGTTCTCATAAGTAATGTAGGGGAATCTCCATACGTTACCAAGACCTATCGCCGAACCAATAACAGCAAAAAGAAAAGACGATCTCGAACTCCACCTTTCTCTTGTTTTTGCCATTATCTCTTCCTTTTTTCGTTTATATAAAGTAAATCAGAGAGAAGCGCATAACCCGTTTCTCTCTTTCCGGCCCCGGGTCCCGATACCATTATATTTCCCAGAATATCCGTAGTGAAATTTATTGCGTTTATTGAACCGGTAATTTTAGAAAGAGGATCCTGATCACTTAAAATCTCCGGAGCAACGGTAGCAATTATTCCACTTTCAGTCTTCTTTGCCGCAGCTATAAGTTTCCAGTGTTTCCGTTCCGCCAGAGCCTTGACTATATCCTTTTCCGTTACCGTATCAATACCCTTTATAGACACTTCCTTGAATTTTAAATTGCCTCCCATAAGAACATTAGCAATTATAACTATTTTTGAAGCAGCATCCCATCCTTTTATATCTGCTTCGGGCTGCTCTTCGGCAATACCTTTCTTCTTTGCTCTCTTCAAAGCTTCTTCATAGGAAAGACCAATCTCCATCTTGGTTAGAATATAATTGGCAGTTCCATTCATTATTCCCCTGACTTCTTTTATCTCAATACCCTTAAAGGTAGATTCAACAAGGCTTATTACAGGAGTTCCGGAAAGAACCGTTCCTTCAAAACGAAGGAATACTCCGTTCTCCTCCGCAAGATTTTTCAATTCCCTATAAGCAAGAACTATGGAACCTTTATTTGTGGTTACAACATTCTTTTTATCGTTTAAAGCGGTCCGCAGTATAGATAAACCGGGTTCTCCCGTTTCTAAATTTGTAGGAATTGCTTCTACAATTGTATCCGCATTTGATTCTTTTATTGTCTTCTCCGAATTCCAACCCTTTATACCATCAGAATAATTCTTAATGTTATTCTCCTTCATTAATAAAGACAATATTTCTTCGATGTTGATTCCTTTCTCAGAAAAAACCGAACCAACAATAGGATCAGAAATAGCTGTAACTAAAGGAGCAAAGCCGTATTCCTTTAAGAGAGAATCTCTTTTCTCAAGAAGCAATTCTAATAAACCTCTATTTACAGTTCCTAAACCGATAAGAGCCAAATTCATGTAAATCTCCTTTGATTTGTATTACCGAACAAATATAGAAAAACTTCTATTGTTGTCAAGGGAACCCCCACCCACAACCCCAATAATTAGCCACGGATAAACACGGATAAACACGGATCCCCAACCACATCCCATATTTTTTGTTGGTTTTTATTAAACCCCATACCCCAACCAATAAAGAATAACCATAAGATTTCACAAGATTAACACAGATTGAAAATAATTCTTTGTTTTTATAACTGCTTACTGCTCGCTACTATTTACTCACTACTATCTACTAATTTTTTCTGTCATTACTTATAACCTTGAAAATACATGGAGAGGTTGGAAAATCTTGTGATAATCAGTGTAATCTGTGGTTACTTTTCAGGAAAAGAACTCGTCTACTTTCTTTATCGCTTCTTCCGGAGAATTAACCTTTTCGAAAGGAAGAGGGATATTGCATTCTATTCCTATTATTTTCTTTTTGTATATATTTCCAAAAGCAATTTCGCTCTGCGTGCCCACCGAACCATCGATTGCTATCAACACATCTGCACTTTGTGCAATAATTACATTTCTAGCGTGTCCCATGCCCGTAATTATTGGCACATCCACCCACCTATTAGCAGAGGATCCGGAATTCCCAGGTAATATTCCAATAACCAGCCCTCCCTTTTCCTTCGCCCCTTTTGAAGCTGCTTCCATAACTCCCCCTAATCCACCGGTTATAAGAACATAATTCCTTTCTCCTATCAATTCTCCCATTCTGAAGGCAACCCGATAAATGCCTTCTGAAACTTTCGCTCCACCTATAACACCAATCACTTTCATCTTATTACTGCTATCTTACCATAATATGGTGCAGCGTCACCTGCTTTTATCGCGTAATAATAAATACCATTAGAAACCTTCCTACTTTTTTTATCCCTGCCATCCCATTCCGCGTAATTTGCTCCATACCTGGAGACCCCCGGAAAAATCTCTTTAACCAATCTTCCGGCTATTGTGAATATTTTTATCTCTACGGACACTTCCTCGGAAAGATTATACACTATAACGGTTTTATCTCTCATTGGATTCGGATAATTATCAACATCCCAGAGCAACTCTTCCTTTCCTATTCTGAAAGATATCTCCTCATTGGCTATATTCCCCGCATTATCCTTGGCATATACTCTAAGGCTGATAGAATCAGATGAAGATAGAGCTTTATAAGAAAATGGAGCCTCGCCTGTTGTTGAACTCCCGGTTATATAAGAAAACCTATCCGCTAAAAAAAATTCATTTACCTCATTAACTATAACCTGAAGATTAGATTTTTCTCTTAAATCCATTCCACTGCTATCTTTAACAACAAGAATCATCTCCCCTGAAGAAGGGATCAAATCCCCTATTCTCACAATTCTATCATTTATTTTAAATTCTAAAGAAGGAGGAAGTAAATCTCCGGGCACTGAACCCTCAACAAAATATATAGAAGAAGAACTATATGATTCCTTTTCCCCTCTCGAATAAAGACTAATCCTGCCTGAATCCGCCTCAATATCATAGGGTATATTTACTTTTACCACAAATGAATCATTAGCTACAAGAGAACTGCCTCTGAACAAAGTTTTACCCTCTTTTGTTATCAAAACAGGTATAATAGAATCCTCTATCGCGCCTTCCAATGCATCCAAAACAGTATCATAACTCGCCTCAGTTATAAAACAGAAAAATTTTTCGGCTGAATTGTGAACCTTTCCTCTTATCTCTAAAGGCAATCCACCCATAGCGGTATCAGGTATTGTAACGTCAAGCGGGACGGAATCTATAAGTATCGAAGTGGCAGGATCTCCGAAAAACGTATAAGTTTTATGCCCTCCTCCCTCCATTGCAAAAAGAAAAGCATCTCCCGCGGTAGGCACCGAATCGTTAAAAAGATATCCCGCTATTCTTTTTCCCAAATTGCCATTATCTCCATATTGGGTAGCTCTTCCCGCAGCAATCGAAACAATATTACCTCCATCCTTATATAGATTAGAATAACTCGCAATACAATCTTCATCCGGTCTTTCAAAATAGCCTACGTCACAAGAACCAAAGTAATACAAAGGTGCTTTCCTCCAGTTGGACAAAGAATTAATATCCTGAATCTGAAACACCATTTCATCAGTTAGCTGCCTGAGGTTACCATGTCCAAGATAAAACCCTGCAAGCGCCCCATCTTCCACCGATTCAAGATGAGCCTGTTTGGCAGCCGGCTTCGTACCGGATTCCATGAGGTATTCCATTAGATAAACCTTGTCCTTGTAAACCCACTCGGGTAATAGATTAGAAATGATCTCCATATACTGAGTGTGTAACTTCTCTGTTCCGGGAGATACACCATCCTTAATAGCATCATCAGCCAAAAGAATTATACTCGTTCTCCAATCACCTGTACTACTCTCGTAGCCTATCAACTTATCTACCCATTCTTTACCTTCCGACATATTGGAGACAGTTACCCTACCAATAGGTATATCCGGTACCCTTCCGTCTTCGTTGAAATCCACAAACCAGTTATCACAGGAGGCATTTGAGGTAAGATACCCGGAGCCCTGGGCAACAGTCGTACCCTCGGTATGTATAGGAATAAAAGATGTTTTTCCTATTCCTGTTAAATTTCTATCGTCATAACTGCCATCACCAAACAATAAGACATAACTAACAGGTGGATTCCAGTTTTCCTGAGTCCAGTATAAAAACCTCTTTATAGCGGAGGGATCTCTAATTCCATAGGAAAAACTATTATAAATATCATCTATTTTTACAACCTTAGTTAAAGGCGAAGGAATACCTCTGAGATGGTTTTCTCTCCAAATCTTCAATCTCGAAGCATGCGGCATAAACTGATTTACGGTTATAACAACCCAGTCAGCCCCGCCTTGAAGTAGAAAAGTCGGATCTGCTAAAGATATACCCTCAACAGAATGCGGCAAAGACTGCAATAATATTTTCCTGGAATCTGCTCCGAAATTCGAATTACCATTACTGAAAGTATGAGATATTAAAAAAGGTTCTCTGGAATTGCTAACGTTTAAAACATAAGGATTGCTTGAAAACCCCTCTACAGTATAATTTCTTATTGTAGATTGATCTTGCGTTAACAATAATTTATTCTCATCCGCAATTAACCTTCTTTCGTATATCACTTCTACATAATCCATAATTATGGATTGCTCAGAAGTCCGGAGCGTCACAACTAAATCATTCAAACCTGAATTGAGCGCCCCTATTGTGTCCGCAAAAACCGTTCTGTCCGTCCTGGGATTACCCTGCCAGCGAACCGTCTTAGATATACTCTCTCCATTTAAAGAAATTTCAAATTCGTAATGTCCGGTATCTTCAGGATAAAATGCTACATGAATTATAGCTTCACTATTATAAGCATTAAGCGCATTAAAAGTAGTTTGCAAATTATCGGCATCTCTTTGCGAAGAACCTCCTGTTGTATTCAATTCCTTCCATCTCCACACGAGTCCGCTTTTTAAAGGACTATATTCATCTTCCTCAAGATGCAAAGTATCGGTAAAATGAAGAATATTCTCTCCACCCGTCTGTGAAATTTCTTCCATTTCTAAAGTGTTTTCTCCATTGAAGCGTAACCAGTAAACATTTGTATCCGTATAAGGGTGATAATAAAAGAATTTGTTCGATGCGAATTGATTTCTGTTCCATCCGGAAAGAGAATGAGCATAAAAAATAA
>Ga0307427_1001769_pt1 | contig 10833 bp, 11 predicted proteins | sample SalMarWE160190MG_FD_202162 | JGI IMG/M metagenome (GOLD analysis project Ga0307427, IMG submission 202162) | Salt marsh sediment microbial communities from the Plum Island Ecosystem LTER, Massachusetts, United States - WE1603-190 | ecosystem: Environmental > Aquatic > Marine > Intertidal zone >... | reverse complement strand
GTCAGGGAAAGCACTCCGGATCAAACGAAGCAACTGCATCTCAAGCAAGGACAAGACGCCAAAGAGGTACATTCTGACCGGGGCCTTATGGAGGTCTCCTTTCGTGACGATACCTGAAACATGGCCCATGACGCGGACGAAGATCCTCGGCGAGTCCCGAAGCAGGCGGAGGGCGCCGAGGATGGAAGTGGTTTCGTCTACCTCAAGGTGCGACTCAAACGGCGTCATGTGATCTTCCAGAGTCTTGCCCATCAGCTTCGAACATTCCACGTAGCCGACGACAATCCCATCCTGCCGTACTCCAACCACATCGAAGTCCCGCTCGTCCATGAACGCTTTGATTTCGAGAGCAGGACGTGGGCCGTCGAAGGCCAAGAAGGGCTCAGCCACGTGCCGGACCGTGAGGGCGCGGTCGAAGATCTCCCGTAGGTCTCCAAGACAGGACTTGAGATGTTTCATCAGTCTGGCTCCCCTAACAGTGAGTATACAGACTGCATAAGCCCCCTCGCCAGGGCCCCCTGCTGCATAAGACCCTACGCGAAAGAAGTCCCGCAGTGGACGTAAAAGCCGGCGCCTCAGGTGTTTGCGCGATGTGCTGACCACCCCGTCGGGATGCTATACAGACTGCCTAAGATCCCCTCACACCTCACAACGTGTCCGCCGGGCTCTTGACGCCATGGGCGCCACGCTTGAGCCCATAGGCCTGCACCTTCGCTCACGCCCCGATCGGGCGTTGCCACGTTGTCAGGCCCTTGCCGCAACGACGACACTCCCGGCGCCGCACGATCCGACCGCCCCATCCGGGGCGCGTATAGATTACCCGACACGGCCTGCACCTGCAAGCGCAACATTCCATGCCCTTCTTGGCTACTTCGATTCGGCATCGGTCCGGAACGAGACGGCGGGCAGGCCTTCGGTGTTCATGAGATTGTGCCGGGCCTCGCAGTGCCAGGCGAAGCGGATGAACTTGGGCTCCTTGAGGTAGGGGCGAGGCATGCCTCGCCCGCACTTGCACGACACGGGTGCCACGCTCTTGCTGGCACGAGCGTCCTCTCCGAATCGCCGCCCGAGCATGCTTTCGCAAGCGAAAGCATGGCACCCAGCGTTTCTCCGATGAGGCTGGGGCGAGGCATGCCTCGCCCCTACGTGTCAGCCGTTTGCGCTCCGACCCGCCGTCCACCGCAGCAGGACCGGGGGCGCTCACAGGTGCCACGGGCTGCGCATCGGCCGCGAGAGCATGCGGTTGGCCTCGGCGTCGCCGGGGAACGTTTCCAGGTCGGGGTCCCATTTCAGTTTCCGGCCCAGGCGCATGGCGATGTCGCTCAACTGGCAGAGGGCGTCGGAGCGGACGGCCACCTCGATGGGGGAGACGGTCGGCTTGCGGCTCTTGACGCACTCCAGGAAGTTGCCCTGGTGATGGTTGCTGACGGGCAGATGGACCTCGCCGGGGCCGATGGGCTTCTTCAGCAGCGCCTTGGGCTCGGTGTCGAACGTGCCGCCCAGGTGCCGTTCCTTGACGAAGACCCATCCGTCGGTGCCCTCGAACTTGACGCCCAGCGGGTTCCGCTTGCCATCGGTGAATTTCATGGTGACGCCGCCGGCGAACTTGAACGTCACGTTCCAGCCAAGGGCACAGTCGCAGAGGCCGTCGGTCGGGAACTCGCCCGTGCCTTCGACCTCCACCGGCCCGGTCAGGCTGGTTCCGTTGCCCCACTGGGCCATGTCCACCGTGTGAATGCCGCACCCCGCGATGAAGCCGAGGGCGTAATCGCTGATGTGGAACCAGTGGTTGTTCCTGACGCGGTTCTCGGTGTACGGTTCCCAAGGGGCCGGTCCCAGCCACATGTCGTAGTCCAGCCAGTCGGGCACCGGCATGGGCGGATAGTTGCCGGAGGCCCGGCTGAACCGCGACGCCACCGTGACGGTGTGAATCTTGCCGACGCGGCCGCTCAGGACCATCTCGCAGCCGAAGCGGGTGCTCCAACTCGACCGTTCCTGCGTGCCGAACTGAAACACGCGGCCGTACCGCTGGACGGCGTCGCGGAGGGCCTTGCCCTCCTCAACGCTCACCCCCAGCGGCTTCTCGCAGTAGACGTCCTTGCCCGCCTTCACGGCCATCAGTGCGAGCAGCACGTGCCAGTGGTCGGTGGAGGCGACCGTGACGGCGTCGATGTCGCTGCGGCCGAGGAGTTCGCGGAAGTCGAGGTACGTCGAGCATCCCTTGTCGCCGTAGCGTCCATCGACGGTGCGCTGGGCGCCCTCGCGCTGGGGCCGTTTGACGTCGCAGACGGCCACGACGTGGGAATCCTTCAGGCCGAGGAAGTTCCTCAGCAGGGCCGACCCCCTGCCGCCCGTGCCGATGAAGCCCATCACAATCCGTTCGCTCGGCGAGACGGCGCCGTCGGCGCCCAGTGCCGACGACGTGACGACGTACGGCCCCGCCATCGCGCCGACGGCGACCCCCGCCGCCCGCCTCAGAAACCGCCGCCGATCCATGGTTTGCTTGTCCAGCATTCTGTCACCTTTCGTAGCCGTCGAGGCCCGTTCGTCGGTCGAGACAGGGCCCGGCAAAGGCGTTGCCTGATTCCTCGACCGTCTTGCTTTGAGCCCGGAGTCTGCCCCACGCGAGGGAACTTCCGCAGTTCACCTAAGGCCCCGTGCCAACCGTTCCATGCCGACAGGCTAATCCGACCGCACGCCCCGGTCAAGGCCAATCACGCATCATGTCCCCCCGAACTCCGGTTTACGGCACCGCCTTCAGCGTCTTGCTCTCCCTTCTTTGTGGACGTTTTTCCAGTAACGTGTCCAGCAATCGTACCGACCACAGCTCCAACAAGAAAAGTGGTCGGGCAGAGAATGACGGAAAGGTGGGGCGTACTCATCCCTGGACGATTGGTGGGATATGAACGGAAGCCCAACAGCCCGCCTCCGGGAATGTTGAACCAATCATCCAACACGGTGATTTGGTCCCACACCATGAATGCGATGATGAACAAGGGAATGAGGAGCCACCACCGAATGCGGAGGAACTTAGCAACAAACGGGGAACAAAACCCAGACAACAGGGCATACGCGGGCCAAACTAAAACCGAGAACCAATGATAGAAATTGTCGGAATGATAGAACTCACCCGTGGCTTGATCGACAAATACGGGGAAGGTGATGTTAAATCGCTGCGCAAACAGACGAAACGGAATATACAGCAGGGCTACGGCCACGAACACGCCGAGCACTAACAGAGCTTTAGCATATTGCTTCTTCATTGTCTCGAATTCCGGGGACTGCCGGAGTCGCCCTTCCACGAGGTCCGGAAACCCCGCCTCCCCTCCCGCAAGGCGCTCTATTCGCTGAGTTTGACGGCCGTGCCGTAAGCCAACAGTTCGGCCGCACTGCCGACAGCACTCGTAGTCATATAGCGAGCATTGATTACTGCGTCCGCGCCCATCTCTGCGGCCTGGTCGATCATCCTCCCGGGGGCCGCCGCCCGATCCCGCCCCATCATCTCTGTGTACTCGGTCAATTCGCCGCCAAGAATCAACCGGACCAGGGCGGATAGATCTTTGCCAAGCCAGATGGCAAATACCGTATGGCCCTGGACGAGACCGAGAATCTCCGTGATCTGGCGGCCGGGCAGTGTTGTGGAATTCAACAGCAGAACCGTGCGATCCGACTCAGCAGGCGGCAGCCCCTCTCCTCGCGGCTTGTTCCTGCTTTGATCGAGCGCCACTGTCAGCAGGACCACAAGGATACCACCCAGAAGGCAGAAAACGGCTATCCTGAGCCACCAGGGCACGACCGGATCATCGGCAACCATCACGTACCACGGTATGCCGGCGAATACTGCCGTGAACAGCCCCAGCACGAAGGCCAGCGAGCCAATCTGTCGAACCGTTTTCATGGCTTCTCCTTAAATCAGCAGAACCCAGAGATCTCAGTTAACGTCCTGGCGCTCACCTGCGGCCGAGCGCGTAGTGCGAGGCCGACAGGTGCCGCGGCATGTTATCCCGGATCGTATACATAGTCGCAGTGCTTGAACCGACGCACATCCGCAATCCAGCCAGCCAAGAGGTAATGATCCCCGGGTAGCGACTGCTCGCAGGCGCAAACCAGTGAATTGAGTCGTTCCACGGCTTTCTGCCAAGCAGCAAGGTTCGGGACCTGGAACACCATCACCCGAAGATCCGCCTTTGCCACAAGGAGCTTGTGGAAGTCCCAATCGATCTCCTTCTGCTCCCACTTCCACTCCGACTCGAGCACCAAGACAGTTCGGATCAGACGTCGCTCCTTGGGCAAGTAGTTCAACCAAGTCAGGTCGTAGACCACTCCGCGCCGTCGGCTCCGGGCACGCCCGAGGCATACGTCCGATGCCCCGCGTCCTTCGCGAGATTGATGACGGCCGACTTGACACGCCGAGTCCACCCTTTGGGGCCCCACTCGCGCTCGTCCGGCTCCCGGCAAAGAGCATCAAGCGCATCAGATACCTGCATCGTAAGGTCGGTCATGGGTCACTCTCCTCTGTCGGTACAACTACTCATTATCTGGTCTCCGCATAACGCCCACGTCCCTGCGGGTTCAGCCTCCGATCGGCCGCTCCCACGTTTTCATGCGCTTGCCACAAGCCCGGCCAGTATACACTACCCGAAAACGGCCAGAGCCGCAACAGCAGCGCTCCGGGGCGCCGCTCATCGCGCCACCCATGTCCGCAGCAGCACGACGATCAGGGCGGCGGCGGCCAGGTACGGCCAGACGGGGACGAGCGTGGCGCGGCGGCGGGCTTTGATGGATGCGCTCAGGGCCTGGATGGCGGCAGCCGAATCGTCGCGGCCGGGACCCGCCTCGAACCCCTCGTCGGTGCCGATGAAACTGACGCCGAAAACCTCGTCGCCTCGCGCGTGGAATCCCGCCAGGTTCGGCGCCAGGGCGCCCGAGCGCGGCAGCCGCCCGAGCGGCGCATGCGTCCGGTGGGCGGCCGGGCGGCGATCCTTCGGCACAAGCCAGTCGAGTGCCCGCGACCAGAAAACCGGAAAGCCAGCGCGGTGCGGCCAATCGGTCGTCGCCTCATCGAAGTCAAAGAGGACGGCCAGCCGCCGGGCGCCGCCCGCTTCCCACGTGACCATCAGGGGCGTGTCTTCTGCGCCGAGGAGCCGCTGCGCGGAAGCGTCCACCGCATAGCGCCCGACCGCAGAGAGGCGCGGCGGGTCCAGGTAAAACGCCTCGGCCAGGGGATGACTCTCGACCGCGCGCCATTCGGGGGCCCCCTGCCCTCCGGCAGGACGGACCGGGCCGACGGCCTCCAGCGGCGCGATGACGGCGGCGGGACCTTTCCACGCGGGCGGCAGCGGCGACCCGGACGCAATCACGAGGTCGGCCTCGGCGGCTGACGCGGGCACGTCGCCGGACGCTTGCAGCACGACGGTGTCGGTCCTTGCGGCCAGCGCGCGGCGGAGGGCGGGGTCGGCCTGGCCGACGAGCAGCACACGCAGGTCTGCAGCCGGTTCGAGGACCAGGAACGCCGCGTCGTCCGGCAGAAACGAATCGCCGGGTCCCTTGAGGTCAACGCGAAGCCTCTGCGGCGGTGGACCAGTCAGCGGCAGGACAATCTCGGCCTCCTGGCCGGGCGAGAGAAATGCCTCCTCGGTGCGATAGACCTTCCCAGCCGTCGACGCGACGAGGTTGCAGGTACCCGGCGCGTCGGGGGCAGCCTTGGCGGATGCGAGAACCCACCACCCATCGTCCTCAATCCGCGTCGCAACACGCACGAGGCCGGCGTTGGCCGAGACCGCGCCCGGCGCCAGTACGTACACGTTCTCGGGAACCGCCTCGCTCGGCGCGACGTCGGTCGCCACGACAACGGGCCGGCCGCGCCGGCCAGCGGCCTCGGCCAGCGCGACGGGCCAGACGTCGGCGGCGACCAGGAAGAACCCCATCTCGGGGCCATAGCGATCGCGGACCTCGCGGATGGTCGTCAACTCCGCGACCGTCGTGCCGGCGGGGCCGGGGACCGAGACGATGCGGATCGGCGCCTCATCGACCGCCGTCAGCACCGCCGCCAGCATGGCCTGCGTCTGCCGCCACCGCATGCCGAACGGTTCGTCGGCGCCCGCGCCCATGCTCGCGGTCCGGTCGATGACGATCGTGGCGACGGGTTCCATGGGCTTCCGTGTTCGGAGGGCGGGCTGCGCGCACGCCAGCACAATCACCAGGACCAGGAGGGCGTCGAGCCAGAGGAGCGGGTCTTTGAGGCGGACGCGGGCCGAGGGTTTGCCAACGGCGCCTCTACCGAGCGCCCTCTTCCAGAGCATGAGCGAGCCGACGACCACCGGCCGGCCGCGCGGCGCCAGAAGGCCCCACAGAAAGACCGCTGGAACCAGGACAAGGCCTGCCAGTGACCACGGGGCAAGGAGTTCCATGGCGCCGCCTGCGATGGATCACACACGGTCCGTCAAGAAAGAGTACGGCCGGGCAAGACCGGCCGTGGCACACGTGTCACGAGGCGCTCCCCCTCCGGAGCATCCGTCGTTCGGCGCTCGGCCTTCATCATGGCCGTTACAGATTCTCCTCCTCCGGCATGATCTGCGTGCATTTGGTCAGGAGGAAGTAGTTGCGTTTGCCGTAGACCGTCACGATGCCGGAGACGCGCCAGCGTGCCTTCTTCTTGGCATAGTTGGTCCGGCTTTCGAGGTACTCGCGCCAGGAGTTTTCGAGCAGTTGCATCGGTTTGTCGCCGGAATCGAAGACGAAGACGGCCCGGCCGATCTTGTCCATTTCGAGGCGGCCTTCGCGGTTGAACAGCCGCTTGCCTTCCTCGACGATGTTTGGGGGCTTGACGCGGACGGGCGGCAGGCCCGGCTTGAAGGGGTTGTCGTCCACTTCGGGGATCGGCGGGATCTCGACGTCCGGCAGCGGTGGCGGCGGCGTGACCGGAGGCTCCTCCGCGGGACGCGGCGGGTCGGTCCGGACGGGCTTGGCCGTGACCGCTCCGTTCGTCGCTTCCCCGCCGCGAACCCGCGCCACGGTCGTCCAACCGACGCCCATCGCTGCTGCGAGGGCCAACACGACGCACACCCGTTTCATGACCATGCACCTCCCATGACTCGCCGGCCTCACGCTTGCGGCGGGCAGCCGCCTTCCGCACGGGTCGCCGGCCGGCGCGCCTATTACTACAACGCCACGTCGCCATTTCGCGCGGTGGGTCGGACCCTGCCCTGAGCCTGCCGAACGGGGACCCACCGCGCAAGACTCGACCTGCCGCGCGGCAATCCTGGTCACGGTCCGGCCTGGAACGGTTACCGGCTGCTGCGCTCGAGGCGTCGTTCCATCTCGTCGAGGCGTCGTTCGATGCGTTCGAGGCGTTCGAGGATGCGGCCCATGTCTTTGCCGACGTCGTAGGGCTCGCGTTCGGGCTTCGTTCCGGGAATCCTGGGTGCGGGTATCGGCGGTCGCCGTTTGCCCTGCTGCTCGCCCCACTGCTTGGCCCACTGCTCAAGGCCCGGCTGCATCTTCTCGAGGTACTCGCGCAGTTGCGGCATGTTGCCGAAGAGGTCACTGAGAAGCGGCATGCCTTTTGTTTGCCCGGGAAGGTCGCGCGGCGGCTCGCCGAGTGCGACCCGGGCCTGGCGGCGTTTGCCCATGCGGTAGTAGCGGATCGTGACGCGGTCGCCGGCCTTGTGGGCGCGGATCGCCTCAACGAGTTCATCGGGACCGCCGATCTCACGGTCATCGACATGGGTAACCACGTCGCCCGGCTGGAGTCCGCCCTTGGCGGCGGGACTGTCGTCGCTCAGGCTGTTGATGAGGACGCCCGTGTCGGTGCCGGCGATTTCGCGCATCTCGTCGGTCAGCGACGCCGCCATGACGCCGAGGAAGGCTCGCTCCGGCTCATCCTTCTGAGGTGGGGGCTCCGTCCGGGGTTCGTCGTCCCGCTGCTCGCGCGGGACCGTGCTGCGGTGCGGGCGCGCCTCGCCTTTGCCCAGGATGACGGTCTCGCGCATGCGGCGGCCGTCGCGGGACCATTCGAGACGGATGCGGTCGCCTGGGCGGCGCTGGCCGATGTAATCGGCGAGTTGCTGAGGCGTCTCGATCCGCTTGCTGTCGACCCGCGTGATGACGTCGCCTTCTTTCAGTCCGGCCTTCTCGGCGGCGCTGCCCGGCGTCGTGCCGCGGACAACGGCGCCGGCCTTGACGCCGGCCCTCTCGGCCGTCTCCTCGTCGAGGGGCGAGATCATGACGCCGAGGACGCCACCGCCCTTGTCGGGGTCCTCGTCGCCCTTGCGGCCGGAGCGAGCGAAGGAGTAGACACGCACCTGCCCCTTGCCGTCGAGTTCAACGTCCTTGCCGGGATCAACCTCTTTGCCGTTGACCCACATGCGGACCCTGGGCTGCTCGCCCGGCTTCTCGGCGCGGGTCTCCACGCGAACGCTGACCTGGCCGGACGAGGCCCCGGCGCCGGCCTTGCCGCCCTTGGCACCGTCGGTGTCGACAAAGGTCTGGACGTTGATCTGGCCGAGGGCGTCGGCCGAAATCGGCTCGCCGGGCTTGACTTCCTTGCCGTTGATCCAGATGCGTGCGGCCGGCTCTTCGCCGGGCTGCTGCATGCGGACCTCGACCTGCGTTTGCGGCTGCTCCGCTTCCGTCTCCTTGGCCTGGGCGGCAACCGCAACGAGCGTCACCGCCAGGGCCACGACCGTCCAATGAGCCCACTTGCCTGTCATCGCGTGCTCCTTTCCTCTCCTGTCACCACCTTCTTCTATCATATCGCCCAAGACCGGCGAAGGAAACCAGTTTTGCGGTGGTTGGGCGCATCGGCCCCGCTTATAATCACGTCACCCTACACACGCTCGCGGGGCGGGAGTTTATGCGGCGAATTCGGGTGCCGGTACCCGATAGGCCGCCGGATGAACGCCGGTGTCGCAACCGAGCAGCGGTCCAACCCGGAGGGTATCTCGACCGATGGCTCACGGTCTGGTGCGCATCATCGTCAACCCCATCTCGGGTCGCGGGCACGACCGGCGGTTCGTTGAGGCCCTGGCGCGTCACCTGTCGCTGCGTGCCTTTCCGGTTGAGATGATGCCGACCGGCCGTCCGGGCCACGCCCACGACCTTGCCCGCGAGACGCCGGAAGAGGCGCGGTGCGTCGTCAGCATCGGCGGCGACGGCACCCATCGCGAGGTCCTGTCGGGCCTGGTGGGCCGGTCCGTGCCGGCGTGCATTGTTCCCTCGGGCACCGAGAACGTCCTCGGCCGTACGTTCGGGCTGACCGGCACGCTCCGCGAGACGGCGGCCCTGATCCAACACGGCCGGACGGTGGACGTGGACGTGGGCCTGGCCGGCGACCGGCCGTTCGTCATGTTCTCGGGTGTGGGGTTCGACGCCGAGGTGGCCCGGGAGGTCCAGCGTCGGCGGCACGGCCCCATCATCCGTGCGGCGTACTACGGGCCCATCGTGCGGAAACTGGTCCATTACGACTTTCCGCTCATCACGGTCACGGTGGACGGGCAGCGGTTGGCCGACGACGCCGGAGTGGTGTTCATCGCCAACACACCGCTCTACGGTGGCCGCATCCGCTTCGCGCCGCGCGCCCGCGGCGACGACGGGCTGTTCGACGTCGTCTGTTTCCGGACGCCGTCGCGGTGGCAGATGCTGATGCACTACATGCGGACGTGGCGGGGCACGCACATGGATCATCCGCTTGTGGCCGCCGCCCGCGGCAAACGCATCGAGGTAACGTGCGCCCAACGCGACCTGCCCGTCCAGGCCGACGGCGACGTGGTCGCGACGACGCCGCTCGTCTACACGCTGCGGCCGAAGGCCGTCCGGCTGCTGATTCGGCCCGACGCCGCAACCTAGCCGGACGAAGGAGATCAAGATGCCACAGCGACAAGCAACCGTTGGCGACGAGGTCCTGACGAGCGGGCGACTCTTTCTCATCAGCGGGCCGTGCGTGATCGAGTCGGAGGATCTCTGCCGCCGCGTCGCGGAACACATGAAAGCGGTCTGCGAGCGGCTCGCCATACCGTACGTCTTCAAGGCCTCGTACGACAAGGCGAACCGGACGAGCGTTTCGTCGTTCCGCGGGCCGGGGTGGGACGAGGGGCTCATGATCCTGGACCGCATCCGACAGGAGGTGGGCGTGCCGGTGCTGAGCGACGTCCACAGCGTCGAGGAGGCCAAGAAGGCCGGCGGCATCCTCGACTGCCTCCAGGTGCCGGCCTTCCTCTGCCGCCAGACCGACCTGGTGCAGGCGGCCGCCAAGTGGGGCAACGCCGTGAATCTGAAGAAGGGTCAGTTCCTCGCACCGTGGGACATGAGGCACGTGGTCGCCAAGGCCGAGGATGCGGGCGCCGTGAACATCCTCGTGACCGAACGCGGCGCGAGTTTCGGCTACAACCGCCTGGTCTCCGACATGACCGGCATCCCATCGCTCGCCGAATTCGGACACCCCGTCGTCTTCGACGCCACGCACAGCGCCCAGGAGCCGGGCGGCCTGGACACGGCCACGGGCGGCAGCCGCGAGACGGCTGCGCTGCTTGCAAAGGCGGCCGTCGCGGCCGGGGCCGACGGACTGTTTCTCGAAGTTCACCCCGATCCGGACAACGCCAAATCCGACGGCCCCAATTCCATCGCGCTCTCGGATATCGACGCGCTGCTGGAGACATGCCTGGCAATCAAGGCGGCCGTGCGCGCCACCGACACGCCGGGCAAGCCCGGCGGCTAACCTTCACGCCGGGCAAGCCCGGCGGCTAACCTTCGCGCCGGGCAAGGTCGGCGGCTAACCTTCGCGCCGGGCAAGCCCGGCGGCTAACCTTCGCGCCGGGCAAGCCCGGCGGCTAACCT
>Ga0307427_1001768_pt1 | contig 10834 bp, 9 predicted proteins | sample SalMarWE160190MG_FD_202162 | JGI IMG/M metagenome (GOLD analysis project Ga0307427, IMG submission 202162) | Salt marsh sediment microbial communities from the Plum Island Ecosystem LTER, Massachusetts, United States - WE1603-190 | ecosystem: Environmental > Aquatic > Marine > Intertidal zone >... | reverse complement strand
ACTCCGGCACGCGCTTCTTGCAGTACCGCTTACCCACCGCCACGAGCAGCGCGTGATACTCCTTCAGCAGGTCCACGTCGTCCGGAAGGCCGCCGGCCATCAGCGACTGGAGGTCGTCGTAGGTGGCGCCGCCGTCAACCATGCCGTGGCGATACAGGATGCGGGCTGTGTAGGCATCGACGACAAACACCGGCCGCGCGGCCGCGTACAGCACGATCGAGTCGGCCGTCTCGGGCCCGATGCCTGTCACGCCGAGGACGGTCTCGCGAAGCGTCGCGGTCGAGAGGGCGAACAGGGTGTCCAGGTCGCCGCCGAACCCCTCCGTCAGCATGTGAATGAAGTTCTTGAGGCGCCGGGCCTTGACGCGGAAGTAGCCGGCCGGGCGGATTACCTCGCCCAACCGCTCGATGTCGATGGCTTCCAGCGATGCGGCGTCGAGCAGCCCTTCACGCTTGAGGTTCGCGATGGCCCGTTCGACGTTCTTCCAGTTGGTGTTCTGCGTCAGGATGGCCCCGACCACAACCTCAAACGGCGTCTCGGCCGGCCACCAGCCCTGCGGGCCAAGTTGGTCGAGCATCACCCGATAGAACGCCTGGATCTTTTGCGTGGTTCTCATCTTGGCTTCCCGCTGCGCCCTCGCTCCAACGAAAGCGTAGCCGGTCGCCGTCGCCGTGCAACCCAAAATCTGAAATCTCAAATCTCAAATCCGAAATCCGAAATCTCAAATCCGAAATCTCAAATCTCAAATCTCAAATCTGAAATCTGAAATCCGAGATTGCATTTCCCCCCGTCCCTGCTACATTCCCGCCATGCCACGCGCGCGGCGTCCCAAGAAGCGTAAGACCAGGCAACCAAAAGACGACCGCGCGGACCATCTCTTCCTGGACGCCGAGGCGCGCCGCCCGCTGCCGAGCCTCGCGTTCCTTTCGCCCTTCCTGACGTTCTACGCCTTCGGCCTAATCTGGGTGCGTCCGGATCTGGCGGCCAGGGCCGACCTGCTCGTGCGGCGTGCGATTGAGCCGCTCGGCCTGACGGGTGTGCTCGCGCCGACGTGGCTGGTCGTCACCGTCCTCATGACGTGGCACCTGCTGCGGCGCGACCCGACGCGTCTGTCCGGTCGTCTGCTCGCCCGGATGGGTATCGAGACGCTCGTCCTGACCGTTCCGCTGTTTGCGTTGGCGGCTCTCAGCCTGGTGGTTCGCAGCGCTCTGGCGCTGGCGCTTCCGGTCGGCCGCGCTGCTTCATCACCCGCGTGGCTCCACGTGGCGATGACCAGCATCGGCGCGGGCATCTACGAAGAACTCCTGTTCCGGCTCCTCATGGTGGGCGGCACGCTGTGGCTGGCGCGCAAGGTGCTGCGGCAGCAGTCCGAGGGCGTGGTGGTGGCCGTGGTCCTCATCGCGGCCGCCGTCTTCGCCGGCGCCCACACGCTGGACGACCCGACGCGGTTCACCTGGGCCTCGTTCCTGTTCCGGACAGCCGCCGGCACGTACCTGGGGTACGTCTTCGCCCGCCGCGGCTTCGGCATCGCCGCCGGCGTCCACATGGTTTACGACCTCATGGCAAAACTGGCCGTCGTTTGGTGGTAAGAACCCTTCGGACGAGGCTCTCGTCATGTTACAATAGAGGCACCCGGAACAGGCGAGGTATCCCACATGGGCCTGAAAGAGCGATCCCGCCAGCGGCGCAAGCGCATCGTGGGGAACGTGGCGAACAGCCACGAAGAGGCCGAGCAATGGGACCTGGAGTTCTGGCAAAGCCTGAGCCCGCAGCAGAGGCTCCAAGCGGTGGAATCGCTCAAACGGGACATGGAGAAGATCAGGCCAGGACGCCGGCAGGAGAGGAATGCTTAGAGTGCCAGCGGACATCAATCCGGATTACGAGGATATGCTCCGTGCTCTCGCCAGGCACAGGGCACGGTATCTCATTGTCGGCGGGTTCGCCGTCGCCTACCATTCCAGACCTCGCTACACGAAGGACTTTGACGTGTGGGTGGACCCGTCTGACGCGAACGTGGAGCGCGTCAACCGCGCCTTGGACGAATTCGGCAGCCCTTACCTGCTGGATCCGGGGCAGCCCGCCCAAGTCGTGCAGATCGGCCTGGCGCCGAACCGCATCGACCTGCTCCAGAGCATCGAGGGCGTCCGCTTTGAGACGGCCTGGAAGAAGCGGGTGCGCAGCCCGTACGGCGACATGCGAGCCAACTGGATCGACATCGACAGTCTCATCCGAAACAAGCGCAGGCTCTCCGGTTCCCGCCATCAGGAAGACGTGCGACTTCTGCAACAGGTGAAGCACGCGAGAAAACGGCGCTCGTGATCCCGACGCTAAGCCGCAACCGCTCTCCACCAGCCGACGCTCGCACGCCCTGCCGCGCACGTGCCGTCCGTGATTCCGTCCTTGAAGTGCCCCTGAATGCCGCGCTATAATCTGGCGTCCGAAAGGTATGATGCGTGCGCGCCAAGAAGGAACCGCGATGAATCCACCGCTCACCGGGGCCCTGTCCGACACCGCCGAAACCAAGTGCACGCTGACCGGCCGGCCCATTCCGCCGCTCAAGCAGGGCCTACCCAAAACGGTCGAATCGGTCTGCCCGCAGTGCATGCGGCTCATCGACGCCCGCCTGTACGAGCAGGACGGCGAGGTCCGGATGGAGAAGACCTGTCCCGAGCACGGACGCTTCGAGGACATCTACTGGCGCGACGCACGGCTGTATCTCAAGGCCGAGGAGTTCCATTACGCCGACGGCGACGGCATCGCGAACCCGAACACACGCGCCACCTCTCGGTGCCCGTTCCAGTGCGGCCTGTGTCCGGACCACGTCTCCAACACGGCCCTCGGGAACATCGACCTGACGAACCGGTGCAACCTGAAGTGCCCCATCTGTTTCGCCAACTCCGACGCCGCCGGCTACGTGTACGAGCCGACCTTCGAGCAGGTGCTGGGGATGCTGCGGACGTACCGGGCGATGCGGCCGGCGCCCGGACGGGCCATCCAGTTCTCGGGCGGCGAACCGACGCTGTATCCGCGGTTTCTCGACTGCCTGCGGGCCGCCGGCGAGATGGGCTTTTCGCACATCCAGATCGCCACGAACGGTCTTCGCCTCGCCCGCGAAGAGGATTTCGCCAAACGGTGCCAGGACGCAGGCCTCCACGACATCTACCTCCAGTTCGACGGCGTTACCGACGACGTCTACCGTCAGACGCGCGGCCGGCCGCTCATGGACGAGAAGATGAAGGCCGTCGAGCGGATCATGGAAACCGACATGAAGATCGTCCTCGTGCCGACGATCGTCCGCGGGTTCAACGACCACCAGGTCGGGGCGATCGTCGAGTTCGCCCTCGACCGCATCGAGACGATCTCAGGCATCTCGTTCCAGCCGGTCGCCTTTACCGGACGCATCAGCACCGACGAGCGCCTGGCACAGCGGTACACGCTGACGGACATGGCGCACGACGTGGCCAGCCAAACGGGCATCAGCGACCCGCACGAGGACTGGTACCCGCTCTCGTGCGTTCAGCCGTTCACCCGGCTGGTTGCGGCCGTTCGCGGCGAGCCGAACATCGTCATGTCGTGCCACCCGCACTGCTCGCTGGGGACGTACCTGTTCATCGGGACGGACGGGCGCGCGGTGCCGCTGCCGCAGTTCTTCCACCTCAAGGGTCTGCTCGACGATATGTGGCGCCTTGCGAAGAAGAGCGAGACGAGCCGCTTCAAGTTCTTCACCAAGACGAGGGCGTTCCTCGCGCTGCGCAAGCACTGGCGACAGGAGAAGGCGCCGGCCGGGATGACCTTCAAGGCGTGGCTGCACGCGCTCAACGGCATGGTCGACAAGAACGTCGGGCGCGGCAAAGAGGGCAAGAAAACCTTCCGCAGCCTCCTGGTGGCGGGCATGCACTTCATGGACCGCTACAACTACGAGACCGACCGCGTCCGCCGATGCGTCATCCACTACGCCGACCCCGACGGCCACCTCTACCCCTTCTGCACGTACAACTCCGGGCCGGTCTACCGCCGCACCGTCGAGCACAAGTTCGCCATGACGCCCGAGGAGTACCGCGCGCGGCGAGCCAGGTAGGGCTGAGCCATGGTTGTCCGGATAGGCTTCCGGCGCACGGTCGCCGTGCTCGTCTTCGTGTCCGCGAGTTGGGTCTCCCCGCGCACGATCGAGGGAGAAACGTTCCTGGACGTCGACCGTGAGTCGATGACCCCGGTCCAGGTCACCGTCGAGCGGCGCGCCGAACCGCTCGACCCGAAGACGGACGGCCGGTTCCTCCCTGAGGACAAACCCGCAAAGGAAACGGTTCTTGCCACTCTCCCAAACGGCCACAGTATCCGGTTGGGGAAACGCGTCACCCACCCTCACGGTGCCTCGCGGCGGCTCGGCATCATCCCTGAGAGCGTCCGTGGCTGGCAGCCCGCCGGAGACAAACATCTCCGCGTCCTGACCTGGCATACCTACGCCCAGGGACAAGGGGTGTACATGGACGTCGGCGTCTGCGTCGTGCGGTTGGAGAAGGCCGCCCACCGGACCTTGTACGCGGGCGAGGTGCTGGTCCAGTGGTCTGCCGGCGGCTGGAGCGGCGGCAGCGGCTGCCGGACCGTCGGCGCCCGCGACGGCTCCCTGGTGATTCGGGACGAGGTTATGAAGTGCAACGTGCGGACCTGGCCGGACGCCGGCGAACCCCCGCCTCTGTACCGGCAGCGCCGCGTGTCCGACCTCTTCGGCCATGACTATACTCCGGACGCCCTCGTCCTCGCCGCCGAGGTGACCGAGAAGACCATCCGCACGCTCTCGCTCGCGGACCCAAAGGCGGCATTCGTGACGCGACATTACCACCGCGTCGCCGGCGGGACGACGCTCGATGAGATCGCCAAGTACTACGAGGTGCCGACCCGACTCCTGCTCGCCCTAAACGGCAAAGCCTCGGCCGAGCAACTCGTGAAGCGGGCGTGGATCGAGATCCCCGCGGCCCGCTTGATCATCTCTGGGCACAAGGGCTGGAGGAGACTCGTCGAACCCCAACTCGTGCAGCGCCTGCGGAAGACCGTCGGAGACGTCTCGGCCTTCGTGACCCGCGAAGGAGAACACTGGTACCTGCGGCGATTGCCCGAGAAGTAGCCCACAGCGCGCCGCCGCACGGTCGAGCGCAAGTTCGCCATGACGCCCGAGGAGTACCAGGCGCAGCAAGGGGCATGAAGTAAACCCCGTTCGAGGCGCAGTCCGAGCCGCGACCGGAAGGTCGCGGGCACGTTCCGGCGCGCCAAAGGTTCACAGCGCCGAACCCGCCCTCACTTCCACGGCAGCGGGCTTGTCTTGGGCGGCGCTTTGCGCAGGATGCCGGCAGGTGGGGGAACGCTCGGCGGCCCCGGGCCGCTCGTGCGCCTCAGGAGGATGTCCGGCGCCGGATGGAACGGTTGTTTGCGGGCGGGCGGCGGCAGTTCCGTCCCATGGGTCACGTAGCCCTGCTTGGAGGCGTCGATACGGACCTGCGAGGCGTGGCGGACCGTCTCGAACGGCTCGGAGAGTTCCACGGAATACTTCCCGTCGGCGTCGGCCACGCCGTAGGACGAAAGGACCTGCATGCCAAGATTCGTGCGCAGCGCGGCTCGCAGCAGCACCCGCGCGCCGGACACGCCCTCCTTCGTCTCAGCGTCCACCACGCGGCCGCGCACCTGGTACAGCGCCGGCTTGCGCGACGCGGGCATGCCGCAACCGGCAAGGGCCACAAGGCCCAGCAGCACGCCCGCGCCTGCCAGGAACATGGCCACGCAACAGCGCGTGGCCATGCCACCCGCCAGCAGGTGCGCGGCGGGTCTCCGCACCCGCCGCGCGCGTGCGGCGGTACGCGCGGTGGGTGCGGAGACCCACCGCGCAAGGTTCAGGTCGGACCGCTTGGCACCTCGCCGCCCTATCCGACATTCGAGATCTGACATCTCAGATTTGAAATGTGACATTTGAGATTCGTCGTTCGGACGTCGTCATTCGTCAGTTGCCGTACAGCCACCCTTCATCGAGCATCGCCAGGTAGTTGTCGAGCGGGATGTAGTTGGTGACGGAGTTGCCCGTGCCGAGACAGTACCCGCCGCCCGGCATGCACACGTCGAGCGTGTGGCGGACGCGTGCGCGTATCGCCGCCTCGTCGGCCCGGCAGAGGAAGTCCAAGTCAATGCCGCCCAGCAGGGCGATGCGTTCGCCCACGGTGTGCTTGAGTTCGCACACGTCCTCAATCGTGTCCTCGAAACTGTGCTTGGCGTCGATCTTCACGTCGTCCAGCAGGTCGTCGTAGATGTCGTTCAGGTTGCCGCACGAGTGCAGCAGGTACGGCCGCCCGGCGGCGTGGGACATCTCGGCCAGGACCTTGTGGCCCGTGAGAATGAGTTCGCGCGTGTCGTCGGGCGAAATCAGGAGGCCCGTCTTGAAGCCCATGTCGTCGCTCGCAAAGACGGCCTTCACGCGGTCGAACTCCAGCAGCCGGTCCAGTTGGATGCGGTCGATCTCCAGCAGCCGCCCGGCGATCGCCTCCACCAGGTCCCGCTGGTCGTACAGGGAGTAGCAGAGCGTCTCGTACCCCATGAGCCAGCAGAGGAACTCGGCGAAGTGCCCCACGCCGCGCCCGATCAGGCACATGTCGTCCGGCAGGTTCTCCTGGTACCACTCCAGTTCGCGCGTCGCGCCGGGCGCGTTCGGATCGGGCCAGGGGTAGGCCTCGAAGTCGTCCCAACTCATGATGGGGCCGCGGTGTTCGTCCTGGAAACTTCGACCGCCCGGGCGGGCCAGGTCCGCCGTATCGGCCACCGCCTGCGTCAGCAGCGGCATCCTCATCCCATCCAGCCGCGAGCAGACGTAGTCGAACCCGCAGAACCGCTGGATGGCGATCTCGCGCTTCTCGGCGTAGAACGGGTCGCCCGGGTCCAGGCCATCAAGCAGGCCGTACCGCTCGGCGATGGCGTCGGCGATCTCGGCGTCCTGGAACAGTTCCAGGTGGTATGCGCGGTCGGGCGTCCCCCGGCGGAGGATGTTGGCGACAAGGCCTTCCCAATCGGGCTTGGCGGGTCGTTCGAGTCCGGGATACTGCCTCATGTAGGGACCTTTCGCGCAATGCATGCACCGCTGCCGTGCGAACGCTGAGGGCACGTTACCCGCCCGGAACGCTTTTCTCAAGAATTCTCGCGGGCGGCGGGTGGCCGGCCGGGTTTAACCATCCGACCCTCTGGAGGATTAGGCCGACGATGATACGATCGTGCCTTGCGATGGCCACCGTCCTGACAGGGTTGCTGTGGCTTGCCGCGGCAGCCGGGGCGCGGGCTGAACAGATCGGGCCTGTTGCCCAATTCGGCCCCGCTCCCGCGTGGTGGCCTTCCCAAGCCACCACGCCCGATGCAGGCCCTCTCGCGGCGGCCGGGGAAGGCCACCGCGCGGTTTCGGCAACAGGCCAGATCGCCATTCCGCGCGTCGACGAGATGCCGAACCTGCCGCAGCCGTTCGTCATGAAGGACTGGCGGGCGACGGCCCGGGCATACGACCGCCTGGTGTTCGACCTCCATGCGAAAGGCGAGTTCCTGCCGCTCGTCTGGCTCGACGAGGGCCGCGTGAACATCGACCGCACGGGCTTCGGTCTTCAGACGTACGTCGGCACACCGCACGTGGGCGGCGGCAAGCACGAGGCCATCAACTGCATCGCCGCTGTCCTGGGCGCCACGCTCGCCGGCGTTGACAAGGCCGCGGGACCTCACAACTGGGTCCTCATGTGCGAGCAGTACTTCAACCGCGCCGGCGGCCGGAACCTCGTCCTGAACAACACCGGGGCGCGCACCGGCGGATCGTTCTGGTATGAGATATGGCCAAGTGTCCTGTTCTTCGCCCTGGCCGACCGCCATCCCGGCGCGGGCGAGATGAAGACAATCTGCCGGACGGTTGCCGACCGATGGTGCGAAGCCGTCGCCGCCATGCGCGCGGGGGGTGAGGTGCCCGACTTCGACCACTCGGCGTTCAACTTCCGCACCATGAAGACGGTGGACCACGGACGGCGGCGCGAGCCGGACGCCGCCGCCGGCGTCGCGTGGCTCGAGGTCATGGCCTACGCCAAATGGAAAGACGCGAAGTACCGGGAGGCGGCGGAGGCGTGCATCCGCTTCCTCCAGCGCCGCCGCGGGCCGAAAGCGAACCCGTATTACGAGGTGCTCCTGCCGTGGGGCGCCCTGGCGGCCGCGCGGATGAACGCCGAACTCGGCCGCTCCTATGACGTGCCGCGCTTCGTCAACTGGTGTTTCGACGGCCGCGACACGCCGCGCGGCACGTGGGGCGTCATCGCCGACCGATGGGGAGACTACGACTGTCACGGCCTTGTCGGGAGCCTGACCGATGGCGGCGGGTACGCCTTCGCCATGAACACCTTCGCCCAGGCGGGGGCCCTGGTGCCGCTCGTCCGTTACGACGACCGGTTCGCCCGGGCCATCGGCAAGTACATGCTGAACGCCGCCGGCGCCGCCCGCCTGTTCTACCCCGACGCCCTGCCCGCCGATCACCAGTCGTCCACCTTCTGGAAGGGCGACCCGCAGCACGTCATCGCGTACGAGGGTCTCCGCAAGACGTGGAAAGGCGTGAGCCCGCGCGCCGGCGGCGATCCTCTCGCCCACAAGTGGGGGGCGAAGACCGACCTCGGCCTCTACGGGTCGTCGCACGTCGGGTTCTTCGGCGGCATCATCTCGCAGACGAATGAGGAGGCCATCCTGCGCCTCGACTGTCTGGCCACCGACTTCTTCCGCGCTGCGGCGTATCCCACGTACCTCTACTACAACCCGCACGCCGAGGCCAGGACGGTGACGATCGACGTGGGGCCCGAGGCGCGCGACCTTTACGATGCCGCCACAAACCGGTTCCTCGCGCGCGGTGCGCGAGGAACGGTGGGCTTCAAGGTTTCCGCAGACTCGGCCGTGCTGCTCGTGCTGACGCCCGCCGGCGGCAAGGCGAACCGCGAGGGACAAAGGATGTTGATCAATGGCGTGGTGGCAGACTACGCATGCGCAGAGTAGAAGCATGCCGGGGCACGCCCCGGCCTACATGGCGCGCCCCGGCCTACGTGGTTTTAGCCGCGCCCCGAAGGGAAGCGCGTAGCCTGATTGCCGGGCCACGCCCCGGCCTGCATTCAGCCACCTACTCGGCCCGGGCCTTCTCGACCTCTTCGCGGAAGCGGCGGGCGAGGTCCGTGATGCGGGCCCAGTCGCCGTCGGCCACGGCCTGCTTCTCGACCAGGGCGGAGCCTGCACCGAGGGTAACGGCCCCGGCCTTGATAAACGCGCCGGCCGTCTCGAGGTTTACGCCGCCCGTCGGAAGGAGTTTCAGGAACGGCATCGGTGCAAGAATGGCCTTGAAATACGCCGGCCCGCCGACGCTCGCCGGGAAGACCTTCACGATGTCGGCCCCAAGGCTGTGAGCCTGGAAGATCTCGGTCGGCGTGTACGCCCCCGGAATGACCACCGTGTCGCGGGCGGCCGCCGCCGCGATGACCTCCGGAACCAGGACGGGGCCGACCACGAATCGGGCGCCGGCGTCCATGGCCTCCTCCGCCTGCCCCGGCTCGGTCACGCTGCCGACGCCGACGAGCATCTCGGAGCCGAACGTCTCGACGAGTCGGCGGATGCCGTCGATGGCGCCGGGGACGGTCATCGTGACCTCGGTGATCGGCACGCCGCCGGCCAGCAGGGCCTTCGCGATATCCACCAGCACGTCGGCCGACCTGGCCCGGACCACGGGGGCGATGCCCACGTCGCAGAGCGTCTTGAGGACTTCATCGCGCGTCATGGAAACGGACTCCCTCTGCCAATATGCCGGCGCACCTTCCTGTCATCGAAGCATACCATCACCAGGAGAAATGTACCCGACGGCAGGCGTGGCCGCAACTACTTCATGCCTTCCAGGAGTGCCCTGGCCTCGGCGGCCTGTGGGGTCTTCGGATACTCCGAGAGGATCTTCGTGCAATACTGACGTGCGAAGTCAAAACGCCCGGCCCGGAAATAATTATTCGCTAGGCCGAGCCATTCCTTGGCCTTCTTCTCGGCGTGAGCGCCTTGGATACTGGCCATCACGTCCGCGTCCCCCTGGAGGCGCCGGTGTGCGGCGGCGGCCTTGATGCCGGGCTCGGTGCCCGCGCCCTCTCGGGCGAGGCGGGCGTAGATCTCATAGGCTTCGAGGAGTTTCCCGATGCGTGCCTTGCGGCGCTGGTTCGGGGTCATCGCTTTCGTCGTGACAGTGGCGACGTTCACGCCCTCCGTTTTGGTCTCGGGCGGCGTGGTCGGCAGTTTGGACGTGGGCCCGGCAGACGTGTCGGTTTTTTTGGGTTTCGGTTCAGGCGGTTTGGCGAGTGCGGCGGCATCGGCCTCGAGCGTCTCGGCCCTGGCGAGTTCCTGGGCCAGTTTCGCCGCCTTGAGTGTGGCCTGAAACTTGGGGTCGGCCTCCAACTGCCGCATCAGTTTTCCGGCCTCCTTGGCGGGGAAGAGGCCGAGGTAGGTGCGGGTGATGCGTTTCAGTTCCATCATGCCGGCGGCCGGGTCTTCGCCCGAGATGAAGTCGCGCGCCACCTGGAGTTCCTTCCGGGCCTCCTCAACGATCACCTTCAGTTCGTTGAACGCGAGCACCGGGTAGTCGGTACCGATTCCCATTTGCTCCAGTTTGGCACAACGGAGAAGGAACCGGACGGCGTTGCTCGTATCGCCGGCCGCGCGGGCCTTCATGCCTTCCTTGTAGGTCTCCTCTGCCTTCTCGCGCCAGCGCTCCCTGGCAGCCAACGGATGTTCCTCAATGGTACCCATCCCGACAACCGCCCCTGCGGGC
>Ga0307427_1001767_pt1 | contig 10835 bp, 10 predicted proteins | sample SalMarWE160190MG_FD_202162 | JGI IMG/M metagenome (GOLD analysis project Ga0307427, IMG submission 202162) | Salt marsh sediment microbial communities from the Plum Island Ecosystem LTER, Massachusetts, United States - WE1603-190 | ecosystem: Environmental > Aquatic > Marine > Intertidal zone >... | reverse complement strand
TAATGTCACCAGCTCTTATACCAAGCCTGGTTACCAGAAGCAAGATAGCATAATCTCTTTTACCAGTAGGATTTCCTCTGTCGATGCTTTCCAGCATATGCATGACATCTTCCTTATTCCATACGGAAGGAACAGGAGGATAATAATACTTACTTTGTTGTGGGACTTTTAAGGAAAGGTCTTCATCCGTATATTGATTAAAGTAGAGAAACCTTAAAAATACCCTGAGTGTTGTTAAGATGGATGCAATACTTTTTTCATGATGCACATAGATTGTTTTTGCATAATCGGATATCATTTTCGAGGTAATATCATTTACATTCTGTACACCTCTGGCATCCAGATAATCTACGAAGAAAAACAATCGCTGTATTCGTGTGCGTAACCCTCTTTTTGAATAATCGTTATTCTCGCATTCCTTTTCATATGCTGTTAGTTCTTTTTCAAACTGTGGGGGTTTAACGTATCCGGGCTTTTTTACAATTCGTCGGATTATCACACCATGTAGCTGATAATCACCCAGAATCCGTATTCTTCTAATGGGTTCTTTGCAAGACTTGGGCATAACTTCAGTATAATAGTTAACTGTACAGTTATGCCTTTCTTTTAAAAAAGTACTTCCAAGTTCTTCTGAAAAATAAAGTTCCTCCTTTTCCTTGGCAAAAGCAATCACTCTCTTGTAAAAGCAACGAAATCCACAAAGCGAGTTGTGGGAATAATTCAATCTTTCAAGTTCTGCCAACACTTTATCAACAAGTTCATTGATGGTTAATTTTGTTTCCATAAGGCACCTCCTAGATTATTTTTTATAATCTTATTGTGAGGTATTATGGAAAGAAATAAAAGTATATTTCCACTAAAATAGGCATATGCCCTTATTTCTTTCCATAAACAAAAACTTTCGATAATTACCGTTATGGAAAGCTTTCCATAACGGGAAGTCTCACCTTTCCATCTCTATTGGTATTAAGGCTCTAATGAAAGGATACAAGGTATTGTTTACTCCGGTATCAGAAATGTTACATAATCTAAATGCTGCTAAAGCAGATAATACTTACTATCAGAAGGTAGATTACTACTTAAAACCTGATCTTTTGATTCTGGATGAATTGGGGTTTAAAAGATTACCCGGATACAGTGCTGATGATTTCTTTGAGATCATCTCTAAAAGGTATGAAAAGGGATCGGTTATTATTACTACCAACAAAACTTTTGAACAATGGGGAGATATCTTTACCGATAATGTCTTAGCTTCAGCCATACTGGATCGCGTGGTGCATTATTCCACCATCATTAAGATTAATGGTCCTAGTTATAGAGCAAAGGATCTCAAGAAGGGAGGAGATAAGTTCTAATATTTTTTGTTTTACAACTATGGAAAAAAGTCTGGCTTTTACTCTGGAATTTTGCTTGACTTTGAGGGTGTCGCCATCGATGGACGCCGACAGTACGTGCCCCCGGTATTCGAAGGGCCTATCAAATGTCTTGCCATCACCAATGTTATCCCGGCGTGGCCACAGTGTGGTGTAGATAGGAATCAACTTATACGAGATGTTCTCGTCTTTCGTGCTCTCGGGCACCTCAGCCTTCTCTCCCACCCGGTAGGTCACCGTGCCTCCACCCAAAAGTCGGGGTAAGAAGTAAATAGAAGAACTTCCCCCCTTGTGACCATAGATTCCGTGGCCAAGGGCCTCCATATAGACCAGAGGATGGCCATCTTCCAGTTCAGCCATTCCCGTGATTCTAAGAAAACCGCTACCTACTGTCTCGTCAAAGGTGTACAGGTAAATGGAATCGTGCGCCAGGGTCTCAAGAATCTTCGGCTTACCGAAGGGTGTGCCGTCCTTCTCCACTGTTAGTTGAACAGATTCCAGATCGTTCTCGTGGCACCCTCCACTGGTGGCACAGTCCTCGTAGGTATAGTCCCTGGGATGGAACAGGGAGTAGAAAAAAAACCAATGGGTTTTCGATTCGATGACTGAGTAGTAAACGCAGGCTGACAGATCGCCTGTAGGCTGATTCTCCCAGTTGTTGTTGCCGACCCAATCGCCATCGAAGTCAAGGGCGGTAATGTAGTCCTGGTCGGACGCGGCGCCCTGATGGATGACCGGCCCATAGTGCCAGGCCAGAGACTCATAAAACTGCTCGGCCTCCCTTGGAATAACCTGTTGAGCGCTGACTGAACCTCCCAGAGTTCCAATAGCCCAAAATACTAAGGCGCAGATCACGCACACCATCTTCGTACAATTTGAACAATGCATTTGAGAACCTCCTTTTTCTCACCTCAAGAGGGCGTTTCCCTCGCCCTTATTTACTCCGTAGGAAGGCATGAAGTTCTTTTTAAATTTATTATCGATAATTGCTTAAGATCTAAAATCATTTTACCATATTTTTCAATAAAAATACTATCATTAATTTAGATATCAAAAGAAAAAGCAGCAATAAAACCCACTATTAAATTTCTTAAATTATTCTGCTCTAAATATATAAAGATAAAAAACTTTTAAATTATTTTGTAAGATACTTTGAAAAGAGTACCTCGGTTTCCTTAAGAATATCAGGGTTAAAATCCAGATATTTATCGTGATAGTACTCAAGTATGACTATACCCTGATAATCCTTGAGAATTTCGAGAACTTCCTTAAATGGAATAGTGCCCCAACCTGGTGGAAGGTTAAGGTCTCCTCTGCCTAAATTGAGCCTGTTGGTGTAATTTGAAACCCGATAGAGATCAAAGTTTTCCAGTCTCATTTTTTCAAATCGTCCGAAGTTATCGCTTAAATGAATATGACTTACCATACTTGCTGCTCTCTCAATGCTCTCAAGAAAGTTTTCCCCAAAGTAATGTTCAGAGAGAAAAGCATGACCCACATCCAAAACTAAAATAATATCTGGTTCATTTATTCCTTTTACAAAATCTACAACTTTGGAAAGTTTATCTATCTCAATATTCTCTATCCCAATTTTAAGTTTCCATTTTTTAGCATACTCAAGTCCTTTTAGAATAGCTTCTCGAAAAAGAAATTCTTTAGCTGGGTCATCGCTTTCTTTTTCAAAATGACAGACCAGTAATTCCGCACCAATAATTCCAGCAAACTCAATACCTGACTTGAATGACGCAAGTTGAAATTTTCTATCTTGATTATCTCTTAAATCGATCCCATTATGAATATGCGCAGTATATTTGAATTCATACCGTTCAAGGAGTTGGAGGAGTTTATCTATTCTTTTATGAATAATTTTTTCCCCACTAATTGTATCTACCACATCTGCTGAAACCTCGAGATATTCAAAACCAGCTTCTTTAAGATAGGTAAGCTGATTCTCAAGTCTTGAAAAATTTCCATCTGTCTTACGCGTATTTACACCAAACCCTTTTATTCTCATTTCCTTAAATCTACTTTTCTTATTTAATTTCCCCGGCAAAAACCCATTACATATCTTCTTATGTCATTCCCTTGCCACCCATTAGCAGAGTGGTGGTTTTTCCACATCCTGAAGGTCCAGGTAGAGCTACAAACTCACCATCATTTACCTTGAGGTTAAAATTATTTACTGCTTTAACTTTTCCAAAATATTTAATTTTCTTTTATATTTTTTAAAATAATATCTCTGCCGTAATTAATCTTTTTTATCAATATATGTCCAATTTTTGGAGTATTTATTTCAGCATCCGTTGCATCAACAATGTAAGTCTCCAAATCACAATCTTCTTTCAACCTTTCAATAAATTTGATCTGCTCTCCTCGGTTATTATATATTTTATTTCCGCGAATTGTATTTTTTAAAAGAATTTCAACCCCTAATGGGTCGTGGATTTTTCTACATATTTCTTTATCTAAGTCGTTTTGATCCACCTCGATATCGTATATACCAGCTCTCCCGCATATTGGACAAAATTCTACAAATGGATGATTCTTATTTTCTGTCGTTACCTCGTAATGAGCGCTCAGAGCCAATCGATAAAATATTATATCCTCATTGTTTATATTCAATTTTACCCTTTCAGATTTATTATTCATCAAATTTTTATAATAATATCTAATATGCAATTGATGATCGTGGCTGTTAGCTGGATTGTCTATATCTGTGTAAGGTTGTAACCCTTTATGTCTTCCTTCCGTATCGCTTCCTTCATTACTATTAAACAAAATATGGCGTAGACGATAATTTTCACTAAAATTATTCTTTATATTACAATATTTCATTAAATTAAATATTACTAAATAAAAAGCTTCAAGATATCCTTCTACAATATTGCTATTTACATAAAACCAGATATTGGGATATCTCGGTATTTCTTTTGAGAAAATATCTTTTTTTGGTAATTTAAAATCCAATTTCTATCCTCCGCTTATAAATAAAATTAAAAATAATTACTGTTCTTTTTGCATATACACAAAAGATTAGTTGTATGGTTTATTTTACTTTATTTCATGGTTTAACTTTACGACATAACTCTAAAAAATCCTTCTTTTTTTGAAAAATATTTTGAAGTTTATTCGATTAAAAATACTTATCACGCTTATCGTTGCTTTTCCGCTTTATTCTTTACTATAATAACTGGAAAAAGAAAATAAGATTATTTGATTTTTAACTTTATAATATTGGAGATGATAAGATGGAAAATACTGCTAAGTTCTATGACATTGCCTTCCTGGGACATTACACTAAGGATACAATTATATCTTCCACCGGTACCAGAGTGATTGACGGGGGGCTTTTAATTATGGTTCTAATGTAGCTGCGAGAATGGGATTAAAAGTAGCAGCAGTCACCCGTCTGGCAAAGGAAGATTTTCATGTAGCAGAAAAACTTAAGGGTTTAGGTGTTGATGTATTCGCACATATCTCTTCTCAGTCTACATGTCTGCGTCTGGAATATCCTACTTCCAACCTGGATGAACGGGTCATATATGTATGTAACCAGTTCAGCAGGTCCTTTTACTCCTTACCCAAGTGGAAAAAATCCAAGCCAGAGCAATTGTTGTAGGTGCCTCTATGCGTGATGAGGTTAGCTTGCAAGTGATAGAGGAACTTGCGAAAAAGAAAACTATTCTTTCCGCTGACGTGCAGAGCTTTATCCGGGTAAATGATAATGGTAAATTAGTTCCCAAGGAATGGCCGGAAAGAAACGATATATTTGCCTGTTTGGATATTTTAAAAACCGATGCAGTGGAAGCAGAATTGTTATTTGGAAAATGCGACCTTTATACAGCTGCTAAAAAAATGCACGACTTAGGTCCTCAAGAAGTAGTAATAACTCACCGTAATGGTCTTTTGGTTTATGCTGATGGCAAATTTTATGAAGAAAAATTCTTGCCTAAAGAAATTATAGGAAGAAGTGGTCGGGGAGATACTTGTATCGCTTCCTATACAGCCAAACGGTTAAGTGCTTCTCCTCAAGAAGCAACAACTTGGGCAGCGGCAGTAACCAGTTTAAAGATGGAAACAGAAGGATCTTTCCAAAGAACAATAAAAGAGGTAAATAATCTTATTCTGAGTAAATATAAAAATTAAAAAGAAATTTACTCACTGATTTAAAAAATAAACAGGATCGTATCCTATTAACATTTATGAAAATATTAAGATACGACCCTATTAAGTTTATTAAATTATAATACAAGAAGCCTACCTTGGGGATTAAATTTAGCATATAATGTTTTCCTTATTTGCTGTTTTTCCCTATAAGATCTAATATGGTCATAACCATCTTCCTGCCAAGGTGGAGAAGTAAGAAGCGATTTTTTAAATTGGCCTAAAAGTATATCTTCATATTTTCCCGTATATTCTCTCTTAATAAATCGTTGAAATGTCCCCGGAAAATCATTCCATGCTTCCTGTTCTTGACCAGGTGGAGTAGGATAAAATAATCCGTTATTTTCTTTTACCGCTTTTAAATCTCCCCCTCCATCACCAATCATTAATACCTGATCATCTTTTGACCCCATTTCCTGGCCGGCAATAATCTGAACATATTGAGCAATTCCCTGATCTTCCCAGTAATTCGCTAAATCTGTATAGGGAGTCTTAGAAACAATTAATATATCCGCATGTTGGGCCATTAATTCTAAAGACTCTTTGACTTTGTCAAAGGGAGGAATCCTGGCGGAAATATAAGGAAACATTCTGTTTACCGCTTCGCTCCATCCTAAAAGTTTATATATGGCCAAATTTTTGGGATTTTGATTGAGAAATTCCTCCAAACTCGGATTACCTAATCCTAATTTATTCCCCTTTGTATAGGCAATATATTCATTTAGGGGTTTTATATTAGGTAATTTTATATTCTTTTCTTGCAAAACTTGTTGAACGTCTTTTCTATTCTGGAGAGCAGTAAGGGTAAGTTGAATAGCAATAAATCTATTGCAACCCCGGTCCACAGAAAAAAGATTATAATATTCGGCAACTTCCCGGTAATAAGATTCAATTTCCCATAATTGGTAAAATTCTATAAACTGTGGATGGAAGATTAACATCTGTTTTCCACTCATATTATCAGTTACACAACCATCGGTATCGATAGCAACTAAAAAATCTTTTGTTCTTTGAAATTTCCTTAACTGTTGTTCCGGATCTTTTTTTATCTGTTTTTCGGTAAGCCTGGGTAAAGCCATTATTTTGTCTCCTTTCTGATACAAGTAATAAGTAATGAGTGATAAGAACTTAAAGCGAAAAACTAAAAACCATAATTCAAAATTCAAAATATTTTCAGATAATGTATTATTTTTTTATAGGGAGCGGATTTATTCGCCCCGAGTTTTGCGGGCTCGATGAATCGAGCCCCTACTTCTGGCACCTGGATTTCTTTTTTACGAAATACGATTCACGAGATACGAGATACGAATTTTACTTTCTATACTCTACGGGAATATATTCTTCACATTTTTTAGGAACATAAGTCTCTTTAAATTTAGCAAATCGGGGGAGCGGCCCACCGATTAAAGGCAAAGCCCACTCAACAAATTCATCAGTTACATCTACTCTATTGGAGGCAATCCATTTTTTAGGGAATTCCCTTTCTGAATTAGCTACAGTATCTAAAAGTATTTTATCATAATTTACTTTATAAGGTAAATCAGGCTTTCTTATTATAGTTGACATAAATCCGTTTTCTCTAGATAAAGCAATTTGGGCGGCATGTGTACCTACCTGATAAGCCTCTTCTTTATCAATTTCAGATACATAAACAATCTCCCTTCTCTGGCGAGTACCCGGTCTTTCTGAGCGCGCTATTCCTCTAATTATCAATCTACTTTGCGCTCTTCCCTGATTATCTTTTCTGTCTGTTCCGTTAAGATAATTAATCAATGCCTGTTCTACTGTATTTTCAGAAGCGCTAAATTGGGCATGGCCAAAACTATCCCGCAGTATTCCCAAATCCCCCACATTTATCCCTTCTCCGATAACCACTATACATCTTCTCTGTTTTTTTAATTTTTCATTAACCTTTCCGGTAATAAATTCTAAATTACCTTGATGATCATCTTTGGATAGAGATTCTAGCAAAATTATTAGTAAGGGTATTTCTCTTTTTGGATCAGCCAATCTTGCTGCTGCCGGAATAAAACCAATTTTTCTCCCCATTACTCCGATTACCAAAACGGGGTCACTGGTATAGCTGGCTTTATTTTCTTCGTTTGCTTCCAGTATATTAATAGCTAAATTCCGAGCTACACTCCCATACCCCGGGTCATGATCACATACCGCAAATGTTCCATTAGCTTGTAATGGTCCTCCTACATCATTATCAATAGTTTTAGGGATACCTGTACAAATCAGTTCTAAATTATTCCGCTTAGCCAATTCGTTTATTTTATTGGCTGTATCCATGGAGTCTCCACCTCCGCAATAAAAGAAATATCCCACATTATGTTTTTTAAAGACCTCGACAATACGGATTAAATCTTCATCATTTTTTATTTTATATCGGCAGCTGCCGATTGTTCCCGCAGATGGAGTTTCTGCTAATAAAGCTATCTGGTGGGGGTCCTGGGCAGAGATATCTATCAACTCTTCTTTTAAAACTCCAAGAATACCCATCCTCGCTCCATATATTTTATCAACTTTTTTAGAGGAAATTAATTCGACAATCACTCCTCTAATACTATTATTTATTACCGAGGTGGGGCCGCCTGATTGAGCGATAACCACATTTTTCATTTACACACTTTCTCCTTCTGTAATTGATTACACCGATTAAGAATACTACGCAGATTATGCTTAGATTTACTCGATGTTTTATTTTATTTTGTAAAGGTATTTTCCGCCATTTTGAATCCAGAGTTTCCCTGGACCAATAAAATCTTCTTTACGAATTGAATCAGGATTACGATAACCCAATCCGACTGATTCACAAATTTCTTGAGAAATTCCGGTAGCCAAAGTGACTTTAAAATTAAACTCTTCTTTCCCGGAATTAACATCAAAATTCCCCTCTCCTCTTACATTAATAACATGAGAAGCTATATTTCTGCTAAATTCCGGACTTGATTTCAAATAATTCTTCACATAATCTTTGCAATGATAACCTATCTGCCTTAGGGAAAAGTCCATCTCCGGTCGAGAATGAAAATAATTAATATGAGGGGCATAAATAATTATTTCTCCGCCATCTGCCATCACCCCGGGACTTTGTAGTTTGTACGAACCTTTTCCGGCAGTCCAAATCTCATCGTAATTTTTATCAATAACTTGAACAACAGAATTAAGCGGTTCATCTATATAGATGACATGAAGATGGGAACTTGCTTCCGCTGCTTTTTCATAAGCCTTAATAAATCCATTAAATCCCTCCCCTACATAAAGTCCTTTAGGCTTAACCTTGTGTTCTTTTTCTTCAAAAACCATATTAAACGACAAAGTAGGTGCTTTTATTTTAGTAAAAACGCAGGAAGAACCTTTATTTATAACTTCTCGGGCAGGATTATCAACAGAACCAATGATTTTAGGAATCCCCACGATAACCGCTGCCCAGTGAAAAAAATCAATGACTTCCGGACCGGAAATTCCCGGGAAAAAGACCTTTAGTCCTCCCGCATAACCAGCAGCTTCATGGGGAACTGTCCCACTTAAGGTAATAATTAAATCATAATCTTCCGTAATTAATTTATTTACCACTACCGGAATAGATTGAAAGAGTTGACCTTGAGTTTTTTCCGCTACGAAAGAAGCAGGAATCTGCCCCACGGTTACCAATTTTTGAGGGTTACTATATTCATGGTTGTAATAATTATTAAAATTAATCTGAGAGGAAAGGCCCAACTTACTTCGGATCTCTTTTTCAGTCATTGCTCGGTGGGTACCACCGGCATTTAAAGAATCAATTTTGGTCATTCCTTTATTTTTTAGCTCTTGATATATAAGGGGAATTAATTTATCGGTAAAGTCTGTCCTGGTATAATCAGGATGAATCAAAAGAACTTTTTTTGCTGAAGAAAAATCTTTCAGACTTTCCTTTACAATTTCTTTTAATTGTTCTTCAGTTAATTCTTCTTTAATATTTTCAATTGACAGCAATTTTTTATTACCTCACAAAATCATCATTAAATATTTTTTTATCTTTATAACTATTCTGGTATCCAGAAATCAGTAGTCAGAATTCTAAATTCTGGCTCCTGGATTCTGTCTCCTGACTTCTGTTTTCTTTACGAGATACGATTCACGAGATACGAGATACAAATTTTGTTTTGCGTTTTGCGTTTTGCTCTTTTCAGTATATCCTAAACGCTATACGCTACCCGCTCTACGCTATTTTTTTGTCCATTCTTCTTCCGGTCGTCCGGGGAGCATCCATTCGGTATGAAACTCTCTCATTTTTCCCTCTGGTGTAGTCATTACCTCCGGATCATCTAATCCTTTGAGTTTAAAGTAACCATGGGCGCCAAAATAATCTCGCTGCAAGGCTGATACCTGGGCAGAAATCATTACTGGACTGGACAGTTGAAGAATATAATCAAAAGCATTATCCATAGCCGGAGCAGGCACCCCTACCCAATGGGCAATCTCCATAAAGTTGGCTAATTTTTTAAGATCTTGTTTAACCACTTCAGCGAATCGAGGAGCAGCTAGAAGATTGGGTATTTCTGGATTTTTTTCGTAGGCCTTGGTAACTTCATCTAAAAACTGAGCCCGAATTATACACCCACTTCGCCATCCCCTAATAATTTCTCCTAAATTAAGGTTCCATTTATATTCCTTGGAAGCAGCTTGTAATAAAGCCATACCCTGGGCGTAAGAAGAAATTTTAGCCAGATATAGGGCATCATGGGCAATTTCAATAAATTGCTCTTTTCCCCCCACATACTTTTCCTTAAAAGTAGATAATTTTCTTGATACTTTCAATCTCAAATCTTTATCTTGAGACATCTCTCGCGAGAAAACCGCAGCAGTAATAGTAGGAATAGGGACTAACAATTCCAAAGCACTTTGCACTGTCCAGGTCCCTGTCCCTTTCATTCTGGTAATATCAGCTGTTCGGTCAACCAGGTACTCGCCAGTTTTTTTATCTTTTTCTTTCATACTTTCTCCGGTTATTTCTACTAAATAAGAGCGAAGAACATCATCGCTGCTATTCCAACCGGTTAAAATCCCTGCAATTTCTTCCGAACTCATATTCAAAGCATTCTTAAATACCCAAACACATTCTCCAATTAATTGCATATCCCCATATTCGATACCATTATGGACCATCTTTACAAAATGGCCAGCTCCATCGGGACCAATATAGGATACACAGGGAACACCATCATAGGCTTTAGCCGCAATCTTTTTGAATATATCTTCTACTAGAGCATAAGCTTCTTTCTGTCCGCCAGGCATTATAGCCGGCCCTTT